>Ga0307991_1001258_pt1 | contig 17908 bp, 17 predicted proteins | sample EllFjometagen131_FD_203146 | JGI IMG/M metagenome (GOLD analysis project Ga0307991, IMG submission 203146) | Marine microbial communities from Ellis Fjord, Antarctic Ocean - #131 | ecosystem: Environmental > Aquatic > Marine > Unclassified | place: Southern Ocean | collected 2014-10-08 | reverse complement strand
AATTATATTTAACGCACGCTTCGTGGCGTACCTAAGTCGCCAAGACGCAAAGGGTTGATTTCTGCACAGTAATTATTTGCTAGTGTTTTTATGTATTTGATTACGTGTATGTTATAAAATCATAACGTACTCTATTGTAATTAAATATCCTAATTAAATAATTAATGTTTATCAGTATTTAATGAATGTATTGAAGTCACTATGATTGCCAGCCGTAACCTTTAATATATATGTCCCATTATTCAAATTAGAAATATCCATACTATTATTTTTTGAGACAGTATTAAATGTTAATACTTCTTGTCCTGAGGGGTTGTAAATTTGAACTGAGACATCTTGGTTTTCACCTGCTTCACTAAAATACTTTAGGAAAATTTCTCCTCTGGCAGGATTTGGGTATATATAAAAATTTACTTTACTTGGACTAGGTATCTCATCATAACCGGTTATGGTATCTTTAATGGGAAGGTAGTCTACAAATCCCAATGATGGATCATCTGGTTCATGGAAAATATGCATCTCAATGGTATCCAAATCATAGGTTCCCCAATAATTGTTTTCAGCAAAAATATCGTTAGGGGTATTATTATACAAATCATATATTTCACCCTCATTACCGTTATTGTAGATAAAATTTTCACCAACATTATCACTAAACAGACCAGCTTGTCCTAGATTTGGAAGCGCACTACCTGTATTAGTTATTCCCCAAAGGTTTCCTGTTATTGTATTACGGGAAATAATGGAATTATTTGAAACATCACCCCATAAATTAATTCCGCTTCCACCTTGCATGGGTAAGTCTTGAATATTGTTATCCTGTATTAAGTTACTATCAATAACAGAGGTTATATTGTATCCATAAACTGTAATGCCATAGCGATTATTTATTATTGTATTTCCTTTTATCAAACACTCTATGTTACCACCTCCAAGCGTTGTAATTGCAATGCCTCCAGCCATATCATAATTTCCTTCAATATAATTATTTATGATCTGAATTCCCATTTCGAGGTCAGAGGTTCCAAGGTTTATCTGTGGCATATTCTGATTTGTGGTATTGTTATGATAAATGTAATTTCCTAAAATTAATGGTGAACATTCAGCTGTTGCAGATGAAAGAACTGCAGGGCCTTGATTTAGGATAATTTCACAATTTAGTATTTCGGGGCTTGAGTGAAAAAGATCAATTACTCCGGTTGAGTTTGATTTATCATTTTTACGAATTACACAATCTTCAATTAACATATCAGAATGCAAAATATCAATACCTCCACCAAATTCAATTAAACAATTTTTTAGGATGGATGCACCTGACTCTTCAAATCTAAAACCCAGATAATTTTGTGTTGTATCAATAGCAGTAATTTGAAGTTCCTGTGGTGGTTGAGCCTGAAATATCCCAAGTACTGTTATCAATTTTTCAGACTCAATTTTGATTATTTCGTCACTTACAATTCTAATCGTGTCTGTTTCAGAAATCGTTAGTTCATCATTGATATAGTATATTCCTTCATCAAATGTAATAACTCCACCAGAATTATACACCAAATCATTTAAATCCCAAGTAACTCCTGTTCCTGGTGTAATATACTGACTAAATGCAAATTGCGAAATCAAACTAAAAATAAAAACTAAACTTATATGTTTCATATTAAATATTATTTTTTCCTATTATTTATTGGCTAAGTTATTAAAAAGAATGTATACTAATCCACTATCATAATAATAATTAGTCATAATTATTTAGCAGGGTTAAACATCTAATCAATAACTTTTTACCGCAAAGGGCGCAAAGTATTTCGCAAAGTACCGCAAAGTTATTAGCTTGACGGCAAACACTTTGCGTAACATTGCGTAGTACATTGCGTACATCGCGGTTAAATAACTTACTGAAATTAAAATAATATGTGGTTGCCATGAGTAGAGTTCTGCTGGAAAAGTCAATTACAATTTATCCCAATGAGTTAATTGTTGGTAATTTCAGTTCAAAACGTGTTGGTGGGTCTATTTATCCTGAACTTCATGGTTTTGCTGTATTACTCGATCTTTTTAAATTTTCATCACGTAAAGTAAACCCATTGAAAATTACTTCAAAAGAAAGGATGAAACTTTTAAAGATTATGCCTTTTTGGTCCATGCGCTTTTTGGCAATGAAAGCATTTTCAGGATTCGTGAATAAAATAAGATTTATCCTTAGTCAACTAAAGTCAACCGAATATGTAATAAACGAGACAGGTGGAATTGCACATTTTGCACCAGATTATGAAAAACTGGTAAATCATGGAATTAAGGGTATACTGGAAGAAGCCCGCTTGCTGCAGTCTAAGCAAGAAAAAGGTAGTAGGAAGTGGAATTTTTATGAGGCTGTAAAGATTATAAATACGGCAATGGTAAGTTTTGCAAAGAGGTATTCTGCTTGAGCCCTGATACTTGCAGAAAATGAAACAAATGAGGAACGCAAAAAGGAATTAATTCCAATTTTATCTGAACAAATTACTGAATATCACATTTGATGATTTGCTATCTGCCTTTGAGAATCAGTTGAGAATACAGATAAAGAAATTTATTTCAGATATGAATGCCATCGAAAAGGCCAATCATAAATTTCATCCAACACCTTTGTCAAGTAGTTTTATTGATGGTTGTATTTCGTCGGGAGTATGCTCAACAGGAGGTGGGGCAATTTATAATTTATCAAGAGTACAGTGTGTTGGAGCTGTTGATGCTGGCGATTCTCTTTTCGCCATAAAAAAGGCTGTCTTCGAAGAAAAATCTCTGAGTTTTAAAGAACTTATTAGGGAGTTTCGTTTTCATCGGGAATAGCACCAACAAATGGAGCCGACAAAAGTGGACCCACCGCAATGTTTAATTCGCTTAATCGCATGGATTTCACAAAATTTGCAAATGGAGTTAACCTCAATGTAAAGTTTAATAAGCAAACGCTTAGGGGAGATATTGGAAAGAATGCCATTAAGTTGCTTGTTACAACATATTTTAGTCAGGGTTTCCGGCTATTCTGCATTTTTCAATGATCTTACCATGCAAGCTCAAAATGAAATTATCAGCAGAAGTAGTTTAAATTAATTTTACAACTATTTCATTTATTAGCCTTCGGTTCCTTGATATAATTTAATAGGTATGTAAAAGAAAAAACCGCTAAGATTCAACATCTTAGCGGTTTATATTGCTCATTATGAGCCCTTTAGTAGTCCGTACGGGATTCGAACCCGTGTTACCAGGATGAAAACCTGGGGGCCTGACCTGACTAGCCGAACGGACCCTTTGTTTTTTGAAGCTGCAAAAGTAATAAATATTTTTAATTTGCAAGCTATTTATTGAAAAATATTAAAAAATAATTTGATTAAAATATTCGCTTATCTAGAAATACTTTTTTTTTGAAGTTTGATTTTTATTTGTGATTTGATCTTTGTGATTTGTGATTTCCTATAACATTACCCACCTAAACCAACATAGAGCCCTAAAAATTTATTAAGCGCATTCTGAAACTTAGGTTTATTTTACTCTTCGTCAGTAATATCAGCCTGAAATTTATAACCAAGGCGTTTTCCTGTTTTTATGGAAATTGAGTCAAGAGTACTTTTCATTTCATTAACAGAAACATATTTTACCAAATCGTAATGTGGGGTTAGCAAATCGAAGTTTACTGTATATTCAATAGCAGTTTTTATTATAGTTTCAACTGAATTAAAGTTAATCGTATTCTTCCCAAAATCATTATAAATAAAACCCAGTTCGCGTTTGCCTTCAATAAAATAATGATTTTCTTTATTAATAAAGATACGCCCAATTAAGTAGCCAATATCATTTACTCGGTTAAACTTAAAGGAGTCGGCAATAAAATTGTAAACATTAATTATCCCACAGTAAGATCTATCAGTATCCTCCTTTATGTATGAAGTACGCATAACTTCATGATGTCTTGGAAATTCAAACACATTTGTGTGCATTACAAAAAGGAGAATATCGCCACCAAATTTTAAATCTAGCTCAAATTTTCCAGGAGTCCTTGTTTCAAATGTTGTTATCAACTGTTTACTGCCCTTATAATCTTTGTAATCGTCACTTAGTTTTTCTATTACATCCTTAACTAGCCCAAATGCATTTAATGTATTGTTATAAACATTTGTTTTTAATGATGATTTTTGGATTATCAGGTCAAATAAATCTTTATTATCTGTGTTCGATTTCATACTACAATATTAAGAAAAACTATTCAAATGTAAATGATAGCAGAAAAACCTTTGAATTAAGTTTATCTATACTTCCCGAATATATGTTATCTTCAGGTATTACTAAATTGCGAAGCCCATACCCCATTTTCAATTCGGTACCAAATTTAAAATAAGTTGTGTAAAACTCAAAGCCAACCCCTGTTTCAATTGCCAAATCACTACGCCTCAATTTTGCTGTTGAACTTACCTCCTCTTCCGATGCTTTCTTTTGAGACGCTAAATCCAAAGAATACTTAATCCCTCCCAATACATATGCTCGAAAATTATTAACCCTCTTGGATTTATATCTAAACTCCAATGGCACTTCTATTATGGTTGATGTAATACTTTTTTGAATTCCAACTAGTAATTTTTCTACTTCACCGGTTTCTGCATTAGTCTTATACCTCAATATTTCGTAGTTGAGTATTCGTTCACCAAATAATAATGAAGGAATAAAACGCAAATCAATATTTTTGCCCAACCTTAAATTTGCAAGTATTCCCACAGAAAATCCTGGAGTTGGTGTTGACGTAATACTATACACATACATGGAATCGCCAAATATATCAGGCGACTGATCTGAATCCCATTTTATATTTGGAAGATTATCAACAGGTTTTACAGCAAAAAGCAAATGGTTTAATCCCAATATAAATCCAAAATGATATTGACTTTGATCGTATGAAGGTAAATTTAACACTTTTCGTCGCTGTGCAGCTGCATTTGTTGAAATTGACAGCAACAAAATAATTAAAGCGAAAAATATGATGATTCTTTTACTCAATTTATTTTTTTTATTGTTAAACGTACTAATTAGTGAGTTAGTATAAATATTTACTTAAATATTTGTAATAAAAGCATCAAAATATTAAATTATGTTAATGATGCGATTAATAATTAGCATATGAGTAATATTGCCTTGAAATTTTCGTTTTGTACTTCAATAATTTATTATACTTTTGCGCCATGCTTAGAAAAACAGTTTTTTTTACTTTAATTGCTGGATTAGTGCTATTTAGCTTTGCCTGTAATAACTATGGGAAAATTATCAAAGGTGGTAATAACGATATGAAGTACGAAACTGCGATTGATTTGTACGAAAAAGGTGATTTTAGCAAGGCTTTACAATTTTTTGATATATTAAGAGCTGTTCATCGTGGAACAGAAAAAGGTGAGAAACTAACTTATTATACTGCCAACTGCTATTTTCAGATGAAAGATTACCAGATTGCAAGTTACTATTACAATCAGTACGTTCAGAGTTATCCGCGTGGCGAGCATGCAGAAGAATCAGCATTTTTAAGTGCATATTGCAATTATTTGGAGTCGCCACGACCAAGTCTTGATCAAACAAACACTTATGTTGCACTAAGGGAATTGCAAGAATTTATTGATATGTATTCTAACAGCCCAAAGGTTGAAGAAGCGCATAGTTTGATGGATGATTTAAGGGCTAAACTAGAAATTAAAAGTTATCATACAGCGGTACTATATTTTAGAATGCGTGATTATCAAGCTGCTATAACTTCTTTTGAGAATCTTCTTGATGATTATCCCGATACTGATTTTAAAGAAGATGTGCTATATTCAATTACAAAGGCTTATTTTGAATACGCCGATAATAGTATTAGATCTAAAAAAACCGAACGCTTTGAAAAAACAATCGAAGCATACAATAATCTCCTTTATTTATTTCCTGAAAGTGAATACTTGGAAGAAGTTGATATAATTAACATGAAAGCACACCAAAATCTGAATTTAAATAAACTATAAAAATGGACTATAAAAAAGTAAAAACTGAAACTACTGCCGTTACTCGTAAAAAAGAAAAATTTTATGCACACACCGGCAATATATATGAAACTGTTGTTGTACTATCAAAAAGAGCTAACCAAATAGGTCATATAATTAAAAGAGAACTGGATCAGAAAATTGAAGAGTTTGCTCCTACTACAGATACTCTTGAGGAAGTTTTTGAAAACAGAGAACAGATAGAAATAGCTCGCTTTTATGAAGGTTTACCAAAACCTACTTTGCTTGCCGTAAACGAATTTCTTAAAGAAGAAATTTATATTAGAAATCCACATAAGGAAACTTTGGACTTATAAATAGTTAGCTATTATGTTATCTGGTAAGAAAATTATAATTGGTATTACTGGGAGTATAGCTGCTTACAAAGTACCATTCATTATTCGATTATTAAAAAAAGCTGGAGCTGAGGTTCAGGTGATTATGACTCATGCTGCTGCAGATTTTGTAACACCTTTAACTCTATCAACTCTTACAGAGAGACCTGTTTTAATTGATTTTTTTGATAAAAATGATGGCACATGGTCAAGCCATATTGACCTTGGATTGTGGGCAGATATAATGCTCATTGCGCCAGTATCAGCTAATACAATGGCAAAAATGGCCAATGGTATTGCTGATAATTTACTCTTAACCACAATTTTGTCAGCTCGTAATAAGGTGTTTTTTGCCCCTGCCATGGATTTGGATATGTACAAACATCCAACCACAAAAGAAAATATTATTAAGCTACAATCGTATGGTTATAAGTTAATTAAGCCAGTTTCAGGTGAGTTGGCAAGTGGGCTTAAGGGATGTGGTAGATTAGAGGAGCCTGAAATAATTGTTGAGATCATTGAGAAATACTTTTTCAGTTCATTAAGCTTTTACGGTAAGCGAATAATGATAACAGCAGGTCCTACTCATGAAGCCATTGATCCGGTAAGGTTTATTGGTAATCATAGTTCAGGCAAAATGGGTATCGAAATAGCTAGGGCTTTTGCCAAACAAGGAGCTAAAGTTGATCTTATTTTAGGACCTTCCAATAATACTATTGAACATGCCAGCGTTAATGTTATTAATGTTACTTCTGCAGTTGAAATGTATTACGAAAGTATGAATTATTATAAGGCTGCAGATATCATAATAATGGCTGCAGCAGTTGCTGATTTTACTCCGGATTTAATTGCTAAAAATAAGATTAAGAAGGATTCGGGTGTGGATTCAATAAATCTAAAACCAACGGTTGATATACTTGCTTACCTCGGCGATGTAAAAAAAGAAAACCAGATTCTTGTTGGTTTTGCTTTGGAAACTAATAATGAGCTCGAAAATGCTCGTAAAAAGCTTGATAACAAAAATCTTGATGTCATAGTTTTAAACTCATTGGCAGATGCTGGAGCAGGATTTGGACATGACACTAATAAAATTAGCATATTAACCAAAGCCGGAGATGAACTATTTTATAACCTTAAACCAAAACATGAGGTTGCGGTTGATATTATAGATGTTATTGATAAGTTAATTAAAAATTAGATAATGATAAAAAAAGCCATCATAATAATAGCACTTTACATTATTAGTATACTGCCTGGCTTTTCGCAAGAGTTTTTGGGGAATATCCAAATACAATCACAACAAATTGAAGGTATTGACCCCAGTGTTTTTACAAATATGAAAACCGCTATATTTGAATTTATGAATAATAGAGTTTGGTCTGATTATAATTATAAAATTGAAGAACGAATTGATTTTACAATGATAATCACTCTAAGTAGCGTTAGAGGAAGTGATTATTTTAGTGGGTCCATTAACCTTGTGCTTCAACGCCCAATTTATGGTACTGATTACAATTCAGTTGTTGTAAATTTGGTTGACCCTGATGTAAGCTTTGAATATGTACCTCATCAATCGATGGAATACAATTTTGGATCGTACACATCTAACCTTACTTCTATTTTAGCTTTTTATGCATACACAATGCTAGGTCTCGACTTCGACACCTATTCGTTAGATGGGGGTACTCAATTTTACGAAAAAGCAATATCAGTCGCCAACGATGCACAAAATTCTAACGAAAAAGGATGGCAAGCATTTGAAGGACCAAAAAACAGATACCAACTAGTAGAAAATATTCTTAATCCATCATACAGCGATTTACGTAAACTGCTTTACCAATACCACCTTAAAGGGTTAGATGTGATGGCCAATGATAAGGTTGCCGGAAGAGCAATAATTTCAAATTCACTTGATAATTTCAGAACGGTATACAATAAAAGATCGGGTTTGTATTTTCTGCAGGTACTTATTGAGGCAAAAAGAGCCGAAATAATAAATATTTTCACAGAAGGGTCACCTGCCGAAAAAACACAAATGATTAACACAATGAGTGAAGTGGATCCTGCAAATGGCTCACGCTATGAAGCTGTTAATAAATAGTGAATCTTAGAGGTACTAATTGTACTTTTTCTTATTAGCCTGAATTATTCATAAACCCCTCTCAACCTCAACCTTAACCTTCATATTGATAATTTTTTGGGCACTTACCCATCCTCCGCTAAAAAAGCTACGGATGGCTACCAGGCTTTCCGTTTTAGTTGGTATAAACCAATTAATCGTTAATTTTTATATTTTTGCCAACATGAATAATACAATAACAAACTCAATAAATGAATCCATTGCTACCAAGCAACTTTTTGTATCTGATAAAAAAAATATTGAACTAACAAAAAACGTTGCAAATCACTGTATCAATACTTTTAAAAATAATGGAAAAGTACTACTTTGCGGAAATGGTGGCAGTGCTGCTGATGCTCAACATATTGCAGCTGAGTTATCTGGTAGATTTAATTATGACCGTGAGCCCCTTTACGCCGAAGCACTTCATGTAAACACATCGTACATTACAGCTGTTGCCAACGATTATGGCTACGATCATGTTTTTAGTCGTATGATTAAAGCGGCAGGAAAAAAAGGTGATGTTTTTATTGGAATTAGCACTTCGGGAAACTCACAAAATGTAATTAATGCTATAATTGAAGCAAAAAAGCAAGGTATGATTACCGTTGGGTTTACAGGTGACTCAGGTGGTAAAATTGATGAACTTGTTGACGTTTGTATAAAAGCCCCATCTAAAAATACTGCAAGAATACAGGAAGTTCATTTGCTTGTTGGTCATGTTATTTGCGAAGAAATTGAATCTACGTTGTTTCCTTTGGATTTGTGAATTATGTAATGGTGTAATTTCACATAACCAAATCAACAAATAACCAGATAGCCAAACAATACTATTATCAGGACAAGTACCTCTGCGGTAAACAAACAACATAATAAACATGACACACAATTTCCTTAGTAAGATTAACAATACATGGACCCTATTTTTAGACCGTGACGGTGTTATTAATAAGCGTATTTTTGGTGGTTATGTTACTAGTCCTTCTGAGTTTGAGTTTATCTCTGGCGTATTGGAAAGTATAAAATATTTCTCATCAATTTTTTACAAAATTATTATTGTTACAAATCAGCAAGGTGTAGCCAAAGGAATAATGACCGAAGATGAACTAATTACACTTAATGAGTTTATGGTAAACGAAATTACAAAAGTTGGTGGAAAAACCGATGCTGTATATTATTGTACAGATCTGGCAACAGCTCCTGATAATTGCAGAAAGCCATCAATAAATATGGCTAAAAAGGCAGTGGAAAATTTCCCAAAAATTGACTTACAAAAGAGCATTATGGTTGGCGACTCACAAAGCGATATTGAATTTGGTAAAAATGCAGGAATGAAAACCATTTTTGTTACAAACAAAGATAGTGATTTTATACCAACAAGTTTATCAGACATGAATATTGATAGCTTACACGAACTTAAAATCAAAATTCAATCATTTAACCATTCACTCATTTAATCATTGGCCATCATGAGTCCTGAATTAATTTTTGGAAGTTTTGTTGTTTACACCTTAATCATATTTTCCATTTCATGGTTTACATCACGCAAAGCCGACAATCAGAGTTTTTTTATAGGTAATCATAAATCGCCATGGTTTATAGTTGCCTACGGAATGATTGGAGCTTCTCTTTCAGGAGTAACATTTATTTCTATTCCAGGATGGGTGGGCGACACAGGATTTTCATACTTTGTAATAGTATTGGGTTATGTTTTTGGATACGCAGTAATATCAACCATACTATTACCACTCTATTACAAGCTAAATCTAACATCAATATATAGTTATCTAAACTCACGATTTGGTAATCATGCATACAAAACAGGCTCTGTTTATTTTTTAATATCCAGAATTATTGGTGCTTCATTTAGAATGTTTTTGGTAGTATCAGTACTGCAAGTGTTTGTATTTGATTATTTTAATATACCATTTTGGGTTACCGTTACTGTTTTCATGGTATTGATTCAGTTATACACGATAAAGGGAGGTATAAAAACAATTATTTGGACCGATACATTACAAACAACTTTTATGCTAGTTGCCGTTATTACAACCATAATAATTATTGTGCAACACATGGATACTAGCTTAAGTAATGCTGTTGTAACTATTTGGAATAGTGATATTTCGAATATTATTATTACAGACATTAATTCTAAACAAAACTTTATAAAATTATTTTTTAGTGGTATATTTATCACCATTGTTATGACCGGATTAGATCAGGATATGATGCAAAAAAGTCTAAGCTGTAGAAACCTTAAGGATGCACAAAAAAACATAACAACTTTAAGTCTTGTTCTTATTCCAGTTAATCTTATATTTTTATTTTTAGGCGCAATGTTATACCTGTACATTGGTCATTTTAATATTACTCCTCCCCTATTTACCGACCATATTTTCCCGGATATTGCATTTAATTACCTTGGTACTACCGCAAGCATAGTTTTTATTATAGGACTACTTTCGGCTGCATACTCCAGCGCCGACAGCGCCTTAACAGCTTTAACAACATCCTTCAGCATTGATATATTAGAGTTAGATAAAAAATATGCTGACAATGGAAAACTTTTGAAAAAAAACCGGTATTTAGTTCATGTAGCAATGTCAATTATAATTATTTTTGTCATTGTATTATTTAAATATATTAATAACCAGTCGGTTATTGCTCAATTATTTACTTTTGCAGGATATACTTATGGACCACTTTTGGGTTTATATTCGTTTGGACTATTCACAAAATACAAAGTACACGACAAACTAGTCCCTGTAATTGCTGTAATTGCACCAATAATTTCTTATTTCATTGGTCATTATTCTGCTCAGCTTTTTAATGGTTATCAAATAGGATTTGAACTACTAATTATTAATGGATTATTAACATTTTTAGGATTATTTTTAATAAGTTAAAAGTTAAAAGTTGAAAGTTAAAAGTAGAAAGTTATAAAGTAGATGAGCTTTTTCAATTTTTAAAACTTTCAACTTTAAAAACTTTACAAACTTTTAACTTTACAAACTTTCAACTTTTTTAACTTTACAAACTTTCAACTCTCATATACAAACTCAAAAAAAATGGCAAACTTTAGATTTATAGCACTCAAAGAAACCCTTAACCGACCAATACCAAAGATTATTTACCCTACCGGAAAAGCTTCTGAGTATTTTGGCTCCATGACTTTCAACCAAACGGTAATGAAAGAGTATTTAACTGAAAAGGCATACAAAGGTGTTATCAGAGCCATGGAAAAGGGTGTTCGCATTGACAGGAAAATAACTGATCAAGTTGCTTCAGCAATGAAAGCTTGGGCTTTGAATAAGGGCGTTACTCATTATACACACTGGTTTCATCCTTTAACAGGATCAAGTGCCGAAAAACATGATGCTTTTATTAGCCCAATTGAAAAAGGAAAAGCACTGGAAGAATTTCATGGTAATTCACTAATACAGCAAGAGCCCGATGCCTCAAGTTTCCCTAATGGTGGCATAAGAAGTACATTTGAAGCACGTGGGTACACAGCCTGGGATCCAACGTCACCAGCATTTATTCTGCAAAATACACTTTGTATTCCAACAATATTTGTATCATACACAGGAGATTCACTTGATTACAAAACACCACTTCTAAAATCCATGCGTGCATTGGATAAGGCGGCTGTGGGTGTATGCAAATATTTTGATAAAAAAATTGATAAGGTATATCCAAATCTTGGTTGGGAGCAGGAATATTTTTTAGTAGACTCAGCACTATTTGCTGCTCGTCCTGATCTTGTATTAACAGGAAAAACAGTTTTCGGCCATTCATCTGCCAAAGATCAGCAGTTATCTGATCATTATTTTGGGACAATTCATAACAGAGTGTTGGCTTTTATGCAAGACCTTGAAATTGAGGCTCATAAGCTAGGTATTCCATTAAAAACAAGACATAATGAAGTAGCACCAAATCAGTTTGAATGTGCGCCTGTTTATGAAGAAGCTAATATAGCTGTCGATCACAACCAATTGCTGATGCATCTGCTAGATGTTGTGGCACGCCGACATAATTTTAATGTACTTCTACACGAAAAACCATATGCAGGGATAAACGGATCAGGTAAACATAATAACTGGTCGCTGGCAACAAATACAGGTATAAACTTACTTTCTCCCGGTAAAAATCAAGATGACAACTTTAGGTTTATAACCATATTAGCCAATATATTAAAAGCAGTTAACAATAATGAAGCTCTTGTTAGAGCAAGTATTGCTTCAGCAGGAAATGATTTACGTTTAGGGGGGCACGAAGCTCCACCTGCAATTATTTCTGTTTTTGTTGGAGAGCAAATTACTGCTACTCTCAATGAGATTGAAGAGATGCCATCACGTGGTAAAATGAATCATAAAACAGATAAAGATATCACAACTGATATACCTAAAATACCCGAAATCCTTTTTGATAATACAGATAGAAACAGGACTTCACCATTTGCATTTACAGGTAATAAGTTTGAGTTTAGAGCCGTTGGGTCAACTGCAAACACTGCAAAACCAATGTTTGTACTTAATACAATAGTTGCCGACCAATTTACTAAATTTAAAACCGAAGTTGATGCTCTTATCGAAGGAGGCACCAAAAAGAAAGAAGCAATATTTGAAATTGTAAAACAATATATTATAGATTCGAAAAATATTCGTTTTGAAGGAAATTCATATTCAGATGAGTGGAAAGCAGAGGCAAAGCGCAGAGGATTATCAAACCATTCTTCTACACCTGAAGCTCTTGCTGCCTTTATAAGTGATAAAAGTATTGACATTTTCGAAAAACATCATGTTATGTCACGTACAGAACTTGAAGCTAGATATACAATCAAATTAGAGAAATACACTAAAAAAATTCAAATTGAATCTAGAATTATTGGAGACCTTGCCACAAATCATATTCTTCCAACCGCTATTCACTATCAAAATAGGCTTATTGAAAATGCAAAAGGATTAAAAGAAGTTCTTGATAGCAAGTCGTTTGTAAAGCTTTCTAAAAATCAATTAAATACAATTAAAGATATTTCAAATCATATTTCGGCAATTAAAGAGGATGTTGAACAGATGATAAATGCAAGACGTAAAGCCAACAAAATAGATGACAAATATGAAATGGCACGTGCTTATAGAAACGAGGTACGAAAGTATTTTGAGGAAATTCGGTATCACGTTGATAAACTCGAAATGCTTGTAGATGATGAATTATGGCCTTTACCAAAGTATAGAGAGCTACTATTTATAAAATAGTTACTTTTGTAACATTGATAGTTTGTTTGATGGTTACCTTGTTAAATGGCAAATTGTTAGATCTCTTAACCCTTAAAATGAAATCATAAAACAATGAGGTGGTGTAGCGATAAAACAGATTGCCAATAAAAATGAAAAAAAATGAAAAAAATAATTCTTCACCCAGTAATACTTACAGTACTATTTACAGCTTTATCATTTGCTGGTTATAGTCAAATAACTGTAACTAAAATAGACAATAAAAATATAGACGCATCTGCTGAAGGATTTATATATTCACTACCACAAACTGTATTTAAAGTTGATGTTGTTTATGAGAAAATTCAAGAACTTGTAGGTCCATTGTCAGAATACACAACTGAATACCTTGGGGTAAACAGCTATATCTCTAGCAATAAAACAGAATACTCCATAATAAATGCAAGTATCTCAACTTATTATGAATCAGATCCTAATCAACTTTATTATGTGCAATATCCCACAGAAAGAAGTAAAGATGAAAATACAACTTTATTTAGCTTGTCAGATATTGGAGGTTTAATAGCATACAATACCAATCCAATTAGCACTCAACAAAACACGGAAGTAATAACCGATCAAACTTTTATTTTTGAAAGTGGAGATAAACAATTTCCATACATGTCGCAATACAACCAACAGGAAAAGGTTGATACAATTATTCGCACGATAAATATTGATACTGTTACTATAAACAGGTTTTTATTCAAATCGTCGTGGATAAATAAGAGTATTGACGACAAAGCAAAAGATGCTGCTTTGGAAATTGAAAAAATCAGAGAAAGCAGATATCACCTTATTTCTGGTTATCAAGAAGTTAATTATGGTTCAAGTATTGTTTACATGAATAATCAATTACAGAAATTAGAAGATCAGCATCTTGAATTATTTCTTGGCAAGAAGGTGGTAACTGTAGATAGTAAAACTATTTATTTTAAACCAAGTAAAGTAAAAAAGGGAGATGAGCTAATTAAATTCTCTGATGGTAGTTCGGTGGTTATTAAAATAATACCAAATAATACGTCAAAAATATTACCTGATATACCGCCATCAAAACCTAATACAATTTATTATCGTATACCAACATCTGCAAGTGTGACTATTAGCTATGAAAATGAAGCCATCTTCAATGGTAATTTTGTTATAAATCAGTTAGGCTCAGTATCAACAATACCACTAGTTGGTACAAAATTGCAATTTGATAAAAATACAGGAAGTCTTATAAGTATCTTTAGAGAATAGAAGAAACCATTTATATCGGTTATTCTGTTATCAAATTAGTATAATTCTAAGGCATTATTACGAAATGAGTTGACCAAAGCAGGCGAAGCTATTTTGTACAATAACAAGGCAAAAAACGCAGGCATAGCCATAGCTATGACGAGGATTTTTAACGCAATTAGTGTGCGAAAGAACAAGCCAGAATGGTCAAGTTATTTCGTAACAATGCCTAAGTTATAATCGATTAACTACTGTTCTTAAATATGTTAGTTTCTTGAGTAGTTCTTCCAATAATTCCATCCGTAGCATATTTGCACCGTCTGATTTTGCAATTGACGGATTTGGATGAGTTTCAAGAAAAATACCATCTACACCAACAGCTATTCCAGCTTTGGCAATTGTCTCTATTAATTCGGGTTGACCACCGGTTACTCCAACTCCCTGATTTGGTTGCTGTAATGAATGAGTAATGTCAAGGATTACCGGTTTATCAAACTTTTGCATTTCGATAATGTTACGGTAATCAACAACCAAATCACCATAGCCAAACATATTTCCGCGCTCTGTGAGCATAACATTATTATTTCCTGCTGCCACAACCTTATCAACGGCATACTGCATTGACCCACCTGATAAAAACTGTCCTTTTTTGATGTTTACATATCTTCCTGTTTCAGCAGCAGCCACAAGCAAGTCGGTTTGGCGACATAAAAATGCAGGAATTTGAAGCACGTCAACATATTGCGAGGCACGCTTAGCATCATCAGCTGTATGAATATCAGTAACTACCGGAATATCAAACTTGCGTGAGATATCAGCTAGTATTTTTAATGCTTTTTCATCACCAATACCTGTAAACGAATCCAGTCGTGTTCGGTTTGCCTTTCTAAAAGATGCTTTAAATATTGCAGGAATCTTATACTTTTCGCTCAGTTTAACTATTTGCTCGGCAATTGGATAAGCCATTTCTTCATCTTCGATAACACAAGGTCCTGCTAGCAGAAAAAAGTTCTCGGAATCAGTATACTTTATATTTGGAATATTTGGAATATTTGGAATCATAATTGTGTTTAGAGTTAAAAGTTTATAAAGTTTGTAAAGTTAAAAACTATCGTGCTTTTTTTAGACTCACAAAATAAACTCCGATAAAAATAAGCAATGCAGCAATAACTTCAACATATGTGATATTATCTTTTCCATAAGATATGGCAATAACCGAAGTTAGCACGGGTTGAAGATATATATATGCACTATTAACTGTTGGACTTAATGCTTTTAAAGAGTAGTTATTTAGCAAATACGCAAAAACAGTTGTGAATATAATTACAAAACCTATCGAAAACCAAATATTAGAAGGTATGCTCGTGTAATCGGCAACTATTACAAGGTTTAGCGAAACAGGTGTTACATAAAATAATCCAAACAAGAACACCCACTTCATAATTGTTAAGGGGCTATACTTTGCCATAAGTGGCTTTACCAGAACAAGAAACAAACCATATGATGTAACATTAACAACAATAAATATATTGCCTACAAATGTGTTTGATGATAATGACAAACTTCCACTTTGTAGTATTAAATATGCTGCCCCAAAGGTACCCAATGCAATACCAACAATCTTATTTGTAGTTAACTTATCTTTAATAATAATATGAGAAAACAGTAATACAACTATAGGAACACCCACCATTATTATGGATGCATTTATGGGAGTAGTTAGATTTAGCCCTTCAAAAAACATCACCTGATTTAACGCAATGCCGAAAAAAGAGATGTATGCCAATTTAAACAAATCGTTACGTTCTACTTTCTCCTTTGGAAAAAAAGCACTTACAATCCAAAAAATAATTGCAGCTCCTGCAATGCGTAAAAAGATAATTGCCCTAGGTTCGAGGTAATTTGGCATAATACCTTTTGCCACCACGTAATTTATTGCATAAATAATATTAGCACCCAGTACAGCAAGGTGAGCAAATATTATTTTTTTTGACATAGCTACTTATTTAATTGATATGCAGAAGATAAAAGTTTGATTTTTGGAGACTTACTCATATCAAACTTCCACATTCTAACTTCTGACTTTCTTATTAAAACGGTAAATCGTCATCAGGTAAACCAAGATCTGCAGGGGGCTCAGTTGGCATTGCAGATGCAGAAGTTGGTGCAGATTGTGACGGAGAACTGCCTTCATCAGCTCCCTTTTCAATACGCCAAGCTTTAACATCGGTATACCACTTTGAGTTAAATTCTCGTGATTCAATATTTATTGATACTGTAAGCATATCACCTTCAGTAACTTTTTCGAGCATCGAAACCTTATCGCCCCATAATACCATACATATGTTTTTGGGATATTGATCGTCTGTTTCAATAACAAACTGTTTTTTTTCCCATCTACCGTTTCTACCTTCACCGCTCTCGGTAGGCAGTTTTTGAGTAAGTTTTCCTTGAATTTGTAAATTCATAATTTTATAGTTGTTTAAAAAAAGCAAAATTACGGATTTTAGTTAAACGGTAAATAAAGATTTAAGTTTGTTTACTAATACCTAACACAAACTAGTATGGAAGTATGTGCCTGGGGATTGATTTCAACATTAGTTTGTTGAAATAAAGGTGATGTTTTTATTATTCTAATTTGTATTCATTACAATAGTTTGTGTTTCATTCACCACATAACGTAAACAAGATTAATTTCTATTTTTAACGCCAATTAAGGTGTTAGAAAAATTGAAAAAAAGTGGTACATTTGAGAAAAATATAAACTACTGAATATCAATAACAAAATTTGATGTTAGTCTCTATTGACTATTATAAATATTTCAAATAATCAAGTACTATGAAGATGACTTTATTAGTTTTTTCAATAATCATTTCGATTATCTCATGTAAACAAGAAAATAAGCCTGAAAAAATACATAAAGA
>Ga0307991_1001256_pt1 | contig 17918 bp, 17 predicted proteins | sample EllFjometagen131_FD_203146 | JGI IMG/M metagenome (GOLD analysis project Ga0307991, IMG submission 203146) | Marine microbial communities from Ellis Fjord, Antarctic Ocean - #131 | ecosystem: Environmental > Aquatic > Marine > Unclassified | place: Southern Ocean | collected 2014-10-08 | reverse complement strand
GCCTAATAAATATGCTCCAACTAAAGCCCAAAAATCTATATCTCCTGCATCATCTCTTAAATTAAAGACTTCTCTTAAGCCAAACATGTGAACCAAACTACCCTCTCCTATATCCTTGAATCCATTAACAAAAGTAAGCATTACAATTTGTGAGAAATCAATAAATAATCCACAAATTGTTTTAGAGAAATTAATTAGTACTGCCATTAAAACAAGTTTAGGTAAATGTCTTTTGTAGTTATAGGCTTCAATTCTTAGTATAGTACCAAAGGCAATTAACAAGAAAATTAAAACAAAAAACATGTTACCGACGTCCCTAACTACAGTCCAGCCCCTAACTACCGCCGGGGAGTCTATAAAACCATTATACTCAGCCAAATAAACAAATGTTGTAATAATTAAGGCCACTATTTTTGCTAAACCAAAAATAATCGCTGATAAAATTCCAGCTACTAAATTAGCTGCCCAAGATTCAAAAGAAGCAAAGACTGGACTAGCAAGTAAAAAAATACCAACAATAACTATAGCTGAGATACCTGATAAATATTTATATTTTTTAAAAATTTTTTTCATTATATTATTATTCAAACCAACTAGCTATAGTTCCAAATATAGCATCATCAACAAATTTACCTGGATTAGTGGCTATCTCCAGCTATCATGGAAAATATAGACAAAATTGCTATAATAGATAATAAAATTATAATGTTTACTAAAAATAAACCAATTTTTTCTACAAGACCTAGGTTTTTAGTTAAAGATGAGCCACCTGTAACAGGCATCTGTTTACCCACAGTCCACTCCTCGCCCAACTTACAAATAAGCTTAGGAAATATTAATTGTAAGAAAACAATAATATCTAGAATTACTACTGTTAAACCAAAAAACCAAATATATTCCCAACCGAAACGAAGGGCTCCTGCTGAAGCTAATTTTAAAACGTTCAATTTTTTTTTAATACCCTTTTTGGCCAATTTAACTTTAGATTGCTTACTAGTTGATTGCCTATCTTTCTTCAAATTTTGAGAAATTGATAAATTATCCGAAGGAACTCCTTGTTTAGCTTTCTTTAAACTAGCACTTCTTTTTTCGTCATTACCACCTGAAAATGTTCTTGGGTCATAATTTAAAGGTTTGCCAATTTGCTTAGAAATATTTTTCTGTTTCTGGTCGCCTGATGGCATATATAAAAATTAAGCGGCATATATTGACTAAGCCTTATAATTATATTTTACTATATTTTTTGATTTTAAGCAAAGTGTTTTAACTGATAATATTAACAAACAAAAAAACCTATCTTTAATTTTTAGATAGGTATAGACATTATATGTTTTCTTAAAAACATTTGTTTTCCAAAAATATCCGTTGTGCCAACCAGTACTGAAAAAATATTATCATTCATTTTTGTTTCCTCCTTTAATTTTTAATTGTGATTAATAATTTTTCTAAATTTAACTGATTTTGTTTTCCTGTGTCCATGTCTTTAATAGTAAAATAATTACCTTCTATTTCATCTTCACCAATTAAAATAACAAATTTAATACCTAACTTATTAGCATAAGATAATTTATTTTTAAATTTAGATTCTTCAAAATAAATTTCTGTAGCTATTTGTTTTTCTCTTAAAGTCTTCCCTAATTTTAATGCATTAACCATAGCTTTATTATCAAAAGGAATGATTATAACTTTTGCTGGAGTAGACTCTTTAATATTAAGCAGTTGTAAGTCTTTTAACTGAGAAAATAAACGTGTTAACCCAATAGAAATACCAACTCCCGGTAATCTATGCTTTGTGTAACTATCTGCTAAATTATCATAACGACCGCCTGAGCAAATAGAGCCAACTTCACTATAATCTACTAAAATAGTTTCATATACGGTTCCGGTATAATAATCTAAACCACGTGCTATTGAAAGATCAATACCATAATAGTCAATCGGTAAAGAAAAAAATTCAACATACTCAATGACAGACTTCAGCTCTGATAAACCCTGAGTAAAAACATCATTGTTTATTTTAAGTCTTTCGAGCGAATTAATTACATCATGATTACTTCCATTTATACCAATAAAACTTATAATTTTTTCCACAGCATCTTCAGATAAGCCTAAGTTAACTAAAGATTTTTTAACAAATTCTTGACCCATTTTCTCAAATTTATCAATAATCCTCATAACATCTACAGCCTTATTTTCAAGATTAAAGCTTTTTAACAACCCGCTAATTAATTTGCGATTACTAATCCTAATTTTAAACTTAGGCAATTTTAAATTTAAAAAAACATCATAAATAACTGCCAAGATTTCAGCATCATTTATAAGGCTAAGTTTATCTTTACCAATAATATCAATATCACATTGATAAAATTCTCTATACCGACCCTTTTGTGGTCGCTCCCCCCGATATACCTTGCCGATATGATAGCGCTTAAAAGGAAAACTCAAATTATTAAAGTGTTCACTAACATAACGAGCCAGCGGCACTGTTAAGTCAAATCTTAAAGCTAACTCAGTTTCACCTTTAGACAGTCTATAAATTTGTTTTTCAGTCTCTCCACCAGCTTTAGTAAAAAGAATTTCAGACTTTTCAATAATAGGGGTGTCTATCGCAACAAACCCAAAACTCTCATAAGTCTTTTGTATTGTTGATTTCATCTTATTAAATGAAATTTGATCAGCCGGTAATAACTCCATAAAACCAGGTAATACTTTAGTAGAAATGTTATTTTTCATATTTTTTCTCCTTAAATTTAGTTTATAATTTATAAATTCTTAATTATAAAAAATTAATCATAGAATTGAACAAATTTAACTTGATATTAGTATTAATACTATCATTACAGCACAAAAATCACTTTTTACCAACTATTTTTGACCATTAAACCAGATAATTCATAAATATTAAAAAAACCACTGCCATGTGGTTAAATAAAAAGAGTAAAATTAAAAAAATTACTCTCAACTAAGTATATGATGATTTATTAATTGTTTAAGTAAATATTGATACATATATTTAAATTATATAATAACATATTACAACAAATAAAATTTTACGTTAAAACTAGAGACCTTACTATATTATTTCAATAAATTTATGTTTACCTTTTTGTAATACTGAATTAGTTGATACAATATAATCAATATTATTAATTACCTCTCTATTAACCTTAACTCCACCCTGTTTAATAACTCTTCTTGCTTCTGATCTTGAAGAAGTCATCTTATACTCAACTAAAATTGAAACAATATCATATTTCTCTGGTTTAAACTTATGTAAGTCGCTTGGCATCTCCTTATTTGAAATTGTTTTTATAAAATAATCTTTAGCTTCCAACGCTTCTTCATTTGAATGATACTGCCTAACAATAGTGAAGGCTAATTCTAATTTTATATCACGTGGATTTGTACCATTTTTTAAGTTATGTTCATAATCTTTAATTGCTTCAAGATCTACCCGAGTTAGTAAAGTAAAGTATTTAATAATAAATTCATCTTTCAGTGACATAATTTTACCAAACATATCATTTGCTTCATCAAATAAATTTACCGTATTGCCAAAACTTGAACTCATCTTTCTACCATCTAAACCCTCTATTAAAGGATTTGTAATAATATCTTGAGGCTCTTGTTTGTATAATCTTTGCAGGTCTCTACCTGCCAACAAATTAAACCGCTGATCCGTTCCACCTATTTCAACATCTGCCTTTACTTCAACTGAATCATAGCCTTGCATTAAGGGATATAATAATTCCCTAAGTGAAACTCTTTTTCCTCCGTTTAATCGACGACTAATATTCTCTCTAGAAATAAATTCATTTAAAGAAAAAGCGTTTGCTTGAGCACCAATATCCTTATACAATAACTTCCCTAACCACTTGCTATTATGATAAATCTCCGTCTTATCAATATCAATAATCTTTGAAGCTTGTTGAATGTAAGTTTGTAAATTTTGATTAATTATTTCCTCAGTTAACATTGGACGCTCACTCTCTTTATCAGAAGTATCTCCAATTTGACCTGTAAAATCACCGATTATAAAAATTATTTGATGTCCTAAGTCCTGAAAATCTTTTAATTTTAAAAGCGGTATAGAGCGACCAAGGTGAACATTTGGGCTAGTCGGATCTATTCCTAATTTAATTCTTAGCTTAAATCCTCCTTTTAGCTTTTTTTCAAGAGACTGACGATCAATTATTTCTTCAACACCTCGATTTAAGAGTTGATCTATTTTATTTGAGTCATTCATAGTGTATTTTAATATTTACATTGTAAAAATTTAAATTTACATAAATAATTTATCGCAATATTGCCCCTAGCTCCTGTTCAGTTTTATTTCTAATTTTGTCTTGAATTTTATTTATCTCTTCATTGGTTAAAGTTCTTTCCGATGAACGATAAATAATACGAAAAGTATAGCTTTTTTTATTTTGACCAAATTTTTTGTCATTCTCATATTCATCCAGAAGTTTCACTTCCTCAATTAGATCTTCCGCATAATCTCGAACTATTTCAAAATAATTATTAAGGTTTATACTTTTTTCAATAATAAAAGAAATATCCCTGTTTGTAGCTGGAAATTTACTAACCTCCTTAAATTTACTATTTATATCCTTGAATTGGCTGGTAATTCTCGGATCGTTCGACCATAATATTCGGATATCAGGAATATCCATTTTAATCATAGCCAATCTTTCTCCAAAACCAAAAGCCCAACCATTATAAATCTCCGGGTCAAGACCAAAATTTTTCAAAACATCAGGATTGACCAATCCAGCACCATTAACCTCCATCCAGTTTCCGTTAAACATGATGTCCATTTCCAAACTATCAATAGTATAAGGAAATGTATCTTTAATGAACTGATATTCTATATCCTCGCCAAAAATACTTTTGGCCAAATTAACCTGGACTTCTTTCAAGTCATCCTGTGTGATAAGTTTTTTTTCTTTCTTACAAATCAGTAAACCGTCAATCTGATGGAAAGCGGGATAATGATTTCTATCAATCTCATCTTTTCTAAAAACAATACCTGAAGCAAGAGCCATTATTTCTCCATTACTATTTAACCTTTCTAAAACTTCCGAATCTTTGAGATAATAAGACCAAAAAGCGGTTGTTTGAGTACGTAATATATGTGTGTTGTCAAGATAATAAGTATCTGTTTCCCTTCTCACTGGATGATTCCGTGGCGTATTTAATAAATCAAAACACCTTTCTACAGTTACTATCCGCGGAAACTCCACAATATCAAAATTCTTAAATAGTGGCAGATTTATTATCTGATCAAATAAAATTTTTACAGGAGAATTTTCTACTTTAGTAAGATCTGGTAAAGCTAAAAATCTTTTTATGCGCTCCGCTTTAACATCCTGCCTTTTATTAAGTTCTTCAATCAAATGCTGTTCATTTTCATCTTCAATAATAATTTTTCTCATACGATTTACTTATTAATTGTAATTCTTACTTTCTTAATTTAAATATAATACACCGATATTGCAATGCTTACAAAGCGCATTCTTCTTATCTAAAATTCTAGCCTGTATTTTTCTTCTATTGTTATTATCCCACCAATTTTCATTATGCAAAATATTTCCAAGTTTAAGATCAGCGTTAAAATCATGACAACAAAGAGCAATATCACCATTAGCATTAATAACCACATTTTCCCATGCCCAAACGCAATAATTAGATTTATAAACATCAAAAAGCTCCTTTGCTTCTAGTGTTTTATATCTTGAATAATTTGTATCCATTGGCAAATACTTTAAATTTTTCTCTCTATCTTTATACCCGCTCATATATGCATTGAATGTCTTAAATACGACTTTATTGACTCCTATTTTTTTGAATATCTGGCCAAACTTATTAATCTCATGTTGATTGTGCTTCATAACCACAAACTGAGCTTCAATAAAAGGTTTTCTCGATTTCAAATTTTTTTTAATTTCAATGAATTCTCTGATATTTTTGACCAGCTTATTAAAATCACCGCCAATGCGATATTTTTTATATGTTTCTTCAGATGCCCCATCAATAGAAAAACTGATATAATCCAAGCCAGACTCTACTAATTGCTTAGATAATTTTTTATTAAGTAAAAGACCATTAGTATGAATATTTACAATTTTTATGCCATTTTTTTTGGCATATTTTATCATTTTAACGATCTCAGGGTTTAATAAAGGCTCACCGTAATTGAATAGTGACAACTCTTTGACACTAATTTTAATCTTATCAATAATAAATTTAAAATTACTAAAAGACATCATCTTCTTATTCTTTATCTTCCCTCTACCAATTGGGCATGAAGAACATTTCAAGTTACAAAAACGGCATATCTCTATTCTGGCACGTATCGGCAATTTAAGTACAACTTTATTAGATTTTTTTGTAGAGCTATTTTTAATGGGAAGATTGTTATTTAACATATCATTTTTTCATAACTAGAATCATTATTGTAGTTAAACTCTAATAAAAAAATATCATAATTACAAAAATAAATCAATTTTTTAGACAAAAACAACATTTTGTGTTAAACTATTTTAAAATATAAAAGAAAAGATACTTAAAAATATTCATTATGGTCAAAAAAATAAACCGTCTTAAAAAGAACATTAGAATGTTAAAAAATATCTCCATTATTATTAATGAAAGTAAAAAAATAATAGGTATTGATGTTTACGGATTTTCGTTTGAGTTTTCTAATTTGCAACTAAATGCTCCACTAATTAAAAAGGCACAAAATAGCCTCATAACGATTGAAGACTTAAAAAATCATCCTATGAATCTAGGCAAGAGATGGAAAATATCAGAAGAAGACCCAAAATATAAATTGTCCGACCATCAAGAGAGATTAATTATTACTTTTGAAAAAAATAAAAAGGCCACAATTTATATCATTCCTAAAATATTAAAAGAGGGAGAAATTGCCGCCATAGTAACCGCCAAGGAAACATATTCACCCCTTCCCTTCCGCATCAAAATGTATGTTATCAAGAATGACTTGATTGTGCCAATAAAACCTAGAAAGCCGCAAAAAAAATCAAAAATTATTTTTACAACTCAGATACTTGGACATGTCCAAGATGCAGCTAAAATCATTCTCTGGGCCAATAAAAATGGGACTTTATATAAAAAATGGGGATTTTACTTACCCGCGACACTCAGAACAAAAATTACAAAAAATGCCATTCAAGAAGAAGGTATTCTTATAAATAAAATACTTAACGACTGGTCATATGCTGGTGGTAAAAATTTTAGAACTGGCTTAGAATTTAGGGAGTATTTTAACGAACGAGATTCATTTTCGACGGTGGCCGCTTTCGTAGCCGCCAATATTAGCTTGTGCCTTGAAGTTGCTAAGGGAAAATGTGCAATTTTTTCAACAAATTTTCGAGCTGAAGCACAATTAATTAAAATAATCAATCCTCAAATAATAACTTGCGGCTTATCTCATACTTTTTTAAACGGAAAATTAAAGGAAAGAATCGGCAAACACAAAAAAATGCCTCGACTTACTCAAATGCTTAATAGGATACAAAAGTCTCTCGAAAAAGTTCCGGAAAGAATCGCTTCTTTAGGTGGAGATGTTAAATATATTGATTATTATTGGAAGCTTTCGAGCGAAAAATTACGACTACTTGATGTTCTGCTCTACCGCACCTTCAATTTTAATAAAAATATCCCCCCACTTGATAATTCAACACAAATAATTCAGATACCGATGGCTATTCCTGACATAAAGACAACAAAAGAGGATGCTAGGAATAATATTACTAAAATTATCGGCCAAAAATTAAAAAAAGATAATAAAATATTAATTTTAACAGGGGAAAGTGAAGACGGTTTTTTTAAAAAGAGGATTGAATCAACTTTAAGATATGCCAGATCCAATCGTAAGGTCCATGTTATTATGCCAATTGAAAAAGATGATAAACGCATAAGTGATTATGATTTCCCTAAAAATGTACACGCCATTGGTTTTCGGAAAGATTGGTCAAAAATCATGGCTGGTGGAGACATCGCGCTAATACGCGGAAGTTGGGGAGAGATAATTGATGTCATTTCCTCACAAATCGTCCCTGTGATAACATCTCCCGGTTTGGTTCCATTGAATGCTGATCTTGATACCACTCAATTTCTTACTCAAATTTCCGAAGAACGTGCCTGTAATACATCTATGCTTGTTAATACTTTCGAATCATTAAAAATATCCCGAAAAACAATTAATAAGTTGTTGATAGATTTTTACAATCTTGCCGATAAGCATAGTTTTCAAAAAACCATAGACTTTGCCTTAAAACCTGAGATTGTGAATGAAATCATGTCCGCCTATTCAAATATCATCGGAGGAGGTTCCTATATTGGAGAATTGCATGAATTGTTGTTAAAAAATGGCAGAGTCTTTTCCAGCCTTGAACTGAAAAAATTACACGATTTAATCTGGAAAAAACTAAAGTAAATCGCTCAACTTATGCTTGAAGTTTTCGTTGTTAAAAACAGAATCATATTTTCCCGAAATGAATAAGCTATCAAATAGATAAATATTTAAGATGAGCAATATCAAATCAGTGTGTTCCTTGAAAGAGTTTAAAATAATTACAATTTCTTCGTCCCCGAGAATTTTTCTAACCAAATCAGACTTGAAAATCATTTTAATCTCTTCTTCTTTTCCTTCAAATAAATAAATAATATCCGTACTGCCTCCAGTTTTTTTCAAGTATTGTGATTTTTTTTCACCCAAGGTCTTTCGTACCTCCTCTTTAAAATAAGTTTTATCAAAATTAACCTTTTTTAGTGAACTGCTAATCTGGTAGGTGTTCTTATTTATATAGGGATAAATTCCTTGCAGGCCAAAACTATTCAGCATAATGGTATTTTTTTTAAGAATATAATCAAACATGACATCGTATTTAATAGATATATTTTTATTATTTTTATCCAAAACAGTGCCATAATTAAAATACTGAAAATAAAAAACTTCCGTAGTTACCCTGTTTTGATTCAATATCTGATCAGCTAGCTCTCCAAGGAAGATAGTTTTATTTCCGAGTTTGCGGCAAAGGTGAGCTAGTTCGTATTGTAGAAATATACCGCGTTCACAGACATAGGATTCTAGGCGCCAAACTATTTCTGGCAGAATTTCTAATTGACTATTTTTTACATATGCAACGTGATGTTTAACATTTTTATAGTCTTTAACGAGCTCCCTAGCCTGATTAGATTCGTCGATTTCTTTGCCACCAATGGTCAGAGCCGCTATCTTCGCTTTTTTATCGCGAGCTAGATAAAAAGCAATTAGATTACTGTCAAATCCACCGCTCACAGCACAGGTAATCTTATGGCCGCATAAATTTTTTTGTAAATTTATAACATTATCTTCGATTGATTTTATTAAATTACGCTTGGCGAATTCCTCAGAAATATAATATTTTTCTCTTTTTACTCTAGTAATTTTAATTACCTCTTTCTTAACATCTACAACTAGGCATCTATCAGGAATCAGTTTATAAACATTTTTCACTAAAGTGTTCTTATTGGGAATAATAACTTTACTTGATAATAAATCGTTCACAGCTGAGTAATTCAGTTTTCGCTGATCTTTGGGAACTTCTTTAAGGATATTTTTTAGAGATATGCTAGTGATTAGCCTTGCCTGTATTTTTGTAAAATATAGAGGCAAGAACGATCCATAGCTATCTCCAAAAATATAGCCTTTTTGGTTTTTTATATCATAAATAAAAACAAGAAATAAGCCGTCAAGATTGTTAATAAATTTTAAACCGGATTTATAATATAGATTAGCTACGACTTCTACATCATTTTGTTTCTCCAGCTTATATTTATCCTTAAGATTGTTGAGGTTGATAATGTTTCCAACCATGACGCATAAAATGCCTTTTTTTGGATCAAAAAAATAGTTCTCCTTATCATAATTAAACGAAGAAATTCTATCGATAAAGACTTCCACTAATCCATCACTAAAAAATTTCTCGCTACTAACTACTTTTGTTGACTTTTTATTAAAATTAAACTTAATTGTAAATTCATTCATACCCTACTTTTTTAATGGATGAGGTAACACCGACTCAGGAGCGACCTTGTTATCGGTAAAATCAAAACTCAAATTAATTTCTTTCTTTAAATTGATTAAAAAACTAACGAATTTACTATTAGATTCAGTGCTTGAATGTGGAGATGATAAATAAGCCTTTAAAGACGTAAGTGGAAATGGACAGGAGCCAGAGCAATTTCCCGGCATCTGATCAATGTAATAGGGAAAGCCCATCTCTTCCATTTTTTTCGCAAATTTAGACGTATAATTATTTCTAATTACCGCTTTGTCAACTGTTTTTGCTATAGCCGTGTCCTCGGGTAAAATTGGAATAAACATAACTGAAGTCCCTAGACCAGTGGAATCAATAATTTCAAATTCTTTAGATTCCGCTATTTTATTTTGCAAATCAACAGTTATTTCCGTTAAGTGCGCCAATAGTGACTGAAAGCCAGTAACCCCCAAGATCTTTAAGGCCAAATAGACAGAATTAGGTCCATCTCCAGGACGAGAATTTTCAATAGTGTAAAAAAATGGCCATCTCGAAACATCTAAATTTCCACATAAAGACTGCTTATTCTTTACCATAAATACACACGACATATACGGACTGAATCCCATCTTATGAAAATCTATACCGAAAGAATCTGCTCGATAAAGGCCTTTTAAGTCTTTTAATATCTCAGCTATTCTTCTTGATGCTTCGTCTTCAATATTTAAGGGATTTTTTGCAAAATCGTAATCTTTAAAAAATATCCAGGGGAATGAAACTACTGCATCCACGTGAAGATGTGGAATATAATCTAAATCTAGCTCTTCGACTAATCTATCCCTTAAATTAGCTACCTCTTCTATCGGATCAACAATCATGCTATTTGTGTTTCCGCCAGAAATGATAATGGCAGCTATTTTTTTGCCCTCCACAACCCTTTCTTTAATGGCTTTCTCCATTTCATCAATGTCGACTCTGGAATCATCAGTAGTTTTAATCCTAAATATATTATTTGTACCAATACCGAGCCAATCAACATCTGAGATATGAGCCGGATGTCCCGATGAAGTGGAAAATACTATCACATCATCCTTAATGCCGGTTTTAGAAGAATTCGGACAGCATTTTTTTAAACCGATTTTAATTCCATACATGATTGTGGCTTTTCCTCCCCAAGTAAAAGTGCCGCCTGCCTGATCCCTATCCCAACCTACATACTCAGCAATGGCTTTAACTACGCCCTGTTCAACCAAAAGACCTTTACCTGAAGCCGTATCCAGACATAAATTGGGATTATACAAGGATGTTAATGTTTTAGCGACCACGGTTGGCATAATAGGCAATGGCACTACGTTATACATAGTATTTGGAAAATGCCAGCGGCAAATTCCATTAAATAATCCCGATATGACAGTAGCAAAACTATCACTGGAAATACCTCGATTGGGAATACTAAAATTAAAAATATTCGCTTCTCGCCCTTCTTTTCTCGAAGATAAGACGCATTTTGACACATCAGTCATTTTTAAAATATTATAGTGCGTATCTTCAAGACATTTAACCAGTGGGGTAATCGAATCATTTTCAGGATTATAGAATAATTCTTTGATATTTTTTGGTAACTGGACCATAAAGTTATAATTATTATTTATAAATACTTATCTATTTATGTTTATAATAACACATTTTAAACAAAAAAGTGATTTTGACAAGACTAGGATTCGAACCAAGATAGACCAATAAAATGGGACCGTTTAATAAAGTGTGTCTGGCAATTTTTTGCCTGTTTCATATTTAACCGATCTTTTTAAAGTATTTATACTGTCTAATTAAAGACTCCGGTGAAATGTAGCGCAAAGCAATCTTACTATTGCCGAAATAGGCACTAACTTTTCTAATATTTTTACTAAAGAGCTTCCTGTGTCAATTTCATAATCCCCTACTCAATCGAAAAATTTTCTTTAGATGATATTTCACAAATAACAGGGGAAAAAATAATAGAGACTTTTGTTAATAAATAACTCAAAACCGTGAAAAATGATAATATTTATCTGTTTTTCACGGTTATATTGACAAAACAGTAAAAATAACATATAATATTAACATATAATTCATTTTCTTCTAAAAATATGGTAAAAATACTTAATGTGTTTAATAAAATTAATTCGCTGCGGAAAAGATACTATAAGGCGGCTATTAATAAGGAATCGCTGATTTCGCTGATTTCGCTGATTTCTGAGGCGGAAGTAGCAGAGCAAGTATATAATTCAAATGCTATTGAAAATAGCACACTTACCCTAGAGGAAACAGAAAAAATACTTTTGCAAATTGATTTGGACCGTTTCATTTCTGAAAGAGAAATTTTTGAAGCCAAAAATTTAGGAAGAGTTGTTTTATATATCAATAAAAAAGCCAAAGAGCAAGAGCTTAATCTTGAGGTAGTTTTGTCGCTTCATAAAATGCTTATTTCTAATATTCGCGATGATGTGGCCGGAAGATTTAGAGCTGACAACGAGTATGTCCGTGTTGGTAGCCATATCGCACCCAATCCCAAGGAAGTAAAAGATCGTTTAGAAAAAATGCTGACAGAATATAATGCCTCTAGTCACGAAAGTATTATTAAACGTATCGCGCGGCTACATCTTACCTTTGAGTATATTCATCCCTTTGTCGATGGTAATGGCCGCATTGGAAGAGTTATTAATAATTATTTATTAATCAGAGAAGGATTTGTTCCGATAAACATAAAATTTATTGATCGGAAAAAATATTACGAAGCGTTTAAGGAGTTCGATAGTAAGGGAGTTACGACCATCATGGAAGAAATAACTGCCAAAGCGCTTACTAATAGTTATTATAAGCGATTAGCCTATTTAGAAGGTAAAAAGATTATCACTCTCTCTGAATATGCCAAAAATAATAAACTTTCCCATTCTAACCTTATTAATAAATCTAATCGTCAAACAATTGAAGCTTTTTTAGAAAAAAATATTTGGAAGATTGGTATTCATTTAGATACTAAAAAATAAAAATATGGATTTAAATAATAAAGTAGTTGTTATTACCGGTACCAACACTGACTCTTTTTAGTAACTTGACCTTGGTGTGACAGACCCCTAAACAAAATTATACCGTCTTGTGAATTGTATTTTTCAACAATAGAACTTAGCTCTGCCTTTTTTTTCTCAATAATTTGATGTTTCTTACGAATTATTTCTGATGTTTGAGTAGCATTATTAAGTAAACTACTAAATACCTTAATCGGTTTTTTGCTTGCCATTTATACAATCTCCTATTTTTAGTTAAACAAATCATTAAATTGTTAAGGTAACAAAAAACAATACTCACTAATTAAATATTCTTAGATAAAATAACATATTTTTTATCAGCTAAGTCAGTAAATATCAATGAATACCCTCCCCCTTCTTTTAATTTTAATTTTTTTCTTAAATCTTCTGGATTAATACCAAAGTGACGAGCTACTATATGAGATCTATCTAAGTTATTTCTTTTTACTAATTCTTTAGTATTTTTCATTGAAAAAACATCATAATCTATAATTTCAAAAGATCTAAAAACCTTATTAGGATAATTAGATATTTTATCTGATGTCATCAATTCATTCTTGTCTGAAATCTTAAATAAATTATAAAAACTAGCAACTTGTTCTGTTAAATTAGCTTTAATAATAGATTTATTGGGAATAAATAAATATTTTTTCAATAAATCTGTTTGTTTAAAATTATTCAGACTAATAGTATCGTCAAATGATATTGGTTTTTCATTATCCAAAATAGTTGCTTTACATTTAGCATTTTTAAATTTACCAAACCATAGAAAAGCACCTTTATTGTTATTATCTTCCGAAATAATCTCTATTTCTGGAAATCCTGGTAATTTTGAAATTTCATCATAATCAAAAGCTGGTGATATTTTAATACAAATATTTTCTGTTACTTTTAGCATTTTAGGTAAAATTTCTACTATATTAGGCTGACTATTATATATTGATCTTGTTTTTGTTTTTCCTCCTCTGATTCTTTGCGGATCAATTATAAAAGCTTGACTATCTTTAATATTATCTTCTGCTTTCCCATGTGTAAATTCAATATTTTGAGATGTACCATATAAAATAGAATTATATTCTGTACAAGCTAAGTGAACTTTATCTAAATCAACTGCTTTAACTTTAAAATATTTAGCTAAAAAAATTGTATTACCTCCAATCCCACTAGTTAAATCTGTTACTACTCCTTCACCAATAACTTCTTTAAATCTATTGGCAATATATTCTGAGATTCTTTCTCCACTAGATTGCTCTAAACCATCGGTAGTAAAATACATTTCACTAGCTTTCGAAAATTTACCTAAAGAATTATTTCTTAATTTAAGCAATGTAACTATTTCTGAGGCAAATGCTACATCTTTTTTAAATAATTTAAAAACTAAAGACGGTAAATCTTTAATACTAATATTTTTATAATTTTCTAATATTTCTTTGCCTTCCTTTGAGTTAAGAAATTCTAAAGCTTCTGCTGTCATAAAAAATAATTTTTTAACTTTTTAAACTTATACAATAAAATTAGATATAGATATATTAATAAAGATACAAAAAACTCAAAAACCAAGAATGAAAACCTGTCAATCCATAGAAATAATGAACCTTTAAAAGTTCTATTATTTGGGAAAATTTTTCATAAATTCATTGGTAAACCCCCTTAAACAACCCACCAGTTTAGTGACTCAGCCGTATTAAGAGTAAATATTTAAATAGCATTTAATGTTTATTTCTTTATCAACCATACAAGTAATCAATTATGAGCCCATTAACATCTTAATTTTTATTCACAAAAACCAATCCAGATCTTAAAAAGAAGTAATTTATAGATTTTTCTCTAGCAAGCAATGTAACTTCTGGCTCTAGCTTAAACCCGGCTTTCTTAAGGTTCTTTAGCCAATAAGTCACAGACTGCTCATTGACATGATGATAACCTCCTTGTCCGGGAGTAGCATGAGTGATCATTAAATACTTGCATTTCTTAAATGTTTCAATGAAATTTAACATGAATTTTTCATCAACATGCTCGACAAATTCACAACACCAGATTAAATCAAATTTTTTTCAGGAGTATACGGACCATCACAAAAATCATGTTTAACAATTTTATCAGAAATAACACTATCTTTTATCGCCTGACTACTTCCCTCAACCCCTAATACATCGCAACCGAGGTCTAAAAAATATTTTAAAGAATGACCTTCGCCACAGCCAACGTCTAGAACTGACTTAATTTTAAATTCTTTTACAAACCAAGTCCATAGTCCAGGAAACCATGTCCAAATATCACCACCAGCAACATAACCCCCTAGATGTTTTTTTTCTTTCATGTTTGTATGCTTATTAATTTTTTTTATTATCTACTATAAAAAATAACTCTCTCAATAATCTACTCATACTATATCTATAATTAGCGATATTATATATAGCCTTCCTATCTAAAGATATGCTATACTTTATTGCTTTTACTAAACCATCGACTATAGCCCCTTCACTGGTTTTATCAATAACATGAACCCGACCAAGACTCTTATCATTCACAGCTTCGCACACAGCATCATTGCCGCGCCAAGATATTCCGGCAATTGGGATGCCAGAGCACATCATCTCTCCTAATGTAGCGGCTCCTGCTTCTAAAAAATCTGATCCACAGGTATACACTCCACAGGCTGCATTGGATATTAATTTCATCTTTTCCTCACCAAAAACAACTCCCTTTGCTTTAACTAAACTCGATTTGAACAAATAATCATATTTCTTCAAATAGTCTATCTTCATAACTGGTTTGCCTAATATATAAATCGGCATGTTTAACTTTTGGGCAGCTAAAATTGCATAATGTGGTGATTTATCGAAATCAATTCTTCCTAGCCATAATAAATATTTTTTCGGAGTTAAGGTAAATACTGGGGTTTCACCAACTCCAGTATGAAACAACAGTAATTTGTTGGGTCTTTGCTTAATATATCTTAAATACATTTCATCAGAATAGCAAAACAAAAAACTTTTTTTATTATCAAAGCTGATCTTACTAAAATCATAAACATGAGTAACATATGAAATTATTTTATTAGATACAGAGAGGAAAGCTTTTCTATAATCATTTTTATCAAAATACTTACTTCCAGCAAAAAGATAATTCACCTTCCCAAATTCTTTTAAAAATAATTCGTAGTTGCTGATGTCCAATCTTTCCTTAAAATGCTTCACCCCTGGCAAATACTTAGGTAGCCACAAAGGTCCAGTAATTATAACTTCAAAATCATCAAACTCTGAGACAGTTTTTGCAATTTGCCAAAATCTTTTTTCAGTACTCCCGAGGCTAAAATTGGGAAAAGTATAATTAAGCGGATTAGGGTAGTCGCAAATTACAAATTTCTTTTTTTTCTTCGTCATAATAATATTTTTTATTAAGCTCAAGAATTTTAATTTTACCCCTTAGATCAAAATAATAAGCCGGCTCATAACCAATCACTAAAATCTCTGAATTAAACAAACATAATCCAGTTTTTTCCGGCAAGGCAATTACTTTATCCTTACTTGTTTGGATATAATCAATTATTTTATTATTCATCTTATTATTATAATGGCAAATAATAGAATACCCAAAAAATAAATTTAAACCCAGGCTCTCTGTGTAATTTTTATCATTCTCCTCTCTAACAGTATTAATAGATCTACCCATTATTATTGCTCCAGCACTACCACCATAAACTACACCACCACTGTCTATAAATTGCTTTAAGAGTAGAGCAAAGCTAGTGTTTGATAAATAATTTAATAACTTAAAAGTATTTCCACCCCCTATGTAAATTGCTCCAAAATCTTTAATATCATCCCAAGTTTTAGAATGTAAATCTGTCCACATCGTAACATCAATAAAGTCTTCAGAAATATTTGATAAAGTTTCTATAATCCAATCATAACAAGACTCAAAACCAACTTCATCTACTTCCATAGCTACTGGTATATACAAAACCTTTTTCTTTTTATCGAATTTATTTAAAAAATGTTTATCTAGCAAGAAACTATCTTGAGCCCCACCCCCTCCAGATATGTATAAATTAATTTTTTTCATAAATTTCTGTTAATATTTTATTAAGATGTTCTTCCTTAACACTAGTTCCTTTTAAAGATTCTAAGAGCTGTACAGTTGACATATTAATATCAATACCGACATCTGAATATGACTCTGATAATATATCTAATAGTATTCTATTGAAATTTCTTTCATTTTCTTTTTCAATTAGTTGCAAGCTATTTTCCTGTCCACTGCCTAAGCTATCCATTGAGAGAGAATTGAGGTTTTCTCTTAAACTCTTAATACTTTTTTCTAGCAGATTTGTTACTTTGCCATCTTTGTCTTTCATAGTTTTAAATTTAATTATTTCAAATAAATTATACTACGTCAGACACACTTTTGTATAGGGTCTCTAAAATAGGTCAGCACAATGTGCTAACGTTTTGTCATATATTCAAAGCCTAAACATGTATCTAATCTCTACTAATAATCAAAATCTTCTTTAATAACTTGATTGATTGTATAATTAAAATCTAAAAAAATAACTTTTAACTACTATATTATAAACAATTAAAGCTAACAGTAATTATACAATCAATTAAATGTACTGTTGCAGAGTCGAGGTTACATTTTTTTGACCATTAAACCTCTTTAGTGTAAAATTAGTTAATATATTAAAAAATGGCCATTCTGCTGAATAACCATTTATGAACTGTAGATCCTAATTTGTATTAGAATCCCAATTTACCAGGTGTTCTTGGGAAAGGAATTGTATCTCTAATGTTTTCGACAC
>Ga0307991_1001254_pt1 | contig 17928 bp, 14 predicted proteins | sample EllFjometagen131_FD_203146 | JGI IMG/M metagenome (GOLD analysis project Ga0307991, IMG submission 203146) | Marine microbial communities from Ellis Fjord, Antarctic Ocean - #131 | ecosystem: Environmental > Aquatic > Marine > Unclassified | place: Southern Ocean | collected 2014-10-08 | reverse complement strand
ATGTGGCGGCTGATCACCTGAACCGTCAGTTGATGCAGACCAGTAAGCTTGCATCCATCGGGCAGTTGTCTGCCGGGGTGGCCCATGAAATCAATAACCCCCTGGCGATAATACTGACGGAAAGACAACTTCTCCTTGATATGAGCGGTCAAAAGCCCCATCCCGACACGGTTTACAATGAACAGTTCGACGACTCCATGAATCAGATCGACGTGCAGGTACAACGCTGCAAACGCATCACCCAGAATCTGCTCAGATTCGCCCGGCGGACCCGATCGGTTATCGAAACAGTGGACATCAACGCCTTTCTGGGCGAAGTTGTGGAACTGATGGAAAGGGAAGCCCGGGCCGGTGGTATCAAATTTTTTTCTGAATTCGAAGATGATATCAGCCCCCTGCTTTCCGATCCTTCCCAGCTTCAACAGGTGTTTTTGAACATGATCACAAATGCCATCGATGCCCACGAAGGCAAGGCTTACGGTAGCGTCAAGATCAGAACCCGGAGCAATGGCCGGCCAGACGGCGTAACAGTTTCCATTGCAGACAGCGGGTGTGGGATCGCAACTGAGAACCTTGAAAAAATATTCGACCCGTTCTTCACCACCAAGCCCGTGGGCAAGGGAACCGGACTGGGGCTGTCCATCTGCTATGCCACCGTCAAGCGACTGGGAGGAGAAATCACCGTTCACAGTCAATTGGATGAAGGAACCGAATTTGATATTTTTCTGCCGTATAAGCCCCCCCGGGAACTGATTCAGGACATTGAAAGTGATCAAGATGAAAAATAAACAACGGGTGCACTATTTTTAAGTGACCATACGAATGCCCAAAGGAGGATAGAGATGATAGGATCCAAAATTTTACTGGTGGATGACGAAGTCGTTTTTACAAAGAATATGTCGAAATTGCTGGCCAACCGGGGGTATGTTGTCACCCCGGTAAACAGCGGTGATGCGGCGATTCAGATTATGGAAGAAAAAGATTTCGATGTGGTGGTGCTGGATCTTAAAATGCCGGGAATGGATGGTCTCACGACCTTAAAAGAGATCAAGAAGCTCGGTCTTTTTACCGAGACCTTGCTGCTTACCGGTCATGGTTCCATTGATTCCGCCCTGGAGGCGATAAAGCTGGGGGCCTATGATTATTTGACCAAACCTTGTGAAATCGATGAACTGGTGGCCAAAATCGAAGGTGCCTGGGAAAAAAAAGACGTAAAGACAAAAAAAGATATGAACCAAAAAATCGATCGCTTGGTGGAATCGCCCGGAGATGTTTTTAAACTTTTTCCCAAAAAAAGAAAGAAAAAGTAAAAAAGATCAGTAACCGTTCACCTGCTCGGGGTTCTTTGTTCAGGAAACGTTTTTTGCCGGTGGTAAGCTCGCAAGTACTGAATGAACCCTGACCTTTGAACCGGGTTTCCGGTATATATCTTTTAACTCAGGCTTCCATCCAATTGTTTTTCTGCTCAACCATTTCTTTTTTCCCTGATCTCTGACCTCAAGCTATTTCTATGTCAGTATTTTTTCGATTTCAAAAAACAGGTCCTGTTCACGGACGATACCGGCAACCGTCTGGTTGTCCATTACCACCAGACGCCGCTGGTTGTTTTTGACCATCAGGTAGGCCACTTCCATGAGGCTGGCATCAAGGGCCACGGTCATGGGGGCCTCGGACATGACTTCCTCGATTTTTTTATTGGCAAGGGCGTTGACTTCACGGCTGAACATGCCGTTCCAGAACATGGGGGAGTATACCAGGCCATCGGCCATGGACGGTTTGGGTGCCGAAAGATAGGCCGGCAAAATGGCCTCAAGCAGGTCGGTGATGGCCACAACCCCTTCAATTCTTCTTTTTTCATCCATAATGATCAGTGAGCGGTGCCCGGTTTCCAGTATCTGGCTGGTGGGCATTTTGGGAACAAAAGAGTCCTTGAGTTTAAAAATGGCATCCAAAATCGTGCTGGTTCTGGAGATGGTTGTATAATCGCTGATGGGGATCATAACGCCGGCTACATTTTTTTCTTTAACTGGTTGTCCACCGGTCCGTCCATGAGCACAGGCATCATTGATTTTCATGGTCAGTAAATCAAGATCGCAGGGTTTTGACAGATAATCAAAAGCGCCCGCCACCAGGGCATCTCTGGCTGAAGGTTTGTTACCATGCCCGGTGAGCATGATCACCGGAAGATCCGGAACTTGTTTTTTGATTTCACGCAGGGTCTGATGCCCGTCCATACCCGGCATTTTAACATCCAGCACAACCACATCGGGCTTTTCATCGAGTTTCTCAAGCGCTTCCTCTCCGGTGCCGGCCAGAATCGTATCAAAGCCTCGCCTGTTTAATATCTTTTGAGTGGTTGAACGAAACTGTTTTTCATCATCGACCATTAAGATCTTTATTTTTTTACTCATGCAATAAATTTCCTTTTTCCCCATGATACATGGTAGCGGTTTATAGGCTCAGGGTTCACCGTTCAGGGGTTGTTATTTTTTACTATTCTCCGCCTTCCGATCTCCGTCCTTTCTATCCATGACCCGCCATGATAAGGGGCAGGGCCGACCAGAAAAACAGGACCATGATCCCGATAGATACCCCGATAATCAACAGGGTCTGGCCCAGGTTGAAGCCGCATGCCTTGACCAGACCGGTTCCCACAAGCCACCATTTCCATGGTTCGGTCAGCCAGACAAAAAAAGGCAGCCACGACGCTATCAGCGTCACGCCCGAAGCCAGGGCGTAAACGCTGAAAAGTCGGGTAAACCGCACTTTTCTGCCGAAAAACAGGGTCATGGTCATATAGCCCAGGCCGGCCCCAATAAAAGTCATGCCCAGGGCGTTCACCAGAAATATGCCGCCCCAGAGAAATGGATTCGACGGCATGGTAATAACCAGGCCGGCCCCCGAAAAAAACAGGCTGGACACCAGGAGAAACCCGAACATGGGACCAAATCCGGATTCCGGAGGAAGCCCTTGGAAAAAACGGCCCGGCTCCCCAAGCATTTTTGTCAGCGTTTGAAAATAGAACATGGCCGTGAATTTTTTTGTCTGAATCATGTCGTCGGTTTTTAAAACAATCCTGTTTTGGTTAGAATTCCTGCGGCCAGCATTATGACCGTCAATATAAAAAAGAGCCTGCGTTCGCTTTCGCGGTTGAAATAGGTCCGTCCGTTTTCATGGTGCAGCAGCTTTTTTTTCGACCCGTTATCCTGTTTTGGCTGAATTGTCATTTTTATTCTCCTGTTGTGATTTTTAAAATCCCGGAAGCCCGCTAAATCCCCTGACAGCCCAATACACCGCGGGCATGAGCAGTAAAACGATATTGACCAGAAACCAGATGGGAATCCCCACCCGCAGATAATCCCTGGGCTCCAGGTAACCGCTGGCATAGACAATGGCGTTGGGCGGTGTCCCGATAATCAGGCAGTAGGCAAAAGAAGATGCAATGGCCGTGGACATGGCCATAAACGGCAGATAGGTCGTTCCCGGATGCACCAGCCCGGCCATGTTCAACGCAATGGGGCCCACGGCCGCGGCGGCAGGTCCGTCCGCCATCAGATTGGTCAGTACCGATGTCAATCCGTTTGAGACCGCCATGAGCGGCAGACCCGAATCCATGCCCAAAGGGGCCAGCAAATCGATGACCGTGCGGGCCAGCCAGTAGGCGGCCCCGGTGCTGTCCAGGGTCCGGCCGAAAAGAATGGCACCGGCATAGAGCCAGACAACCCCCCAGTCGACTTTTTCCTGGTAATCTCGCCAGTTGACCACCCCGGTCAGAAGATACGCCACCGCACCCGCCACCGCGATGACACCGATGCCCAGGCGTACCGGATAAAATCCCAACTGATAGAAAATTTTTTCCGTGAACCAGCCGTATAGCATGACAATAAAGATAAGCAGCGCCCAGATCTGTTTGCGGTTCCAGCCGCCCATTTTGTCGATTTCAGTTTTAAGCTGGGCCATGGCCGGGGCCAGGGAAACGATTTTCGGCTTGAACCGAAAATTGACCAGAAACCAGCCGATGGGAATCATGACCAGAACAAAGGGGAAGCAATAGGTGACCCACTGGAAATAGCCGATATCAAATCCGAACATATCGGTCAGGTAGGTCATCATGATGACATTGCGGGCCCCGCCCGAAGGGGCGCCCGGGCCGCCCAGGTTACAGGCCATGGCAATGGCGATCATCAGCATTTTGGCCAGTTCCGGATCTTCGGGAATCTCTTTTGTGAGGCTGTTCTGATACAGCAGCATGCCGATGGGTAAAAACATGGCGGCCAGTGCATGGTCCGAAATAAAGGATGCCAGAGGCGCAATGATGACGAAAAAAACCAGGGTAATCCATCGGACATTAGGCACGGCCAGTTTGCGGAACATCATCAAACAGACCCTCTTGTCCACCCCTGTTTTCACAAAGGCGGCGGCAAACATAAGGCTGCCCATGATAAACCAGCAGGCATCGCTCCAGTAGAGCATGGCCACATCCTTGCGGGTGGTCACGCCCGTAAAAACCAGGATCAGTCCCATGCAAAACGCCACTCCGGGCAGGGGAATGCATTCGGTTAAAAAGCACAGTACCACAAACCCGCCCATGGCAATAGCGACCTTGATATGCCAGGCGCCTTTGTCCGCCGCCTTTTTATCCGCACCGGTCAATTCTTCATATTTCAATCCTTCTTTTCGGAGTGTCATGGCGCTGGTCATCAGGTCCGTGAACTTTTCATCATTGATATGATTCTCGATATAGTCATGGGCTAATTTGAAATTTTTAGCATCAACGGCGATTTTATGTTTTTTACACCATCGATTATTTCTTTTCAGATAGCGGTCCCGGGTCAAAGCGCCCATGCGCATGTTCCGTTCCATGATGCAGGCGGTGATCATCTGCCATTGTGTCGCATCGGTGCTGGGTGTATTGAAAAGTGCCTGGGTGATTGAATTGATGACCGCGCCCGGTCCCACCTTGTACTCCATGCCCACATCCTTCATCCCATGAGGCGTGGGCAGGATCAGGACTGCAAAAAGAAGCACCACCGGAAAGATAAACATCTTCCAGTCCACATATTTGTCATACCCCGTGACTTTTTTCTTTTTTTTCGTCATATCCTGTCCCTTTGTTGGTTTTATTTTAACAGTGAAAATCTTGCCTCAGGGCAAGGTCAGAGTTTCGTTGCTTTGCCGTAAACTATGACCTTTGGGTTTAACTCAATACCGGCCCCTTTGGGGTCGGATGTTTATTTCATCCCACCTGAAGCCGGCAGATAAATACTGAAGGTTGTTCCCTGCCCGGGCTCACTTTCAGCCATCATGGTACCCCCCATACTTTCGATGATGCCATAACAGACGGACAGACCCAGACCGGTCCCCTGGCCCACCGGTTTCGTGGTATAAAAGGGTGAAAAAATTTTTCCCAGATTTTCAGGGGTGATGCCGCAGCCATTGTCTTTGACCTTGATCGTTACGGTTTTTTCATCATGGTTGCTGATTATCAGCCTCAGCTTTCCGCCCCTGACCCCGTGTCTTTCCTCTATGGCATGCATGGCGTTGTTGAACAGGTTCAGGAGAACCTGCTGCAACTGGGCCGGGTCACCGAAAACCGGCCGGGTATCCGAAGAGATGCTCCGCTGCAGGTCAATGCCGTTCACCTTGGCTTTTTGGGCGATCATATCGACAACTTCGGGTATAAAGATCTGCAGGTCCACATCCGCCGGATTGAACTCATTTTTTCGTCCGAATTTTAATATGGCATGGGTGATTTTGGAACAGCGCCCGACCTGCAGGGCGATCTGTTTTATGGAGTCTTCGAGATCATCGAGATCTTCTGATGGCGGCAGTTGGCCGTTTTCCTTGAAATCAGAAAGGATGGTTTCAATCAGCGTCTGTTCGCTTTTGATAATCTGCAGCGGATTGTTGATCTCGTGGGCAAACCCGGCGGCCATTTCACCCAGTTCCGCAAGCCGGCTTGCCCGGATGAGCTGATCCCCGAGGGCATTTTTTTCCAGATCCGTCTGTTCCAGTTGCCGGACAATTTTTTCGGTCAGGAAAAAAGCGACGCTGACAATTATTACGCCGCCGATCAGTGCAACAATACCAATTAAAAACAGGGCCATTCGAAATGCCTTGAACGCATCTGACTTTTCCTGGCGCACCACCACCAGCCAGTTTTTCTGTTTCAGCCAGGTAGTGGCATAGAGATATTTAGTGCCGGTGGAATCCTTTTCAATAAAGGAATTTATTCCTTGTATCGAAACAAAGCGCCCCCTCGGATCAAATACGTTGTCCTTTAAAAGTACGGCGGGACTGTCGGACAGGACATTTTTTTTTGTAGTATATTTGGGATAAATCAACTGGTCCGGGTCCTTGTCCAGTAAATCACCACCTGATCTGCGTTCAGTCTGGAACATACCGTCAATATTGAGGATATAGGATTCTCCGGTCTTACCGATACGCACCTTTTCAACCAGATCATTAAACAGCCGCGTATCAATGGTGGCACGAACGATCCAGTCTTGGCCATTTTCCCGGCGGGCTACGGCGATAATAAAATGGGGGATTTTGCGATACCCCAGGAATACATCGCTGATGTAGACCCCCTGTTTTATAACTTCTTTGAACCAGGGCGCATCCTTATAGATCTTGCCGGTCAGCCGATAGGGTCCCTCGTATGCCACATGGACGCCATCGGCGTTGAAAACACCCAGATCCATAAAGGCGATGGAGTTGCGCTGGAGCCGGATAAAGATATCATGCAGGTTTTCCGGCTGTCTTACGGCGTCGAAGGAGAAAGAATCGGCTACAAATTCCAGGTCCGACCGGCGTTCCTGCAGGAAGCTGTCGATCATGAGGCAATGATCATATACGCACCGCTTCATCCGTTCGACGGTGGCACTTTCAATGGAGGTCGTAAAAAAATAATAGGCGACTGTCAGGCTGACGAGGAAAGCTATTGCAGGTACAAGAATCATACAGGACAGAATAAGGCTTCGAATTTTTTTATAATGGGTTTTTTCAGCCATTCAATAAACCTCCCCAAGTGTTGCTTAGAAATTCAGCAAGCCTTATGCCAAATCGTCATAATTTATGAATTATAGATAATATATTTAAATTATAACAAAAAAATAAAAAATGATCTCAGCAGGATAAAATAGAAACAAAAAGGTGTCATCCTTTTTTACAAATTGTAAAATCTCATCCCTGTGAAATTGTAAGAGGATATTTAAAATTGGAATGCTGGACGTTTTTTTTGGAGGGGCGGATCATGTTTTTTGAATAATTATTGGAAAAAGCCGATAAGGTACCTTGCGGCAACGATCATTACGCAAACGCACAGCACCAGTTTGATCATTCGCGCGGGAACGTATTTCTGACAGCGGGCGCCGAGGTAAATCCCGGCAAAACCGCCAAACCCCAGCAGCAAACCCAGAAACCAGTCGGGCGATACCGATATTTCCGTGTAGAACAGGGCCAGGCCCTGGTAAAAGACAACACCGGCAATGGAGGTGATAAATGTTCCCATGAGGGCTGCACCGGCAACAGCGTATACCGGCAGCCCTAGAATAGCCACAAAGAAAGGAGCGACTATGGATCCGCCGCCGATACCGTATATGCCGCCGGCGATACCCACTAAAAAACAGATACCCAGTACGATGGAGGGGGTAAAGGCAAAGGACTTGTCATCAAAGCTGAATTCAACCCGTTTCAGGGTGGACCGGGTAAGGGTGACCACAAAGGTTTTTCTCCTTCTTGAATTGTTGTTTTTTTGCCTGCCGGTGTCTGCTCTATTTTTCATGACATCCTGAACAAGCCTTATACCGATATAAAGCAGGATGCATCCCACAAAAGTTTTGAAATTTTTCGGATCCGGCAGGTACTCGATCCGCACCCATGCCCCGATAAACACACCGGGCAGCGTACCGATGATAACCGCCAAGGTAAGGGGCCAGAGCATCCGTCCTTCTTTGATGAACCGGTAAACGCCGCTGGGGATAGCGACGATATTGAATACCTGGTTGGTGGCGCTGACCGATGGCGCTGTATAGTCCAGAAAGCTGACCTGGTACGGCAGCAGAAGAAAGGCTCCGGAAACGCCGCCCATGGATGTGAAAAAAGAGACAGTAAATGCAACCACAAGGGGTATTATCGGGTTAACTTCAACACCTGAGATCGGGAAAACCATGGTTTTGTTCCTCCGAAATCCGATTTATTATGACATGAGCTGTGGCATTAGACATAATGATTGATAATGAAGTTTTAGCGAATAGAAAGAGAGACGAATTTTACCGCCACTTTCGGCTCAATCGAATCAGAAAGCGCCAAACCGGCACACCCTCTATCTTGCCGGCATCGACTTTTATCTCCTCATCTTCTTTGATAAGTCCTTCAATTTTCACTGAGCGGTCTGGGTATTCATGATGTTAGGGGCAAAAAATAGCCTTGTATCAAAAGACTTTAATTGCGTAAAAATATAACGCAGATGGAATTATCCAAAGCAATCAATTTTTTGCGAGCAACCATTAATAACTGTCTCATTTTATACTTTTTCAGATTGTTTTTTATAAATACGCTGGGCGGTTAACAGCGCATTCGGATCATCCACGCCCATGGTTTCGGTCTCATCTTCCACCATGACATATCCGATGGAAAGCCCGTCTGCGGCCATGTATTCCACAAGGTCGGTGATGAAAAATTCCTTGATTCGTGTTGAAACACCATTGACGTCCTTGACAACGATCTGGGGCCGTTGGGACAGTATGGTGAGGTATGGGAATAGGGCTGTTTTTTTTATGGCGTAGATTCCCGAGTTGCACACGGAAAGCGCGTCCTGTTTTTCAGACGGATAGTCTTTCCAATACTTCCATTCGGTGATTTTTGAAACCAAGGTGCCGTCGATTTCCAGAATGCCGTATTCTTTTTTGTCGTCCGGGCTGAATCCGAGTATCACCATCTGAATATCGGAAAGTCTGTCAACCAGACGCAAGTAGGTGCCGGGCTTTACAAAGGGAACATCACCCATGGTAATGATGATGTTTTCGCAATCCGATTGTCTGATAAAATTTTTCGCAGCCAGCAAGGCCCCGCCGGTGCCGTTGAGTACCGGCTGCTCGCAGAAATAAAGACCCATGCCGTTTGTGGCTCTGATCACATCTTCCTTTTGATGGTTGACCACAACCGTTTTCGAACCGGCCGGAAGATTTTCGATAATATGCCTGATGATGGGCCGGTTACCGAAAAAGGGTGAGTCACCGGCTATAAGGGGGAGCAGGGTTTTATTGCCTTTGTAGTTTTTCATACGGCTTCCTCTGCCGGCTGCCATGATGATGGATGCTGTTTTCAATGGATTAGGCCTCTCATGCCGCCCTGGCAGGGCAATTTTTATAGTTTGTATATTTTTGATAACCTATTACAGCATGCATTTTGTACATGCAAAATTATTTTTATGCAAGCTTCTCCCTTACGCATCAATATCTTTTTGACAAGCCGATCATCTTGGGATAAACGATTATGGCAGTGGAGTTCCCCTTGATATTACTCATATCGTACCTGATTTTTTTGAATGGTTCATTAACAAACGGTGAACCGTTACAAGATATGATGGATTTCCCTGGGGAGCAGGCTTTTATAAAATTTTACCGGCTTTAGCATAAAATAAAGGGTGATGCTGCTGATGCCTGTCAAAACAACTACAGTATGGAAAGGAAAAACAATGCAATCCGCTTATTTTTTAAAACAAAGTGAAGTTAAGCGTGTCCATGAAGCATCATTGGAACTTCTTGAAGATGTTGGTCTGCTGGTTCGAAATAAGAAGGCAAGGCAGATTTATGCAAAACATGGCTGCATGGTAGATCATCAGACTACCCTCGTGAAATTCCCTCAAAAGGTGGTTGAAGCGTGCAGACAGTCCTTTGTTCCCACCTATACATTTATTGCCCAGGATCCCCGGTTCGACAGGACGATTCCAGAAGACCGGCCCATCGTGGTTACCGGGAGCTCGGCACCCAATATTATCGATCCTAAAACCGGTGAGGAGCGGCGATCCACTTCCGACGATATCGCCAATATTGCCTATCTGATCAATGAACTGCCAGGATTCGATGTGTTTTCCATCTCAACTTTGGCAGACGACGCGCCAAAGGGGCAGTTCAGTATCTCACGATTCTATCCGGCCCTGAAAAACTGTAAAAAACCGGTTAGAAGCAACACGCCGGATATGCAGGATCTGATGGAAGTCCTGGAGCTGGGGGCCATTATTGCCGGCAGCAGAGAAGCCTATATGGACCGGCCTTTTATCAATCATCACTATTGCCCGGTAGTTTCTCCTTTGACCATGGATGTTGAATCTACTGAGGCCGTGATATACCTGACGGGAAAAGGCCTTCCCGTTTACGGCACCATCGTTCCTAATGCAGGATTGACCGCTCCTTTGACGCTGATGGCTACCCTTACCGTTGGTAATGCCGAGTTTTTGGCACTTGCCGCACTGCTCCAGATGATCCGACCGGGTGCCCCCATGATCTATGCCGTGCTTTCAACCGTTGCCGATATGAGAACCGGCAACTATGCGCCGGGCGCCATTGAAACCGGTATGCTCCAGATGGCGCACAGCCAGATGGCCCGGTTTTACAACGTGCCGTCGGGTGGGTATATCGGGCTGACAAATGCTCAGACCAATGACGCCCAGTCCGGGTATGAAACCGGTATGAATACCACCGGCGCACTGCTGGGCGGAACGGATATGTTCAACATGGGCGGATTGCTGGGCAGTCTCATGGCCTTTGATTTTGCAAAGGCGGTGATCGACAATGAAATCGCCATTATGCTCAAACGCATGAAACGCGGATTTGAATTCAGTGAAAAGAATATTTGTCTGGATCTGATCTCCAGGATCGGCCCCGGGGGAAGCTTCATAGAAGAGATGCACACCATGCAGAACATGAAAACAGCGGCCGTACTTCCCAAAGTGGGTACCAGAGATATGCGGACCAACTGGGAGAAAAAAGGGCGTCTCACGGCCTATGACAATGCCATGGCCGAAGCTGTAAAGATTCTTTCAAAGCCCAATCCTGTTGTATTTGACCGAGAACTTGATGCAAAAATCAGAGATCGTTTCAAGGGGCTTGTTGCCGGAGATGCCAGGCCCATCTGATATTTTGCGGTTTACCTTCTCCCATTACCCACAGTTTATATTTTATAATTTTCATGCCTTATTGTCCGCGATAGGGCATGGGCGTTATTTGTTATTTCCAGTTTATTCGAAGAATTGAGCGTTGGAAAAATATTTAGAGACGTTAAAGACGGGGATGATTTAACTGATCGTTTACCAGATCTCTATTTGTTAGCCGTATACGTTCAGGCAGCTACCCGTTTTTATTCAAAAAACCATAAGGCCTGGTGTTGGTTTTTGGTTTTGAATTTTTTTGTTACATTCCCGGATGGCTGTCTGCCAGGCGGGTAAAGTAAGCGGCTTCATCTATGCGTCCGCGCTTGCGGCATCCGATAGCATAAATCTTACATTTTTTTTTAAGAACTGCAGTCGCGGCGTTTAACTGGGTTTCTGTAAGCTGCCCGCTTTGAACTATTTTGTGCAGGGCCTGAACCCGAAAGCGGTCCAGGCCCGGGGCACTTGAAAGCTGATCGGGATGACCACCGTGCTTTATAACCAGCGGATCATCCACAAGGTATATCATATGGCGGCAACTAACCCGCAGCCACAGATCATAGTCTTCACAGGCCGGCAGGCGTTCATCAAAACAGCCGATCTCTTTTAAAAGCTCTTTTTTAACCATCACTGCCGAAGGGCTGACCAGGCACAGGTCCAGAGACGGCTCAAAAATCATGCCCGACGGTTTTTTATGGCATTTTTTGGGATTGACCCGTATGTTGTTTCGTATCCATATTTCCTGGGTTTGGCAGATTAGGGCCTCTGGCCGGCGGGTAAAAAAATCCATCTGACGGCTCAGTTTTTGTGGCAGCCAGGTATCGTCCGAATCCAGAAAGGCCAGAAAATCACCGCCGGCCTCCTTAATACCGCGGTTGCGGGCTGCGCTCACGCCTGCGTTTGTCTGTTGGATCGGTTTTAGCCTGCCGGCGTATCTGTCGATCAGGTTCGACGTATTATCGGTTGATCCATCATCTACGACAATCAGTTCAAAATTTTTATAATCCTGAGCCAGGACTGAATCAATTGCATTTGTCAGGGCCCATCCACGATTATAGGTCGGTATGATGACGCTTATTATCGGATTATTTTTCATTGAGACAAACCTGTTTGGATTTTATATCATGGGCGCACTTCCATAACCGGGTTGAATTTTGACAGTTGAATATGGAATATTAGCGGTATCATTAAGTTTTATCGAATCCAATAAAATTATCATGAAAATGTCGGATAAATGCAAGGGTAAAGACAGAGGATAAGAAAATTGTCTCCCTCCTGTCATCCCGGGAACTTATTGACCTCCGGCCAGCGGCTTTGCTCGAATGTGATAAAGCCGGTTTCTCTCAGACATTTGGTGGTGAGTATTTTTTTAATTCCGGCTTGACAACAAAGCCGTCGCCATACCGGCCTTTGCCTCCTATGCCGCCCTTTTTTACATTACCCACATCGAGGCCCCCAAGCTGGGATTAAAGGGGATACCCAGATTCGAGTGGCCCTCTTTTTTTAAAACGCTTTTTTCCGGCGCCCATTATCTGATCCCCATGGCCTTGTTTTTGTATGAACTGATCGTGGTACGGCATTCACCGGAGATGGCTGCCTTTTATACAATCTGGCTGTTGGCTGCTGTCATGCTGTTTTAGTGGCCTATTAAGGCGTATTTAAAGAAAGAGCCTGTGGGCCCGGCCTTCAGGCACAGCATTAATCAGATTTTTACCGCACTTGCCGCCGAGCTTTTAATTGCCAGTGTAATTAATTCCAAAGACGTTGATGCTGTGGCGACGATTTCTTTCCTTGGATATGAGGTCAATGGCGAGAGTTGTACCCGGGGCATCAAAGAAGACCGAAGGAAGAAGCTGCAGGAGATTCTCGACAAATCCCCCTGCACCCAAGACAGCATTCGGGTTGTTTTCAGAACGGGCCATCCCCTTGAAGAACTGCTGAAGCTAACGCTTGGGGAAGATGTCGATTTAATTAAAAGAATTCGTTGCAGCTCTGCTGCGGGGTAGTTCATTTGTCATGGGTGTAAAGGGCCGAACGGATCTCAAAAGTGCACTGGTGGAGTCGGTGGCTGAAAAAATGTTTCGTAAATCGCCGGTACCGATCCTATCCTTCAGGGATGAAAAGAGTGCCCGCCGGCTGCGAAAACGGATACCTTCCCGATGTCCCTGTGCCCTATCGGGCAAAACATCAAAACGTTTGACTCGGCCACAATATTTTCGTAACTATCAACCAGCAGAATAGTGGTATCTTTTTTGATCAACAGTCTGCGGTTCTCTTTTAAAAGTAGCTGGAGATAAAACCTGTTTTGCTCAGGATGACAATCCTATCCCTTGAATTTTTTCATTGCAGACAGGACATCTCCCGTCCCGGGTCATGTTACACCGGACTTTATATCCTTTGCGGTCAATCACAATTGTCCCGCAGTTACTGCAGAATGTGTCAGACCCGTTTTTTGTGGTTACATTTCCAATATAGACATATTTGAGCCCGGCATTTTTACCGATTTCAAAGGCCGCGGTCAGGCTTTCAACCGGTGTCAAAGGGGTATCCAGAAGGCGGTAGGCCGGATGAAACCGGCTGATATGCCATGGTGTTTCACGGCCCAGGGAATTAGCGATAAATTTTGCCAGTGATGCAATTTCATGCTTGTCATCATTCAGTCCGGGAATCACCAAGGTGGTTACCTCAATCCATATACCGGCTGTCTTCATGTGTTTTAGTGTTTCCAGGACCGGATCCAGTCGGGCGGAACAGTATTTTTTATAAAACCTGTCGGAAAATGCTTTTAAATCGACATTGGCGGCATCTATAAGCCCGGATGCCATTTCAATGGCCTGGCTCGTCATGTAGCCGTTGGTTACAAATATATTTTTCAGGCCTTTTGAGTGAGCCAGCCTGGCGGTTTCCAGGGCATACTCAAAAAAGATCGTGGGTTCGGTATAGGTGTAGGCGATACTTTGGCAGTCGGTTTCCAGGGCCTGGGACACAATCTCCATGGGCGTAAAATTTTCTCCCAGCACCAGGCCGGAGCGGTCGGCGGGCATTTGGGCAATATCCGCATTCTGGCAAAAGTGACATTTAAAATTGCAGCCCACCGTTGCAATGGAATAAGAGCGACTTCCGGGCATTACGTGGTAAAGCGGTTTTTTTTCGATAGGGTCGACATGACTGGCAATAACCTTGCCGTATACCAGCGTCTTCAGGATTCCGTCTCTGTTTTCGCGAACATTACAGATCCCGCGTTTGCCATCGGCTATAACACAGTGGTGATGGCATAAATTACATTGTACGGCTTTTTTTTTCAAATGTTTGTAAAGGTAAGCTTCCATGACCCATGGCCCCTTTGAGAGGTGATTTGATTGAATAATGAAAATTGAATATTGAAGGTATTCTATCGATTTTGTATATAAAAAGAGAGAGCGGAGTGATACCACACATTTTCAATTCTCACTATTCACTTCCCTCCCATCCTTTTTGTGGTGCGCTATTTTGGCTATCCTGCTGCGGTTTCATGTTTTGTTTTTGCATGATATTTTAAAGCAAGCGGCCGGCTCCTGAACCTGGGCACCGGTATTACAGCGATACCGATGAAAGTACCAAAAGGGCTTTTTCGTATTATTTTAGACTGTTCCAACCGGTTGACAAGAGGATTTGTCGGATTCGGGAAATGGCAGATGCTTTGCCATAATACGGGGACATCTCCCAGTAGGGAGTGGATCATCTGCTTTATTTCCCAGATGCTGAAAAAACGCGCGCGGTTATAGATCGTCGTGGCAAATATACCCTTGATGCGGCGCTGGATGCTTTTAATTGCATACGGGTTGAGTATTCCTATAAATATTTTGTCGCGGGAGACCCGGAACGCTTCTTCCAGCGTTTTTTGAGGATTTTCGACAAACTCCAGGGTGGTGACCAGGCAGGAATAGTTGAATTCATTGTCACCAAAGGGAAGATTTTCTGCGATTCCGCGATGGAAATCAACCCGGTTTCCAATACGACTTTTTGCAATATCAAGCATATACGGTGATGGGTCAATTCCGGTTACCTGGAGCCCCGCATCAAGAAGACTCATGGTGCCCATACCAATGCCGCATCCGATGTCGAGGACTGTCCGGCCGCTGATCGGCTGCAGCATTTGGTTCATCAGACGATTTTCAAAAGCTGCAACAGCTCTGTTGCCCGGTCTGGTACACCATCGGTCATAACTTAAAGCATCATTAAAAGTAAACACGTAGCCCATACCGATTACTTTAAGAAAAAATAAGATTTTTATCAAGTAGAATCCGTGAACCGCTTATTACCCAATACCTTCATTCTTTGTTGTAACCGATAGGACATGGGGGTGTTGAAAAAACTGTAAACAGACAACCGAAAACGGGTATTATTTATTTTCCCCCTTTGTCCCTTACTTGATTGACAAAATCATGAACTTTTTATAAGTTATCCTGAATTGAAATTGTCGGATAATTTCGTTCAGATTTGAATATGCTCAGATGGCCGGTTTGCATCCTTGACTCCTGGGGGGGCTGTTTGCCCGGCATGCCTAATTGTTCAAAATCGGTGGAAAATAGAAGGGCGGAAAAACAGTATACTATTTTTTAAAATTGAATGGGTGCATTAAATTGGTGAAACACGGTTTTTTCACCTTACAATAGCCACCCTGATGGATAACCAATCATTATTTAAGGAGAAAATCCTGCCATGGATACACAGCAAGCCATTGTCATTAACGGCAACGAATTCTCATTTAAACCTGGAGAGACAATACTGACAGTTGCCCGGCGCAATGATATCGATATCCCGACACTTTGTTATTTAAAGGGTGCCAGCCCAACGGGTTCCTGCAGGATATGCGTTGTGGAGGTTCAGGGCGCAGACAAGCTGATGCCGGCCTGTGCTACCCCGGCATTCGCAAATATGGTGATTCAAACCGAATCGATAAGGGTTGTTGAGGCCAGGAAACTGATCATAAAATTGATGCTTTCATCCGGTAATCATAATTGCGCAATCAGCGGACACGGTGAAGAGAGCTGGACGGATTTTCAGATGCACGTCCAGAAGGATGACGACAGCAGCGAACTCTGTCCGGCCTGGGGGGACTGCAGGCTTCAGGATCTTGCCTACCGCTATCAGGTAACCGGTGACCCGTCTCTGGAAACAAAGATCGCTTACCCCATGGAAACCGCCAATCCTTTTATTATTCGTGATTTTTCAAGATGCATTCAGTGCGGCAGGTGTGTCCAGGCCTGTAATGAAGTCCAGGTAAACAATGCCATTAAATTCGGATACAGCGGCCTTAAGACAAAAATTATTGCCGGAGATGACAAACCCCTCAAGGATTCCGATTGCGTCTTTTGCGGTGAATGCGTCCAGGCATGTCCTGTCGGCGCTCTTGTTGAAAAAGATGGGCGGTACAGGGTCCGGCCGTGGGAAACAACCAAGGTTCGAACGACGTGCAACTATTGCGGGGTTGGATGCCAGCTTTATCTGCATGTGAAAGACAACAAGGTGGTAAGGGTGACCGGAGTAGAAGATGCGGCGCCGAATTACGGAAGCCTTTGTGTGAAGGGGCGATTCGGTTATGATTTTATCAACTCTTCCCAGCGGCTGACCCATCCGCTGATCAGGGAAAATGGAGAATTTCGGGACGCTACATGGGAAGAAGCCCTTGATTATGTGGCCGGGAAACTGCAGGGCATAATAGATGAACATGGTTCTAACAGCATTGGTTTTTTAACTTCGGCCAGGGTTACAAATGAAGAAAATTATATTGCCCAGAAATTCGTGAGAGCGGCGCTTAAAACCAACAACATAGACCATTGCGCCCGTCTCTGACACTCTTCCACCGTGGCCGGTCTGGCCGCAGCTTTCGGAAGTGGTTCCATGACAAATACCATCTCAGATATCGAACAGGCAGATCTGATTCTTATTGTCGGTTCAAATACCACTGAAAACCATCCGGTATTGTCTACTTTTGTAAAAAGAGCGGTGACGTTCAAGGGGGCCAAACTTATTGTCATGGATCCGCGGCGGGTCAAGATAGCCGATTTCGCTCACCGGCATATTCGTCCGAACCTGGGAACCGACGTTGCCTGGATTAACGGCATGATGCATGTGATTATAAAAGAGGGGCTTTACGACAAGACCTTTGTGGAAAACCGCACGGAGGGGTTTGAAAAATTAAGGGCAATCGTTGAAAAATATACACCGGAATTTGTGGAAGGCATTACCGGAATTCCCTCGCATCAGCTTGAAGAGGCCGCCAGAATGTATGCCGATGCCGGGGCGGCCAGTATTCTTTACTGCATGGGGATTACGCAGCATACCACCGGTACGGACAATGTAAAATCCCTGGCCAACCTGTCCATGTTGTGCGGCAACTTAGGCATTCCCGGAGGCGGTGTCAATCCCTTGCGGGGCCAGAATAACGTCCAGGGGGCCTGTGACATGGGGGGATTGCCCAATGTGGTTACCGGTTACCAGCCGGTGGCTGATCTTGCCATTGCAAAGAAGATGGAAGAGGCCTGGGGCTTTAGCGGTTTTCCCACAATGCCGGGCTTGCAGGTTACCCAAATGATTCCCAAAGCCCTTGAGGGAGAACTGAAAGCCCTTTATATTATAGGGGAAAATCCCCTGGTTTCCGAGCCGGATCTGAATCATGCGGAAAAAGCCTTTCAAAACCTTGATTTTATGGTGGTTCAGGATATTTTCATGACGGAAACCACCCGACAGGCTGATGTGGTGCTGCCGGCCTGCTGCTTTGCCGAAAAGCAGGG
>Ga0307991_1001253_pt1 | contig 17935 bp, 15 predicted proteins | sample EllFjometagen131_FD_203146 | JGI IMG/M metagenome (GOLD analysis project Ga0307991, IMG submission 203146) | Marine microbial communities from Ellis Fjord, Antarctic Ocean - #131 | ecosystem: Environmental > Aquatic > Marine > Unclassified | place: Southern Ocean | collected 2014-10-08 | reverse complement strand
ATATAATTAGGGGCAATAAAGAAAAGAAGCAAAATTGCTTCTTTTATTTTTGTAAATATTGGATAAAATTATTCCATTTTTCTGATTTGAAAAATGGTATATCAGTTGTTGATGGAATAATCATATTATTAATACTGTTAGATATTTCTCTATCAAATGGTATTTCTAAAATAACTTCCATACCAATAAAATCTAAGTAATCTTTAATATCTTTGGCTTTGGTAAGCGATAAATCATACTTATTTATGATAACTTTTGCTTCTACACTAAACATTTTAACTAATTTAGTTACTTTTTTTAGATCGTGTAATCCTGAAACGGTCGGCTCAGTAACTATTATTGCTTTAGATACTCCTGTTATTGCACTAATTACATTACATGCAATTCCCGGTGACCCATCAATAATTATTGTATCTTTATTTTCTTTATCTGCTGCTTCCCTAGCTAATCTTCTAACCTCTGCAACAAGACGACCACTTGATTCTTCTCCAGGAATTAACCTAGCATCAATCATTGGGCCAAAAATAGTATCTCTATGAATTATTTTACCTACAACAGCATCATGCATAGTAATTGCATTGTTTGGACAAACATATTCACACACCTGACAACCTTCACACATAGACTCATTAATTACAATATCTTCAGAAATTGCACCAAAGTTACATGATGATGCACATAATCCACATTTTGAGCATGAAGTATAATCAATTCTTGGTAGTTGGAAGCCAACAAAATCATATTCTTTAATTATTTCACTATTTATTAATATATTTAAATCCGGAGCATCAACATCACAATCAGCAATTACCAAATTTTCAAAATATGGAATAATTGACGCAGTTAAGCTAGTTTTTCCTGTTCCACCCTTACCACTAATTATTACTATTTCATTTATCATTTGCTTCACCCATTACAGTTCTAGCTATATTAGCCATTTTTTCTTTGAAATAATCGGAATGATCAATTAAAATCTCTCCTTTTGCAAGTAAACTTGCAAAATCACGATTAAATTCTATTTTTTCAAGTAATTTAATATTTTCTTTATCTAAGTAATCATAAATATCATCATTACCGAGATTATATTTGTTCACTACTACCCCAAAATTTAAGTTTTTAGCTCTTAGAAGCTCTACAACCATCTTCATATCACTAATACCGAAAGGCGTTGGCTCAGCGCAAATTATGCAGTAATCTGCACCTTCTATGGCTGCTACAGTAGCGCAACTAGTCCCAGGAGGACAGTCAACAAGCAAAAATTCTTCATTTTCAGTCATTTTATGTAATGATTCGATAATTTTTACTCCTGAAACTTCACCTACATTTAGGTTTCCGTAGATGAACTTCTTCTTTTCACTCAATGTTTGTAAATAGGTTTTACCCATTTCTTTATCTTCATAGGTAATTGCTCCAGGGTCACAAACTAACTTACATCCACCACAATCGTGACATAAATCTTGAAATACTAAAACTTTCTTTTTGGCAGGTATAATGGCATTAAAGTTACAAAAATCGCCACATTTACCACAGTTAGTACATAAAAATTCGTTTACAACAGGGTATTTCTTTAAGACGCTTTCTTCTATTACATCATGTCCTTTTATAAATAGATGACTATTTGGTTCCTCAACATCAGTATCAATCAAAGTAACTTGATCCAGATAAGAAAAGAGGTTGACAGAAAGAGTTGTCTTTCCTGTCCCCCCCTTTCCGCTAAGAATGGCTATTTTCATTAATGATGGCCTTTAACTGTAGAAATTAATAAATCAGGTAATTTCTTTTCAAAATACATATAAAGGACTTCTCTAACATTTTTTTCTCTTGGATATTGATAACTCTTTATTTCGAAAGCTCTTAATGCATCAAGCGCTTTTGGACCAAGTTCTGGGACTAAAGCAACATCTACACCTAAATCTGCTAATATTTTGACTGCTTTTCCACCAGCTCCACTACCTTCGTTTTTGGCAGGATTTAGAACTGCGTTAAATTTTAATGTATCATGATCGTAAATAATAAAATATTCTGCTCTTGCAAATCTATCTGAAACGGTAGATTGTTCTGTATTTCCATTTGAACTAATTGCTATTTTCATGTTTCTCCCTCCTAATTATCACACGATTGATCGTGTGTATGATCGCAAACACTACCTTGTGATGTTAAAAATCCACCTAAATATTCATTTAGATTAACATCAATACGTCCTTTTGCGCCAAGTACTACATCTATTCCACTTCTTTGGAATAAATCAACTGCCATTTGTCCCATTCCTCCAGTAATAATAACATCTACACCTTGTTCTGCTAAAAATTTTGGTAAAAGTCCTGGTTTATGAACAGGTGAACCTACATATACCGTTTCAGTTACATCAGTAACTTTTACAGTATAGATTACAAATTCTTTAGTATGACCAAAATGTGCATCTACAGTAACTTTATCACTTGTTGGGAATGCGATTTTCTTAATAACTTTCTCTTCAATATTCATCTTACTCTCTCCTTTTAGTTTTATATTTGCAATTTCGTTTTTTATTTGCAGTGTTTTATTGTGTAAAATTACATCAACTACTTTTTTTCTTGATGATATTAACAATCTTTGAACTGTTGCACGTGAGACGTGCATATCTTCCGCTGCATCAATTTGTGATAATCCTTCATAATCACATAATCTAAGAGCTTCAAACTCGTCTAAATTGATATTTACTACCTCATTATCAATTTTATTAGTTCCTAGTGGATAAAATGTTCTCGAATTGTCTAGCCTTCTAGCATATCTCTTCTTTCTGGTATTCATAAACAATCACTCCTATGTGCATATGCACACTTAAAGTATAAATTAAGACTGCTTTTTTGTCAATACCCAAACTACTTTTTTTTAGATTTTATAAATAGAAGTACTATTTGAAAATATAAATGCTCTGAAGCATTCCTTTTATTGGTTTTGTTATATAATGAGATTGAATTTGAATATAGGAGAATAATTATGAATATTACAAAATCACCTAAATTTATCTATTTTGCTTTCATTTGGCATGGATTCTTTTTGGCTTTAACTGTTTCAATGCTTGATTTAAACACTGTATTCCCTGCTTTGATAACTACTTTAACTGAGTCTAAAATAATCTTTGGTGCTCTTTATAGCGTTATGCTTGGGGTTCCTTTACTATTTAATATTATCTTTAGTCATTATTTAAAAAATAAATTATATAAGAAGAAATATCTTTTGATTGGCATCTATCTAAGAAGCATTGCTTTTCTTGGAATGGCTGTATTTACATTTTATTTGAGTGTAAGTTATCCAATGTTGACGATACTAAGTTTCTTCTTTTTTGTCTTCTTATTCAGTATTAGTGCTGGCTTTGCAGGATTATCTTATTCAGATATTATAGCTAAATCTTTAGACAGTGAGAAAAGAGTTGGATTATATACTGTAAAACAATTTTTTGGAAGTAGTGCTGCTTTTTTAGGAGGACTTGTAATTGCAAGAATATTTTCAATAGGAATTGAATATCCATTAAATTATACAATTAGTCTTATTATTGGAACAATTGGACTTTTTATATCATCACTTGGGTTTATCTTTTTGCCTGAACCACCTTCTGTGATTACATCAAGCAAAGAATCATTAGGAAAATTCATAAGAAGGATACCTTCTATTCTTAAAAAAGATTCAAGCTTCAAATTATTTATTATTGTTGAGAATTTGGCCGGGTTTAGTATTATGATTTTACCTTTTTATATGTTGTATGCGAAAGAAACATTCAATATTGATGATAGTTACATTGGATTATATTTAATTGTATTAACGATGGGTACAATATTTTCTAATATCGTCTGGGGACTACTTGCAAAGAGATTGAATTCAAAAGCAATTGTAAGATTTTGTATTGCTCTTGGAGGTTTGAACCCTTTACTAGCAATATTCCTTGGGACAACTACTCCGGATTTATTTGCGATAGTATTCTTTATTATAGGATTCATGATTAGTGGAAGAAAGATTGGATTTGAACCTTACTTATTAGATATTATTCCAAGAACTGAAAGAGTTGAGTACTTGGGAATAAGAGGATCATTAAACGTCTTAATAGTAATATTACCTTTAGTTGGAGCAGTTATTATAAGATATTTTGGATTTAACGTCACATTTGTAATTGTAACTATAATGATGTTTTTGGCGGTTTACTTACTTGGAAAGATATCAGATAGACAATTAGAAGAATTTTGTTAGAATATACAAAAAGAGTTGCCATAAATTGGCAACTCTTTTATTAAATTATTGTAATTTATCTCTTACCTGCGTCGTATGGTTCACCAGCTGCACGTGGTGCGGCGCTGTTTTTAGATACAAATGCAAGTACGATTAATGTTGCTAAGTAAGGAAGCATGTTATAAACATCTCCACTGACATTTAAATTCTTTAAACCTGGAATAATGATGTAGGAACTACTTATTACACGCATTGCTCCAAAGAATAGTGCTGCAAAGATGATTCGTTTCGGTTGCCAGTTACCAAATATTAACACGGCAAGAGCTAAGAACCCAAACCCTATAACTGTTGCGTTAAAGTCGTTTGCGAAGCTTAATACGAATATTACTCCACCCATTCCAGCTAGTGCTCCTGAGATGACAACTCCTGAATATCTAATACGGTAGATGTTAACACCTAAACTATCTGCGGCTTGTGGGTTTTCACCACAACTACGTAATCTAAGTCCGTATTTAGTTCTGTATAAGACGACAATTGCAATCGCAAAGATTGCGATTCCAAGATAAGTTGATAAATATGCGCCTTGGAAGAATAAATCACCAATAATCGGGATTTTTCCAAGTATAGGCACACTAAATATTCGATAATTATCTCCTAATGTTACTTTTTGTGTTCCAAAGAACGTTCTTGCAGTAAAGATTGCAAAGGCAGGAGCAATCATATTTAGTGCTGTTGCACTAATAATTTGATCTGACTTCATGTTAATTGCAGCAAAAGCATGTAATAAACTAAATACTGCACCAACAACTGCACCAACTAACAATCCTATCAACGCAATTCTTTGTGTTCTTCGTCCGAAAACGGCATCAGATATTGCTCTAAATGTTCGTAAGATATAAATATCTGTAGCTTCTTTATCTGTTATATCTTTTCCAAATTCTTCTTCAGCATCCAACATAAATTGGTCGATAAGTAATTCTTTAGCGTCTGATTCCGCTTTTGAGAACTTTGCTTCATCATCCGTAAAATCAACTCTAATAACGGAATTTACAAAGTTACCACCTGATACTTCACTGTATAATTCAAATCCTTCAATAATGTCATCAGCCTTATCTCCAGCTGTTAAAGTCACTGTGTTTAGACCATCAACAAAATCAATAGAAATGAAATCAATAGCATAATACTCTTGATCCAAGTTATCAAGATCTCTAAGTGGACTATCAGGATGTAAGTATTCGATAGTTACAAATATTCCTGCACCCGGAATACGGTTATCTTGTAAACCAATACCCCAGTTTTCTGAATATACAATATCTTCATTTAGTATTACGTCCGTTGGTAATAAATAATTACCTTCAGATGTAGTAGAATCGGGCAATTCATAGTCATTATTGAAATACTCATCAGCAAATAAGACAAATTCAGTTTTATAAATGTCAAGTAATCTTGCATCATCATTAATTTCTAATTTTTGAATTGCAACAGCACCAACAAAGGCACCCATTAACATTATTCCTTCAAGTGCAATGTTTATTACACCACTTCGTTCACTAAATAGAGCACCAAGCGCAACAAGTGCTAGAGGTACTGTTGAAGCGATAATTAAAGGTACTAAGAAATAAGCTAAATCAAGTAGACTCATGATTTATCACTCCCTTCTTTAACAATCTCTTCGATTAATTCTGCTTTTTTAAGTTTTGAATATCCCTTTACTCCTTTTTCTTTTGCAAGTGCTTTTAAACTAACAACATTCATTTTTGCTAAATCTGCACTTACTGGTGCCGTAATTTTTACTTCTTCTACAACTTCTTTTTCCATAACCTCTTCGTCAATTTTAGGGTCTTCTTTTGCTTCTCTTGCTTCTTGTATTATTTCAATAGCATCTTTTGGATCATCATCAGGTTCCATTGGAACAATATCTGGATCTTTCGGTTTATCTTCCTCAGCGCTCTTCTTTTTAAGTGCGTTAACAACAAATTTTTGTAAGAATAAACTTAAAGCACTGAAATAAATGATAACTGCAATGATAATTTCAATGATTTCTGGTTTGAAATCAAGTAATTGAATATAAAATCCACCTTGTAATAACGATCCATAGAATATAGCTGCGAGTAATACACCAATTGGTGTATTTAAACCAAGTAAACTGATTGCTATTCCAGTAAATCCTTGTGAAATTATAACATTTTCAGCAATTAAATTTTTACCGATTACTAAGAACATCATCGCACCAGCAAGACCTGCAATAGCTCCAGAAATTGTCATCGATAATACAATATTACGTTTTTCATTCATACCAGCATATTTGCTGGCATTTCTATTAAATCCAACGGCTTTAAGCTCAAAACCGAATGTTGTGTAGTATAAAATGATATGTAAGATAATAACTACTAATATTGCAACAAATATCCCAATATTAATACTGGAACCAATAAAGATTTTATCGAGTCCCCAAGTTGGGGTTTGAGCTGTTAGAGCAATGTCCATTGCTCTAGCTCTTCCGGCATCATAAATGTATTTCTTTATTAAAATACTATTTGCAAACATAGCAACATAATTTAACATGATGGCTGAAACGACTTCGTTTACGTTCCGATATGCTTTGAGCAAGCCGGGTATGGATCCCCATATTCCCCCAGCTATAATGGCACCAATTACTGCAACTCCCCAATGAAGGAAAGGTGAAATATCACCAAGTCCGGTCCATCTAACTCCAATATATACTGCAACAAATGCACCCATTGTAAGTTGTCCTGCTGCCCCAATATTGAACAATCCTGTTTTAAATGCAAAGGCAACACTTAACCCTGTTAATACTAATGGAACTGCATAGTAAATCATATTCCCTAGACTTTTAACACCACTATATGTTCCACCTCTTAGGATGATTTCCATTCCTATGAAGGCTTGTCTTGGATTTATTAAATACATAACTACAAACCCAACCATTAATCCTGCAATGATTGATGCGATACTACTAATTACGTCTATAAAGACCTTGTTTTCAGAAAGTTTTCCCATAATTACTCACTCCTCTTCGATCCGGCCATATAAAGACCGAGTTCGTTTTCAGTAACAATTTCAGGATCAAATTCTCCAACAATTTCACCTTCGTACATTACTAAGATACGGTCTGATATATTCATAACTTCATCTAATTCTAAAGAAATAAGTAATACTGCTTTTCCAGCATCTCTTTGAGCTATTAATTGTTTATGGATATATTCAATTGCTCCAACATCTAAACCACGGGTTGGTTGTACTGCGATTAATAAATCCAAATCACGGTCAATTTCTCTTGCTACAATTACTTTTTGCTGATTTCCACCACTCATACTTCTAGCGCTAGTAGTAGGACCTTTACCGCTTCTAATATCAAACTTTTCAATTAGATGTTCAGCATTTTTTCTTATTGCTCCATACTTAAGGAATCCCATTTTTTGGAATTTATCCGTAAAATAGGTTTGTAAGATTAAATTATACTCCATCGGATAGTCTAGAACCAATCCGTGTTTGTGTCGATCTTCGGGGATTAATGAAATTCCCTTGATATTTCTATGTCTAATAGAGTTGTTTGTAATATCTTCTCCATTTAGGATGATTTGACCTTTTGAAAGTGGTGATAAACCAGATATTCCTTCGATTAACTGTGTTTGTCCGTTTCCTTCAATCCCAGCAACACAAAGAATTTCACCTCTTTTTACTTCAAAACTAACATTTTCAACTTGATTTTTTTTCAGTACATGAGAAAATACTGATAAATCGGTTACTTTTAGCACTGTTTCTTTTGGTTTTGCTTTTGTTTTATCCACAGAAAAAAGTACTTCACGACCAACCATCATTTCTGCCATTTGTTCAACAGTTGTTCCTTTTACAGGAACGGTCCCAATATAGCGACCTTTTCGTAAAACAGTACATCTGTCAGCTACTGCTTTAATCTCTTTCAATTTATGGGTTATGAGGATGATTGATTTACCTTCTTTAGTTAAATCTTTCATAATCATCATCAATTCTTCAATTTCTTGAGGTGTTAATACTGCTGTAGGTTCATCAAAAATCAATATTTCGGCATCACGATATAACATTTTTAGGATTTCAACACGTTGTTGCATTCCTACACTGATCTCAGAGATGATTGAATTAACATCAACTTTTAGTTTATATTTCTCACTTAAAGCTTTGATTTTCTTAATTGGACCATCAAATTTGAGAAAACCGTATTTTGTATCTTCAAAACCTAATACAATGTTTTCTGCTACTGTAAAATTATGTATCAATTTAAAATGCTGATGCACCATTCCAATTCCATGGGCATTAGCTTCATTAGGATTACTAATTTTTACTTCTTCCCCACGTACTTTGATAATTCCTTTTTCAGGTGTATAGAGACCAAATAGCACACTCATTAATGTTGACTTTCCAGCTCCATTTTCACCTAGTAGAGCGTGAATCTCACCTTTTTTCAACTGAAGTGTTACATTATCGTTTGCTTTAATTCCAGGAAATTCTTTTGTAATGTTTAACATCTCAACTATATATTCCATAATTTTCACCTCTTATAAGATTTTATCATGTTTTTTTCGAAAAATAAAGTCTATTCTTAATCACAAATGATTTATTTTACTAAAATGTATAATATTACATTTTAAATTCAATAAAAAGAGGGACAAAATAGATTGTCCCTCTAATTTTTTTGTTTAACTTAATTTTTTATGAAGCAGGTGGAGTTACTACATCTTGTGTAGGATAATTCACAGCACCTAAAGCAGTTAAGAAAGTTTCTAATGTAGCATAATCAACAGGAACAACAATAGTTCCATCAACTAATTTTGCATAGATTACATCGTAATCTGCTTGTGTAAATACAGCAAATTGAGAATTAGCCATTGGTAAAGCAACACCGTCGTTTACTGCACCTTTAACACTTGTAGTCCCGCCAACAAATGCATCATCAACATAAAGTTGTAAAGCATCTTGAACAGCGTTTCCAAGTTGTTTCATTGCGCTTGTTAATACAGTTGTAGATTTTGAATGTTGGTCAATATCTACACCAATCATCCATTCTGATGCATCTTCAGCAGCAGACATTACAGATGAACCTGCACCACCAGCGGCAGCAAAGATAACTTCAGTTCCACCAGTATACCATGAAGCAGCTTGTGCTTTATGAGTATCAGAAGGACCAAAATCTCCGAAGTAATCATAAGTATCGTCTCCGAATCCTAATGTTACGCCATCTTCATCAGCAGCTAAGTAAGCTCCAGCAATAAATCCGATTCCGAATTTAACAACAGCAGGAACAGCCATTCCACCAACAAATCCAAGTTCAGTAAATCCGTCTTTAACAGCTGCATAACCAGCTAAGAACCCTGATTCATGTTCATTGAATAAGATAGGTAATGTATTATCAGCAGTTTTCCATGTAGACCAAGTAACGTCATGTGGAGTACCATCAATTAATACAAATTTAACTGTAGGGTATAAATCTTGAGCAGCATAGATACTTGATTCAAATAAGAATCCAGGTGTAACTACTACTTTTGCTCCACCTTGAATAGCTAAATCAATAGCAGCTAAGTAAGCATCGTCTGATACTTCACTAGGTTTGTAGTATTTGTAAGTAAGGTCATTTGTTGTACAAAATTCAATGATACCTTCCCAAGTCCCTTGATTAAATGATTCGTCATCGATAGTTCCTGAATCGGTAATCATTGCGATTTCATATGTATCAATAACTGGGTCTGGATCTGGTTCTGGATCAACACATGCAGTACCAGCGTCATTTAATACTTGTGGAGATGTACATTCTAATGGATCTGGATCTACTACAACATCATCTTTTTTACAACCTGTAAGAGTGATCCCAATTGTTAATATTAAACCTAAAAATAATAATTTTTTCATTTCTTTCCTCCTATATTTTAGTTTTTATCTTATCTTATTATAGGTAATTTACACTGTTTTGTAAAGGTTTTTAAGCAACTATTTTCATATATGAGTATTTACTCACATGTTTATTAGTTTAAACAAAAAGCAGACATCGTCTACTCAGTTGTTTGTGTATCGATGATTATTGGGATTATGATTGGTCTTCTTTTAGTAACTCTATACAAATATTTACTAATGTCATCCTTTAAAGCTTCTCTAAATACCTTCCAATCAATATACTTATTACTTAAAATCTTCTCAGCTACTTTATAGAAAATTGATTCTACTTCTTTTATTAGTTCTTCATTTTCTTTCATGAAGATGAATCCTCTTGATACAACTTCTGGAGTAGTAATAACTATTTTCTTTCTAGCATCAATGTTAGCAATAATTAATAAAACACCGTCTTGGGATAATAATTCTCTATCTCTTAAAACAACGTCATTAAGGTCTCCATCTAATATTCCGTCAACTAAAGTGTCACCACTTTGAATTTTGTTTGATGAATTTTCAACAGTTCCGTATTCTATTTCTAGGACAACCCCGTTATCTAAAACAAAAACATTCTCAGGTGCATATCCAAGTTGAATACAAATGTTTTGATTTGCGTATTGATGACGATATTCCCCAATTACCGGAATAATATATTTTGGATTTAACATGTTAATTAATAGTTTAATATCTTCACTACTTGCGTGAGATGGAGGCAAGATATTTTTGTTGATTTTAACAACATTTGTATCATATCTATATAATATGTCTAATGTTCTAGCTGCAATCTTTTCTGTTCCTGGGATAGGTGGTGTCATTAATATAATTGTATCTTCTTTATTTATATGTATTAAGCGATCTAGTTTTTTAACCATTCTCTGAAGCATATAAAATGGTTCATGTCTATTTCCTGTTACTAGTACTACAGCATTTTTTAATTCGTTTTTATTTTTTTCATCAATAAATCTCAAACTTGTTAATTTCTCTTTAGGTATTTTCAAATAATCCAAATTTACAGCAATATCAACTGTTCTTTGTGTTTTTCTTCCGATAATTGCTATTTCTCGATCATACTTTAATGCAATATCAATTATTTTTTGAATTCTTACAAGATCTGTTGAAAATGCTGAAACAATGATTCTTCCCTCAGCTTGATAAAAAGCCTGATTAAGTGTGTAATCAAGTGCTTCAGTACTATGAGTGTGCCCAACTCGCTCTGCACCAAGTGATTCAACTAGTAATGCGAGCACTTTTTTTCCTGCGATACTTGCTAATTTTTCAAAATCTGTTTTATAAACACCACTTACATTTTGATCAAATGTAAAGTCTGGAGCATATACGATAACGCCATCATCAGTGGTTATAGCTATCCCAAAAGATTCAGGGATAGAATGAGTTACTCTATAAAAATCTATTTTAATACTTCCAAAAGAAAGTGTTTTTCTAGAAGACACTTTTATGAATTCATAATCATCAAGGACTAATCCTTGGTCTTCCATGGCATCTTTAAGAATTGCTAAAGTAAAAAATGAAGCATATATTGGAATATTCATCGTTTTAAGTAATTTAGGTACTGCTCCTATATGATCTTCATGACCGTGGCTTAAAAATAAACCTACTATTCGGCTTTTATTCTTTTCTAAATAGGTAAAATCAGGAATAATAGAGTCAACTCCAAATAATTCCATAGTCGGATATTTCAATCCTGCATCAAGTACAAATAATTTATTATCAACATCAACACAATACATGTTTTTTCCGTTTTCACCGAGTCCACCAAGTGCAAAAATTTTCACTTTGCTCATAATGCACCTCCTTGTTTTTTTTTATTTTATAATCTTTAACCATTATACCATAATATCAGTTAATTAGTAGTGAATGTGAGGGGGAAACTGTTTTTTTTCAACACAAAAAAGTATATTTTACTATTGCAATATGATATATTTATCCTAGGGAGTGGTTTAATGATTAATTATCCTAATAAAAAATCGAAGTTTGTAGCAAAGAAAACAAACCATTCTAATCGTGGAATGTCTTTTGAGAATGTTATAAATGAGAGCAATGAGTACTATTTAATTCATGATATAGCAATTATTCATAAAAAGCCAATCCCAATACAAATTGTAAAAGTTGACTACCCCTCAAGAAGTGGAGCGGTTATAAAAGAAGCTTATTACAAAATACCATCCACAACTGATTATAATGGGTTATATAAAGGTAAATACATTGATTTTGAAGCAAAAGAGACAGTAAATAAAACTAGTTTTCCTTTTTCAAACATTCATCTTCATCAAATAGAACATTTGCAAAGTATTGAAAAACACGAAGGAATTAGTTTTTTGCTTATTTTCTTTAAAGCACATGATGAAATATATTTATTAGAAACAAAATATATAATGAAGTACTATAATCGAAGTAAAGAAGGAAGAAAATCAATTAAGTATGAAGAAATTAAAGAAAATGGCTATTTAATAAAAGAGGGATATAGTCCGAGAGTCGATTATCTTAAGATAGTTGATAAAATATTATTAAATGATTAGATATCTAAATTGACCATTTAATTCATAATGCAAAATAACAAAAAAAAGGCTATAAATAGCCTTTTTATTTTAGTGTACTACCTGTTTTGATAACTTTTGAGTCAAACTTAGCAGTTGAAAAAATACGACAATTTCTTTCGATTACTGTTCCTCTTGGAATAGTAACTCCACTACCTACAACATTAATACCACTAAATAATACTTCGGGGTTATCAATGTTTGGGGAAATATCTTTTCCATCACCAATAACAACGTTTTCTAAAATCTTACATCTTTTATCAATTATTGCTCGTTCGATATATGCACCAGGCATTATTTCTGTATCATTTAAGATTACAGAATCAATTACTGTAGCTCCAGGATGAATAATAACTCCTGGGCTTAAAACACTTCTCTTTACATTACCAGCAATAATACAACCATTTGAAATAAGAGCTTGAGAAATAGTAGCTTTGCTTCCTATTTTGACACTTGGTCTTTCCTCACTCTTAGTATGAATCTTCCAAGATTGGTCATACATATCTAGTTTAATCTTATCAACTGTAGTAGTAAGCTCAATACTTGCGTCTAAATACGCATCGTATGTTCCTACATCTTTCCAATAATCTTCAAAAACATATGTATATAAATCGGTTGTTTTAAGTAAATGAGGAATTATATGTTTCCCAAAATCTAGGTTTGGATCTTTTACCTTAGTTATCGCGTCAAGCAATACATCAGTATTAAAAACATAAATACCCATGGAAGCAAGATTACTATCTGCTTCTTTTGGTTTTTCAGTCCATTTAGTAATTTTATTATTTTCATCACTAGTTAAAATACCAAAATGATGTGTATCTTTCCAAGGAACTGGTTGTACAGCAATTGTAAGAGATGCACCATTCTTTTCGTGAAAATCAATCATTTTACGGTAATCCATTTTATAAACATGGTCACCTGATAAGATAAGAACATGTTTAGGGTTCTTTCTTTTAATAAATTCAATATTTTGTAATACTGCGTCTGCAGTTCCTGCATACCATTCTTTATATGGTTGGAGTAAACTAAGACTTGAATCTCTTCTATCTAAATCCCATTCTTTACCCATTCCAATATGTTCATTTAAAGATAAAGGCAAATATTGTGTTAAAATCCCAATATTATAAATTCCAGAATTAGTGCAATTACTTAATGTAAAGTCGACTATGCGATATTTCCCAGCGAATGGAACTGCTGGTTTAACTCTTTTTTCAGATAAGATATCTAGTCTACTTCCTCTTCCACCTGCGAGTATTAAAGCGAGGGTTTCCATCTTATTCCTCCTTCAGTTGTTCATATAATTTTAAATACTTTATAGCTGATTGTTTCCAACTAAAGTCTTCGTTCATTCCTCTTCTTACTAGCATTTTCCAAGTTGGTTTGTCTTTGTAAACTTCTAAAGCACTATTAATACCATGTTTTAGATCTTGTGAATCAAAGTTTTCAAATGCAAAACCTGTTCCTTCTTTTGTAAATTGATTAAAAGGTACGATACTGTCTTTTAACCCACCTGTTTTTCTAACTATAGGTATAGTTCCATATTTTAAACTTATTAATTGTGCAAGTCCACATGGTTCAAAGCGTGAAGGCATTAAGAACATGTCAGATCCTGCATAAATTTTTCTAGCTAATTCTTCACTGTATCCAATATAAACTCCAACTTTGGTAGGATATTTAGTTTTTAAGTGATTATAAAACTCTTCAATATCACTATCTCCACTTCCAAGTAATACAAATTGTAGTTTATTAGTTTTGATATATCTTTCCATTGTATGTTTCATTAGGTTGAATCCTTTTGTTTCAGTTAATCTTGAAACCATACTTACAATTGGTAAATCATTTTCTTCAAGACCAAAAAATTCTTTTAAAACTTTTTTATTTTCTCTTTTACCTTTTATATAATTATGAGTGCTGTAGTTATAGGCAATACTTTTGTCTATTTTTGGATTGAAGTTTTCATAATCAATACCATTTATGATTCCATATAAAGAATTTTCTCGGCATTTAATTATATTGCTCATTCCAAACGCGAAATAATGGTGTAGTATTTCTTTCGAATATGTCTCAGATACTGTAGTTATGTAATCAGCTGTATTAATTCCACATTTTAAGAAATTAATGTGGTCATTAAATTCAAGTTCGTTACCATATTCAACATCTAAATACTTAATCAAGAGTTTAGAGAAAACGCCTTGGTATGCGATATTGTGAATTGTAAAGATTGTTTTCATGTGTTTGTATTTGTCTAAATGTTTATATTTTACATTGAAAATATAAGGTATTAAACCAGTTGGCCAATCATTAGATTGGATAATATCAGGATAATAATCAAGGTGTTCAAACATCTGCATAACTGCATTGTTAAAGAAACCATATCTTTCTCCATCATCATAATGACCATACAAAGTATCACGATAACCAAAGTAATACTCATTATCAATGAAATAGAATGTCACTCCATCAAGTTTCATTGATTCAATTCCACAATACTCTTCTTTATCCCCTACTGTTACGCGGTAATTGCAGATAGGAACAAGTTGCTTTTGAAACTTTTCTTTTGTTATACCATGTTTTGGTAATACTACTCTTGCATCAACGCCTAAAGCCACTAGTTCTTTAGGTAGTGCTCCGAGAACATCAGCTAATCCTCCTGTTTTAGAAAAAGGAGTTGCTTCGCTTCCAACAAATAAAATTTTCATAACTTCGCCTCCATCAATTTTAATTATAACAAAAAAAGTGTAATTCTTTAACGAATATTAAAAAAAAAGACACAAATTTGTGTCTTTTTACAAATAACCCGCAATTCTATCTTTAATTGATAGTCCAATAATAATACATAATGCAATTGAAATAGCCATATATGGTAAGTTATAAAAAATGAATGAGTAAATAAACGCTCCTTCACTACCAGCATATTGTCCAAAGAATATCATACCACTAAAACCATGCATTAAATATCTGGCAAATCCACCTAACAAGATTCCTTTAATAAAAGCTGAATTCTTTTTAAATGCTATATCTTTATAGTAACCTGCGAGTCCTAAAACAGAATATGCAAAGATATAATCAAAGAAAATAGACCCCCAGTGGATAACAAATCCATTTAATGCAAAGTTAATAACTCCAAAAATAAATCCCGCAATAAATCCATCTTTAATCCCATATTTAAAAGCAATCAGGAATATTGGTAACATTCCAATACTTGCTGCTCCTCCAAATGGCATATGTAAAAATGGTATAAAAGTTGATATTGCTTCTAATACTCCTGCAACAGCAATCAAAACTGCTATTTCAGTAATTCTTCTAGTTTCTTTCATATTTCCTCCTTGAAACAATAAAAAATACCTTTGGAAGTACCAAAGATAAAAGGTTATATACATATATCCTATTTTGGCATTATCCAATAAGTTCGGTCGACATTGATATGCCCTCTCAGCTTGATTCAGCTCCCGTAATTTCATTTACAATTTATTATATCACATTAAATATTATGTGCAACCAATAGATGTTCTTATTTCGGTGATAAAAAAAATATGTAAAAAAAATGACCATATTAGTGAATATTATGGTCATTTTTAGTATTTAGAATATTATTCAGTAATAATTTCAAAGATGATAGGTTTTTTATCTACTTTTTCTGTTGTAATTACGAAAGCTGTGAAAACATCATCAATAATGTGAGAAATTTTTTCTTTATTGTTGTAAATAAGTGCTAATGTTTCACCTTTATTAACTTTATCTCCAACTTTTTTCTTTAGGACAATTCCAACATCTGGATCAATTGGATCTTCTTTAGTTTCTCGACCGGCTCCAAGTTTCATTGCTGCAATACCGATAGATAGTGCATGAATTTTTTTAACAAATCCAGATTCTTTAGATTTTACTTCAATAATCTCTTTTACATTAATGAATGTGTCCAAGTTTTCGATAAATCCGCCTTGAGCACTTATTAATTCCATTTGTTTATCATATGCTTCATTATTATTTAGTTTTTCTTTAACTAATTTCTTTGCTTCTTCTAAAGTTTTTGTAATTCCACCGCTATAAACCATATAACTACTAATTTCAATACAGAGGTTAGTTAAATCTTCTGGTCCATTTCCTTGTAATGTTTCAATTGCTTCCTTAACTTCTAGTCTATTCCCAACAGCATAACCGAGTGGTTGAGACATGTCAGTTATAAATGCTACTACTTTTTTACCGAATGATTTACCGATATTGACCATAATATGAGATAGTTCTCTAGCCTCTTCAATCGTCTTCATAAAGGCACCTTCGCCTATTTTTACATCTAATACAATTACATCACTACCACTAGCAAGTTTCTTGCTCATGATACTTGATGCAATTAAAGGTATGCTTGGAACAGTCGCAGTTACATCTCTTAAGGCATATAGTAATTTGTCAGCTGGAGTTATCTTAGCCGTTTGTCCTGCTACTGCAATTCCGATTTTATTTACTTGAGCAATAAAATCTTCAATTTCAATATCAATTGATAAACCTTCAATACTTTCAAGTTTATCAAGTGTTCCACCAGTATGGCCAAGTCCTCTTCCGCTTAATTTAGCGACTTTTGCACCTGCAGCTGCTACTAATGGTCCTAGCACTAAAGTAGTCTTGTCACCAACACCACCAGTTGAATGTTTATCAACTTTGATTCCATCAATTACACTTAAATCAATAGTTTCACCACTATTAAGCATTGCTTCAGTTAAAGCACTGCTTTCATCGTTTGTCATTCCTCTAAAATATATAGCCATTAATAAACTACTCATTTGATAGTCAGGAATACTTTTATTAACATAATTTTCAATAATATATATTATTTCTTCTTTTGATAGTATATTTCCGTCTCTTTTCTTTTCAATAAGATCTACCATTCTCATTTTATCAGCTCCTAGAGATATATTATATCATAAATGAACTACAGAACAAAGGTAGATAAATCTATCTTTTAAACGTAACTTATCCAAATAGATAAGTACGTTTTGGTGTGTTCACACCACTATACCCTAATCTTTCGGTATTGGGTTTACCTTTTTTTAATATATTAAATGGTGATTTCCTTTATTTGTTTATTTATGATACATTTTGGTGTTATTATCTCGATTTTTAATTCTTTAAATAAACTTAATGAATTAATAAGCTGTGCTTTTGTTTTAGGTAACTTATAATACTTTGATACTCTTTTAATGAAATTACTTCTAGGTAAAGAGTAATAACCATTTTGTGGCTTGTATACCATTCGATCAATA
>Ga0307991_1001247_pt1 | contig 17981 bp, 17 predicted proteins | sample EllFjometagen131_FD_203146 | JGI IMG/M metagenome (GOLD analysis project Ga0307991, IMG submission 203146) | Marine microbial communities from Ellis Fjord, Antarctic Ocean - #131 | ecosystem: Environmental > Aquatic > Marine > Unclassified | place: Southern Ocean | collected 2014-10-08 | reverse complement strand
AAACTAAATGTCAGATAGCCCCCGGCAGCTCGATTATCTTTCCAGAAAGTCGCATGAAATCAATGCTGGTAATGCTGAACACCTCTATTTTCGGTAACTTTAACTTGTTTCATAAGAGCCGCACCCTATTTGTATAGCACCTATTTTATAAATTACTATGCCATAAATTTTTTCACCGTTCAAGATTTCATTGCTTTGCCCAGTGTTTTTTAAGGTCATCATATCTGATGTTTTATCTTTTGTTTTGCCCGCCAGGGCATGGGGCTTTGATGTTTGGATATGGCTATTTGGAAATTATTTGTTGTTTGCGGCGTGCGCCTTTTCAACAGTACCGGTTTTTCCGGGTAGCCGAACTGCCAGGGGCTAAAAAGCGCTTGAGTTTCTATGAAACTCCAGTAGGATAGTCTTACGTCCTATAAATTGTCGTCGGGTAAATTTAAAAATGAGGCCTCATGCTGAAAAAGTTAAAATTTGCCATTATCACATCAAAACCGTTTTTGTTTTTTCTTTACGGGTTCATTCGTACTTATGGTGCGACTTTTCGTCTCACCGTTGAAAATGAAAAGCAGTGGATAGATTATCTCCATAATGGTGGAAGAGTGTTGCTCTGCTGCTGGCATCAGCAATTTTTTTCTACAATTCGATATTTTAAAAAATATGGCAGGTACAAACCCGGCCTTATGATCAGCAAAAGCGCTGATGGAAAAATTATTGCAGGCGTTGCCAACCGGACCGGTTGGTATACCATACGCGGATCTTCCTCCAAGGGGGGGCGTTCGACTTTGCATGGCATGATCCACCGGTTAACGGAAACGGGCCTTGCCGCACATATTGTAGACGGTCCCCAAGGGCCCGCCGGGGTTGTAAAAGCCGGGGTCATCCGTATGGCGTCTGCCGCCGATGCCGTGATTGTCCCTTTTTATGTCAGCGCGGACAAAGCCTGGTATTTCAATAGCTGGGACACCTTTATGCTGCCTAAACCCTTTGCCATGATAACCCTTCGCTTCATTAAAAAGCAGCGTGAGCTATTATTTAACCGGTAAGTCGTAAAAAATGATGAATACAAAAATTTTGATAATTGATGATGAGCCGGCCATTTGCAGCGGGTGCAAGATGATCCTTGATGAACAGGGATATTTTTTGGATGTGGCATCGTCCGGGCTCCAGGGGCTTGAAAAATTACGCAAAGACACTTTTGATCTCGTACTTCTGGATATAAAGCTGCCTGAAATGAATGGCCTTGAAATCCTGACAAGAATAAAACAGGAAATGGCGGACGTCTATGTGATCATGATGACCGGGCACGGGACTGTTGCCAATACCGTTGAGGCGATGAAAAAAGGGGCCTTTGATTTTATCACCAAACCCTTTGCCGAAGAGCAGCTGGTTCAGGCCGTTGCCAAGGCGCTGGAAAACAAGAACCTAGTCAGAGAAAACCAGAACCTGAAAAAGCAGCTTTATGGTAAGTTTGATTTTAACAATATCATCGGTAAAAATCCCCTGATTATTGATATCTTCGAAAAAATAGAGCGGGTTGCGCCTTTAGACAGCACCGTTCTTTTAGATGGGGAGAGCGGCACGGGAAAGGAACTTTTCGCCAATGCCATTCACATGCACAGCAATCGGGCCGTCGACCGGTTTCTGGCGGTGGACTGCAGTACGTTTTCCCCGTCTCTTTTGGAGAGCGAACTTTTCGGCTATGAAAAGGGCGCGTTTACCGGGGCCGACACCAACAAGCCGGGGATTTTTGAAACGTCCTCCTCTGGCACCTTATTTTTAGACGAGGTGGCCAATCTGGAGCTTAACATCCAGGGGAAACTTTTAAGGGTCCTGGAAACCGGGGAATATAAACCGGTGGGGTCAAGCCGGGTAAAGAAAACCGGGGCCAGGGTGATTGCGGCAACCAACCAGGACCTGAAAAAAATGGTTGCCAGACAGGCATTTCGTCAAGATCTTTTCTACCGGCTCAATGTCTTTCCCATCTATATTCCGCCGCTCAGAGACAGGCGTGACGACATACCCAAAATTGCCTACCATTTTTTCAAGCTTTTCTGCCGCAAAACCGGCAAAAAAATTTCCGGATTTTCAGACGATGCCCTCGAGACCCTGATTAATTTTAACTGGCCCGGCAACGTACGACAGTTGAAAAATGTGGTTGAACGGCTTGTGATCATGTGCGACAGCAGCCAGCTCAACCAGGATGTCCTCATGGACAATCTTGAAACCAGACGCATGGGGCTTTCCGATGCCATCCCCCGGAACCTTGAGGAACTCAAGTCGGCCAAAAAGCAGTTTCTGGAAGATCATTTCAGCCGGGTCGAGAAAATGTTTTTACAAAATGCGCTCTCCGAAGCAGGCGGAAACATTTCAAAAGCGGCCAAAAAAGTGGGAATGCAGCGATCAAATTTTTCAGCTCTTGTGAAAAAATATGCCCTTCAGCCCTTGAAGCCGTGAGGGGCCATGTAATCCTTTTCAAGCGTATATATTTCCCTTGATTTTCATATATTTTTTTATACGGCTCCCTTTCCCTTGAATGGCGGCAAATAAGCCACTTTTGTCCCGGGCAGGCGTATATTCATTTATACGAAAATTGCAATCCGATCTTTTTTTTCATTTTGCGTCCAAATCGGCCCATTTTTTATATCTATTGCTAATCTTCAAAATATATTCTATAAATACATCATGTTAGGCCCACTTGCGGAAACCGGCAGCATTGTCTCGGAAATATGCGTATCAAGAATTACGACGAATATTCTCTTAAACCACACATCCCATATCTCAACGTTTCTAAATTTAAATAACAAAATTAATTGTATTCGATGATAATTTCCATTGTCCCTTCTTTTTATTAATCGATAACTATCTATATTTAAATGGTAAAATATCGATAACTATTTTTTTATCATGGACTGGCACATGAAATGCATTAACCAAATGATAAAATAATCTTAATTTAATATAAAGGAGAAAATTATGGAAACAGCAAGTGCGGTAAGCGAAGTTCAGGGAAGCGTCGCCCCTCACATTCTTATCATGGAGGATGATGTAAATCTGGCAAAGGGGCTGAAGATGATTTTGGATGAAGATGGCTATGATGTGGATCTTCAGCATACAGGACATGGGGCCATCGATGCCATGGACCAGGCCGATTACGACCTTCTCATGGCCGATCTCCGGCTTCCGGACATTGACGGCATGGAGGTTGTCAAACAGGTTAAGGATACCCGGCCGAAGACAGAGGTCATCGTCATGACGGGATATGCAACCAGTGAACTGGCAGTGGATGCCATGAAACTTGGAGCCCGTGATTTTTTGGCCAAACCCTTTACCGAAGAGCAGATCAAAACCGCCATTGATGAAGCTCTGGCGGCTAATGCGGCAGGTACCGAAAAAACGGAAGCCGGTGCCTCGCACGACCTGATGATCGATATATCCATTCAGAAGAGGGAAGTATTGAAGGTGCTGAACAGAACCTCCGAGGATGAAGGCTTCTGGGTGGATCTCATGGAGAAAGGAAGCCTGGCTCTGGAAGAATATACCCTGTCCGACGAAGCAAAGGGTGCTATTGCCTCGGGAGATTTGAAATGGATCAACGAGAATGTGGGCGAATTGACCCAGAAACAGCTCATGTATATTTTTAAACGCCTTGAAAGGGAAGCCTGGTAAAATTCAGGTGCTTATATCTGATATTTTGTGTTTGGCCAGTCAACATACGGCGGCTCGTGTTGTCCATAGCAAATTTGAGCGATGAGCAACACCAGCCGCCTTTTTGCGGTTAAATCCGCAGAATTTACGGCTGGTTGCTTTTACTGAACGCCGTTTATTAACGAATAATAGTTGCGGGTTTTTAGTTGAATTGAAATAATGTTTAATAAATAGTTGACAATAAATTGCATGAAGTTTAATAAAAAAAATTAGCAATCAGCCATTTTTTGTTAAAAGCAAAAACAGGATATCCATGACGACATTAACAAAGTACAAAACTTTTTATCAGATTTTTCGAGATATCAGCCGGGTTGTTCACTCCAAACAGGATATAAATGAAGTCCTTGATCAGGTTGTATCCAAGCTTGTAAAGGGCGTGGATGGGAAAGGCGCGGCTCTGTGTATCATGGATAAGAGTTCCAAGCATTTTACGGTGAGAGCCTCCTATAGTATATCTGAAAAATATCTTGCACTGAAACCTCTGAGCGGAACAGAATTGTTGCTCTGGCCCGAAAGCGACGATCAGATCCATATTATCCGGGATCTCTTGAAATCTTCCAGGGTCAAATATCCCCAGGAAGCATGGGATGAGGGCATCCGCATGATCATCGATGTCCCGATTTTAATCAAGGGGCATGTATTCGGGTTTATCCGGGTCTATTGTGGAAAAAAAAGGGAGGTTTCAGAAGATGAGATTGATTTTTTCTGGGCCGTTGCAGAGCAGAGCGCATGTGCCATTAACCATGATGAAGAGATAAAAACCCATATCCTTAAGTACACCCGGCTGGCCACCAAAATCGAAAAGATGTCCTCTCTGGGCAGGATGGCGGCGGGTATTGCCCATGAAATCAACAATCCCTTGACGGGAATTCTTCTCTACAGTTCCAATCTGCTTAAGAAGGCTTCAGAAGGTCCGTTCAAGGAGGGTCTTGAGATCATCATGGAAGAGACCCAGAGATGCAAGAAAATCATTCAGGGACTGCTTGATTTTTCCAGAGAGCAAAAGCCTCAGAAAGTCATGGCAAATATTAATCAGGTCATTGACAAATCCCTTGCACTTATGGAAAATGAACTGTTTATCCGGCGTATTACGGTAGTAAAGGATTTTGACACGGATATTAAGAGTTTTCTTCTGGATGACAATCAGATGGAGCAGGTATTGATTAATCTGCTTTTTAATGCGGCTCATGCCATTGGAGAAAAGGGCACAATTACCATACGTTCCAGAATGCAGCACGATAAACATCGGGTTGTTGTGGAGGTTGAGGATAATGGATGCGGGATTCTGAAGGACAATTTAAAAAAGATTTTTGAACCATTTTATACGACCAAATCCCATGGAACGGGAACGGGACTGGGGCTGGCCGTCAGTTACGGAATTGTCAGAAAGCATCAGGGCAGTGTTAAAATTTCCAGTGAGCCTGGTATCGGCACCGTCATTACACTGGCGCTGCCTATTTGTGAAGAAGACGGCAACGGCTGAATGAGAAAGGCGGTTTGATGGAGCAGCGTAAAATCCTGATTATAGATGATGAAGATGTAATCTGTAAAGCATGTAAAATGGTTTTAAGTGAAAGGGGATTTCTATGCGACTATTGCCTATTGGGTAAACAAGGGCTTGAAAATGTCCTAAACAACCCATATACCATGCTTCTCCTTGACATGAAACTCAAGGATATGGATGGCATGGAAATCCTGAAAAAGGTGAAAAAAAAGAAACCCGACCTTTACGTCATTGTGATCACCGGATATTCCACCGTTGAAAATACAGTAAAGGCCATGAAACTGGGTGCCAATGACTATCTGTCAAAACCCTTTACCGACGACCAGTTGCTCGCTGCCGTGGAGGGGGTTGAAAAAAATGATCTATAAAAAACATGAAGTTGTTTTATGAAAACTCATATCTTATTCTCCTTTGGTATTTCAAAAAATTTTTCATGTCGTAAAAAATCCTGACACCTTTTCTGACACAGACCGCGCCATAAATTTTTTACTCAAAATAATTACAGTATTGTCAGGCTATTAAGAGCGCAACCGATACACTTTTATTGGCACAGATTTTGCCTTTGTTAATGATCGCAAAACGTTAGATAACCAATCAAACATGAAGTAAACAGCATCAGAATTTTGAGACAGCAGGTTACCGTAAACGACACATCTGTGGGTTTGAGGTTTTAAAAAATCGGCGGGTATCTCGAAGTTGCATCGAATCCGGGCTCGGCTTTAAAGGATTTATAGTAGAAGACGTGCTGACATGACTGCTGAAAAGATCTTTGAACTGTAATAAAATGTCTTATTCTATAAAAACTAAACTGATAGCCAGTTTTTTGAGTGTCTCCTTCCTTGTGGGGTTTGTCTCTATCTTTATCGGGGGCCAGCTCCTGCACAAATCCGTTCTGGTCGAGGCGAGAAACCGGGTTCGGCTGGATTTGAATGCGGCTCGTGAAATCTACCAAACCCAAATCAATTTTGTTAAAGTAGCCCTCAATATCACGGCCATTGGACCGGGATTTCTCTCTTCTGTTAGAGAGGCCGACCAATCCGACCTGGTGGGTAGAATGACACGCATGGCGCACCACGCAAATCTGGATTTTGCCGGCATCGTCACAGCCGACGGCCGCACATTCTGCCGCATGGGTCCGAATCCCATCCCCAAGAGTTTTGACGAACCTGATAATCCGATTGTAGCGCTGGCACTGAAGAGAAGCGTTCCCATTGCCGGGACGGTTATTTTCGGCCATGATTTCCTGTATGCCCAGGACCCCCGATTGGCGGCGCGGGCAAGCATCCGTTTGCGGCCGACCCCCATGGCGGAAGTCGGAACCGAACAGTCGGAAATCGCTGGAATGGCCCTGGCTGCCGCCATCCCGGTTTTTGACAATGGAAATGTCCTGGCCGTGCTGTACGGGGGGAGACTTTTGAACCAGAGCGATGAAATTGTGGATACGGTGCGGGATACCGTTTTTAAAAACGAAGTTTACAAGGGGCGCAGCATCGGGACCGCAACTGTATTTTTCAAGGACATCCGGATATCGACCAATGTTACCACCTTAAGCGACAGAAGAGCTATCGGCACCCGGGTTTCAAAAGAGGTCAAAAAACATGTTCTGGAAAAGGGGCAGCGCTGGACAGAGCGCGCCTTTGTGGTCAATGACTGGTATGTCACGGCCTATGACTCCATCGAAGATATTCACGGCGATCGTGTGGGAATGCTTTATGTGGGAGTTTTGGAGGCAAAATACATTGACGACCTGAAAAAAATTATTTCGGTTTTTATCCTCATGACCCTGCTGGGGATGGCCTTTGCCGTCTGCCTGGGATATGCCATGGCAAACAACATTATGAAACCAGTGCGGCGCCTGATAAAGGCAAGTAAAAAAGTTTCCAAGGGCAGCCTCTCGCCGGATATCGGGCCCATATTAAAAGGCGAATTCGGTGTTCTGCAGGTCAATTTCAAGGAGATGGTTGCCGCCATCGGGCGGAGGCGGGCTGAGAGCCAGGACAAACTCCTTTATTCTGAAAAGCAGGCCAGTATCGGAAGACTTGCCGCCGGCGTCGCCCATGAGATCAACAACCCACTGACCGGGGTTCTCACATTTACCCATATGTTGCTTCACCGGGACGACCTTGCGAAAGAGACGCGTTCCGATCTGAAGACCATTGCAGACTCGACGGAGCGGGTCCGACAAATCGTCAAGGGCCTTTTGGATTTTTCCAGGCAGACGGCACTCAACCCCGAACCAACGGACATTAATGAGCTGGTACACTTAACCTTAGGCCCTCTGGAAAATCAGGCTCTAGTAAAAGGTAGCAGTCTTGTCTTTCAACCCGGAAACGATCTGCCGGCGATCACACTCGATCGCAGTCAGTTTCAGAGCGTATTGATGAATATCGTTATCAATGGGCTGGATGCAACTGAACAAGGAGGGGAAATTATCGTTCTCACCGAAAACAGGGCTTCGGAAAAGGATTGCCGTAAAAATGGGATCGAAATTGCGGTAGCCGACAATGGCTGTGGAATTCCCCGGGAGCATCTGAAACGGCTTTTCGATCCTTTTTTCACAACAAAAGAGGTGGGACGCGGCACAGGGATGGGACTTGCGGTTTCCTTTGGGATCATCAAGAGACATGGGGGAAACATCAAGGTTGAGAGCCGGATGGGAAAAGGCAGTACATTCCGGATCTGGCTGCCGGTAGAGAGGAATTGATTAAGATGAAAATTCTTATCGTTGATGACGAACGTGTTGTGCTGGAGGGCTGTCGCCTGGTGCTGCAGAGCGAAGGATACGAGGTTATCCTGGTATCCTCTTCCGATTTTGCTCTTAAAATTATTGAAGGAATCAACCCTTCGTTGCTTCTCGTAGACCTGAAGATGCCCGGGCACGACGGTATGTACCTCTTAAAGGAGGTCAAAAAATATCGGCCGGATATTCCTATAATTGTCATGAGCGGCTACGCCACCTTAGAGACTATCGAGGAAGTTTCTGCACAAAGGGCCGACGCCTTTATTCCAAAACCCTTTACACCCGACGAACTTCTCGAAAAAATTCGCCAGGTGAGCAACGGTGAGACCCGACATAATGAAAAAAAAGGAAATCATAATAACAGAGATCACCGGCTTTAGAAAAAATAAAAAAGCATTGATCGATAAAGATGACGACGTTGAATGTCCATGGACGATTCCTCCCGGTCTTGAAACAGCCGCTTAGGATTCGGGCAACCGGAACGTAAAGGAGAAAGGAAGGATTATATGAATGAGAAAATGCTTATTATTGATGATGAACAGATCGTGCTGGAATCCTGCAAAAAAATTTTTACTGCAGAAGGATTTGATGTGGAGGTGGCACAAGATCCCCAAAAAGGGCTTCAGCGAGCGTCGGATTTAAAATTCGATGTGATTCTCTGTGACTGGAAAATGCCGGGATTTGACGGCATGGATGTCGTGGAGGAGCTGAACCGGCGGACCCCGGATTCCACCATAGTCATGATCAGCGGTTATCCGAGTGTGGGCCGAGCCACCGAGGCCATGAAAAGGGGCGCCATGGACTATGTATCCAAGCCCTTTACACCCGAAGAAATTTCCGAAACCGTAAAAAAGGCGGTAAAAAACAAGGCAATTGAAGAAAAACAGGTCCTCAGCCGCTTCGAAAAGGTGATAAAATCTTTTAAGTTCCCGACGTCAACCACGGACGATCAGCCACCGCAGTCCATCGCCGAGATAGTCGCGTCCAAGGTCGGCGTCGGCAAGGTCACTTCCCCCTGGTTAACGGTTTTTATTCTGGGGATTCTGGCGGGTGCCTATATTGGATTCGGGGGGATGCTTTCCACTTCAGTCACCTTTGATATGGCCCCCATTGCCGGCATCGGTTTTAAAAAATTTATGGCCGGGTCCGTATTCAGCGTCGGCCTGATTCTGGTCGTCATTGCCGGAGCCGAACTTTTTACCGGAAACAATCTCATGATATCCAGCGTCATGACAAAGGATATCACTTTAGGCAGCATGACCAAACGATGGGTTCTCGTCTATGTGGCCAACTTCATCGGCTCTATTGTCCTGGCGCTGATGCTTTATTTTTCAGGTCTGTGGAAGACCGGAGACGGTGCCATGGGAGCGGCTGCGGTAGGCGTTGCCTACGGGAAGGTCAATCTGACGTTTATGGAAGCCCTGATTCGGGCGGTCGGTTGCAACTGGCTGGTCTGTCTTGCCGTATGGATGGCCTTGGCGGCACGCCAGGTCATCAGCAAAATATGGGCGGTCTATTTTCCCATTATGGCCTTTGTGGCAATGGGATTTGAGCATTGCGTTGCCAACATGTATTTTATACCGGCTGGAATTTTTCTGCACAGTTGGGCCAATGTGCCTGCCCCACTGGCCTTTGATCCGATGTCTCTGAACTGGGCAAGCTTTTTGTGGAAAAATCTATTACCCGTTACAATCGGAAACATCATAGGGGGTGCGGTTTTTGTTGGGATGAGCTATTGGAGCGCCTTTCTCAGACCGTCTCCAAAAACCGTCTGAGAGATACGAATGTGGTTTCATTATGACGGATGTTATGCTAAGAGTGCTCGTTGAAAAGGCCTGCTTGAATGGTGAATAATATTTATTATTGTGAATTAAATGAGTTAGGAGTTTGCTATGGTGTTTAATGTACTTCTGTATATTTCGCTGGGCATATTCAGTCTGGGGCTGGTGTTTAAAATTTTTACTTGGTTTTCACAAAAAATCGGCTTCGGAGCGGAAGCGTTTACCATATCTTCAAGACTGGCTGCGGCGGTTAAAGGAATTGCAGGCATTATTTTTAGCTTAAAACTGTTTACCCTGGTAAAAGTATTTTTTTTAGATGTTATTTTTCAGATCCGGACGTTAAAAGAAGACCCGTTGCGCTGGTTGATGCATCTTTCTATTTACTGGGGTTTCATGCTGCTGCTGCTCATGCATGCCCTTGACGGTATCGTCACCGAGAAGCTCTTTGCTGATTATTATTCCACTTTAAATCCCTATTTATTTTTAAGAAATTTGTTCGGTGCGATGGTGGTTGTCGGATTGCTGCTTGCTGTAGCACGGCGGCTGATTTTTAAAGTTCCCCGCTTAAAAACAAATGCCATGGATTATTATGCGATCATTATCCTGGCTGTGATTATGGTTTCGGGCATATTGCTGGAAGGGATGCAAATCGCATCTCCCACCGTGTTTGCCGAAATGGAGGAGGAATATGCGGCCTTAGATGATGAAGCGGATATTCAAGCGTTGGAGAGTTTATGGGTCAAGGAATACGGTCTGGCTTCGGCAACCGTTAGAGCACCTTTTGATCCGGAAGTGATCGAATCCGGGCGTGAATTAAATGAGGAGTCTTGTGTATCCTGTCATGCATCCAATAAATGGGCATTTACCGGCTATGCGACCGCCAGGATGTTAAGACCGGTAGCCGTGGGACTGGATCATGCCGGAGCGGTTAACTTTTTATGGTATCTGCATTTTCTGGCCTGTTTTGTGGGGCTGGCTTACCTGCCCTTTAGCAAAATGTTTCATATCATTGCCACGCCTGTCAGTCTTCTGGCCAATTCCGTAATGAGCAGGGAAACCTCCAGGCGGGAAAATATTATCACCCGGCAGATCATCGAGCTGGATGCCTGTACTCACTGCGGTACCTGCAGTCGATACTGTTCCGCCATGATGGCCAGTGAGGCCAGGGGCAATCCGTATATTCTTCCCTCGGAGAAGATGGGCATTTTAAAAGCCATGGTCAGAGGAAAAAAACTCAGTCCGGCCGAGCGCGGCGCCGTTGTCGAAGGGGTTTATCTTTGTACGAATTGTGATCGCTGTACCGTGGTTTGTCCTTCCGGGATTAATTTAAGGGAATTATGGCTCACCGTCAGGGAAGGCCTGGTTCAAAAAGAGGGCACGGCGCCCATGATGCTGTCGCCCTTTTCACTGGTTCGTGGTTTAAATCGAAAAGATTTGCCCGAAGAAACATATGCAAAACCCCTGCAAGAGACCCAAAAAGCGCTGGCCGGTGAGTTTGATTCCATTACAAAGCCTGACAGCCTGCTTGATTTAAGTAAAGAAGCGGACAAAGAAGGGTTGTATTCCGGTGACAACACCTTTGCCTGTTGCTTCGGCTGCCAGATCTGCACTACGGTCTGTCCGGTGGTGAAGAATTATGACAATCCAGTGGAAAGTCTGGGACTGTTGCCCCATCAGATCATGTATTGTCTGGGGTCGGGTTTGACGGAGGCCGCATCCGGAGCCAGGATGCTCTGGGTCTGCCTGACCTGTTATCAATGCCAGGAGCATTGCCCCCAGCAGGTGAAAGTCACCGATTTGTTTTATGAATTAAAGAATATGGCGGTGCAAAAATTAGAGAACCAATTAAATTGAGGCATGAAATAGATGAATCAATATGCTTTGTTTCTGGGATGTAATATCCCGGTACGCGTGAAACAGTATGACGTTTCCGCCCGGATGGTGTTGAAACAGCTGGGTGTGGATTTGGTGGATATCCGACAGTTTAACTGCTGCGGGTATCCGATGCGAAACACGGACCCCAAAGCGTTTCTGCTTTCAGCGGTCAGGAATTTGGCTCTGGCGGAAAAAGCGGATCTCGATATGCTGGTCCTGTGTCAATGCTGTTATGGGAGCCTGAAAAAGGCGCAGGCGTTAATGACGGAGGGGGGCGATATTCAGGAGCAAGTTCGTCGGCTGCTGGCTGAAGAAAGCCTCGAATATAACGGTAATGTGAAAATAAAGCACTTTCTTTCAGTACTTTACCATGATGTGGGCATTGACGCCATAAAACAGCAGATATCGACGCCTTATAAAAAACTGAATATCGCCGCCCATTATGGATGCCATGTGTTGCGGCCGAGCAGCGTTACCCAATTTGATGATCCGGCCAACCCGACATTAATTGATGCGCTGGTTGAAGCAACCGGCGCCAAAAGCGTGGACTGGCCTCTACAGCTGGAATGCTGCGGTGCCCCGGTGATCGGGATTGACGACGATCTTGCCGATAATTTGATGCAGAAAAAACTAACCGACGCAAAAAAAGCCGGGGCACACTTTATATGTACGGCATGTCCATACTGCCATATTCAGTTTGATACCATGCAGAAGAGGATACTTTCAGACAACGGCGGGCAGGATGCGCTGCCCGCCATTCTTTATCCCCAGATCCTCGGGCTTACGATGGGCATTGATGGTGAACAGCTGGGAATCAGCGACAATGAAATTGATATCAGTCATGTTATCTCTTTTTTGAGTAAGGAGTAAAAAATGTTACAGGAAAAGACCGGCTCAGTAATGGTTGTGGGCGGGGGGATTACCGGTATGCAGGCCGCATTGGATCTGGCCGATTCCGGTTTTTATGTATATCTTGTCGAACGGTCGAGTTCCATTGGCGGGATGATGGCTCAGTTGGACAAGACGTTTCCCACCAATGATTGTGCCATGTGAATTATCTCGCCTAAACTGGTCGAGGTCGGCCGGCACATCAATATAGAATTACTGACACTTTCGGAAGTTGATCGAATTGACGGCGAAGAGGGTAATTTTGAAATTAGTGTTATCCAGCATCCCCGTTATGTGGATATGGACAAGTGCATTGCCTGCGGCTTATGCGCGGAAAAATGTCCTAAAAAAGTACCCGATGAATATGATGAAGGTTTGGTTAAACGTAAAGCGGCTTATGTGCTGTATCCACAGGCGGTGCCGCTGAAATACGCCATTGATGCCGAACATTGCATTTATCTGACCAAAGGAAAATGCAGGGCCTGCGAAAAATTCTGTCCGGCTGGCGCTATCAATTTTGATGATAAGGCAAAAAAAACAGCGATAAATGTGGGAGCGGTTATTCTTGCCCCGGGTGGTGAGACCTATGATCCGGGGAGTCATGATACATTTGGATATAAAAAATATCCGAATATTGTTACCAGTCTTGAATTTGAAAGGATTTTGTCCGCGTCCGGCCCCTTTGGGGGACACCTGGTCAGGCCGTCGGATAAAAAGGAACCGAAAAAAATTGCCTGGCTGCAATGTATCGGATCAAGGGATGAAAGCCCCTTCGGCAACGGCTATTGTTCTTCTGTCTGCTGCACTTCTGCCGTAAAAGAAGCCATGCTGGCCAAAGAGCACAGCGCGGGGGATCTGGACACCGCTATATTTTATATTGATATCCGAACCAACGGTAAAGATTTTGAACAATATTACAATCAAGCCAAAGATGAGGTCGGGGTACGGTTTATCAAATCAAAAATTATCAGTGCGCCGCCTGTGGATGGGACCGGCAGGCATTTGATTACCTATGTGGATGAATCCGGTAAACTCATGGCCGAAGAATTTGATATGGTTGTCCTTTCGGTTGGGCTCAAACCAGCCAAAAAAAGTGCAGACCTGGCGAAAAAGATGGGGATTGATTTAAATAATTATGGCTATGCCGTTACCCACAGCTTTGAACCGGTGTGTACGTCCAAGCCCGGTATTTATGTCTGTGGCGCATTTCAGGCGCCCAAGGATATTCCATCTTCGGTAATTGATGCCAGTGCTGCTGCCGGAATGGCGGCCAGCAAGCTTTCCAAATCCCGATGGTCCATGACAAAAACAAAAGATGTCCCCAAAGAGCAGGATGTCCGTGGTCAGTCCTCCCGCATTGGCGTGTTTGTCTGCTGTTGCGGTACAAATATCGCGGGTGTGGTGGATGTGCCGGCAGTGGTTGAGTTTGCAAAGGACTTGCCGGGAGTTGTATACGTGGAGCAAAACATGTTTTCCTGTTCCCAGGACACTCAGGATAAAATCGCCCGGAGCATAAAGGAACAGGGTCTTAACCGGGTGGTTGTAGCCGCCTGTACGCCTAAAACCCATGAACCGTTATTCCAGGAGACATTAATTAATGCAGGGCTCAATAAGTATCTTTTTGAAATGGCTAATATCCGAAATCAATGTTCATGGGTCCATAGGGACGCGCCGGAACTTGCCACGCAAAAAGCCAAGGATCTGGTTAAAATGGCGGTTGCAAAGGCGAAATTGCTGGAACCTTTAAGTGATCCTGTCTTCGCGGTCAAACATGCAGCCCTTGTTGTTGGCGGCGGCGTTGCCGGTATGGAGGCGGCCAAAAACCTGGCGGACCAGGGATTTCACAGTTATCTGGTTGAAAAGACGGGTTCTTTAGGCGGTCAGGCCAGGCATCTTTTTCAGACCTGGCGGGGAGAGGATATCCGGAAATACGTCGGCGATTTGATTGAAACGGTCAGCGGCAACGGGAATATCGACATATTTTATAACGCAAGTATCAAAGAAGTGGAAGGATTTGTCGGAAATTTCAAAACAACCATTGGGCAGGGTCTTGGACAGGATGTGACCACAAGTACTTTGGAACACGGCGTGACCATCATTGCCTCGGGCGCTGCCGAGTTTGAGCCGAAACAATATCTTTACGGTACGGATCCGAGGGTGCTGACCGGTCTGGAATTGCAGCAGCGACTGGCCGATAACGATTCCGAACTGGCTAAACCCAATAATGCGGTTTTTATCCAGTGTGTCGGCTCCAGGATTCCCGAACGTCCCTATTGTTCCAAAGTATGTTGCACACAGTCAATTACCAGTGCCCTGGCACTTAAAGAGAAAAATCCGGGAATGAACGTTTATGTGTTATACCGGGATATGCGTCCGTATGGGTTACGGGAGGAAGTATATCGTAAGGCCCGGAAGGCCGGCGTTATTTTTATCCGGTTTAATTTTGAAAAGGAATTCACGGTTGAAACAGATGCCGACGGGCGGCTTTGTGTCACATTTACCGATTGTGGACTTTCCCATCGAATGCGGCTTACCCCGGATCTACTGGTACTGGCGTCTGCCGTTGTTCCGGAAAAAAAGAACCCCCTGGCGCAGATGTATAAAATTTCCCAAAGCGCAGACGGATTTTTCATGGAGGCGCATGTGAAGTTGCGGCCCGTGGATTGTGCCACTGACGGTGTGTTTATATGCGGGTTGGCCCACGCCCCAAAACCCATTGATGAATCCATTACCCAGGCCCATGCGGCGGCGGCCCGTGCGGCTACGATCCTGGCCATGGAAAATATCAAAGGAGAGGGCATTGTCTCTTATATCGATCCCAGATTGTGCTCCGGGTGCCTGGGGTGTGTCAACGTATGCCCCTATGGTGCGATTTCGTTTGACAGTGAAGAGAAAATTGCCGAGGTTAATCCGGCATTGTGCAAGGGTTGCGGGGCATGCGCGGCCGCTTGTCCATCAGAGGCCCCGATACTTATGGGGTTTAACAATCATCAGCTTTATGCGCAGATTAGCAGCGCGTTGACGGGTTAAATAAAACAAAAGGAGAAAACTGTGCAAGCAGAAGAATTTACACCCAAAATAATTGCGTTTATGTGTAACTGGTGCGCCTATGGCGCGGCCGACCTGGCCGGCGTGAGCCGTATGCAATATCCCCCTAATATTCGTCCCGTGCGGGTCATGTGCTCGGCCACGGTTTCTCCGCATCATGTTTTGAGAGCCTTCCAGAGCGGCGCCGATGGTGTTTTGGTCGGCGGGTGACACGTCGGCGACTGCCATTACCTGTATGGTAATTATATGACAATAAAAAGAATGCGGTTTATTCAGGATCTTTTCAAATTTATGGGATTGGAAGGTCGGCTGCATCTGGCGTGGATATCTTCGGCTGAGGCCCAGAAGTTTACACAGGTTGTTACCGAGTTTACCGAAAAAATTCGCAAGCTGGGTCCAAATCCACTTTCCGGTAAAAATATTCATCCGTTTGGGGAAACCGGAAATTCGCGGGCGAAAAAATCGGAAAGCATTCAGGGAGGACAAGATGCAAACGCAGGTTGAACAGTGGCTCAAAGAGGGTAAAGTCGATATATTTATCGGCTACAAGAATATTGACGGACATGTGTTACCCCACTTTTTTACCAAGGAAAATATCGATGAAATAAAGGATTTGGTCGTGGGCCAGGCCCATTATTCTCTTGAAAAAGTCGCCACCAAAGTGGCGGTCGATCATCCGGACATGAAGATCGGCATTTTATTGGCGCGAGATTGCAATCAACGGGCCCTGCATGTGCTATATGTCTGGAATCAATTAAATCCGAATCATATACAAACCATGGAAGCGTTTGAAGCTTCTTCCGATTTGGACCAACCGGAAGTCACAGCACCTTACAAACAGCAGATGGGGCTGGAAAAATCCATGGTGCCGAAAGATGTGGAGGCATTTGACCAGGCGGAACGGTTTTCACGATGGATGTATGAATTTTCCAAATGCATCAAGTGTTATGGCTGCCGAAATATCTGTCCGGTCTGTTTTTGCAAGGAATGCAGCCTGGAGCATAAGGATCTTGTGCGGGCTGGGAATCTGCCGCCTGAAATTCCTATTTTTCATCTGGTCCGGGCCGTGCATATGGCCGGCCGGTGCATTGACTGTGGTTTGTGTGAAGAGGCCTGTCCGGCTGACATCCCGCTCCGGCTGCTCTATCGGAAGGTGGATGAAATTGTACAAGATGTGTTTGATTATAAAACCGGAACCAATCCGGATCAATCGCCCTTTTCTGTTCTCGGTGAAAAAGTGGTTCTGGAACCGACGCCGATTAATGAATAACTGCTTACAATGGAGTAATAAACATGGACTATAAATTTGTGCCTTCGGTCTGTCCATACTGTGGGACCGGTTGCGGTGTTCTTTTCGAAGTGATCGACGGGAAACTCGTCGGCACCCTGCCGAATAAAACCCATCCTGTCAACGAGGGGAAACTCTGCATTAAGGGCTGGAACATGCATGAATATATAAACAGTTCTATGCGTCTGAAACAGCCGTTGGTCAAAGCATTCGGACGGTTTATGAAAACCGAATGGGATGAAGCCATCCGGATTACCGCGGACCGGTTTAAAGGGATCATAGAAAAGCACGGGCCGGACAGCATCGGAGTGCTGGTGTCCGCCAAAATTACCAATGAGGAGAATTATTTGGCACAAAAATTTGCCCGGGCGGTGATCGGCACCAACAACGTTGATCACTGTGCGCGTCTCTGACATGCTTCCACGGTGGCAGGTCTTGCCGCCGCATTCGGCAGTGGTGCCATGACCAATTCCGTTGCCGATATCGAAGATGCCGGGTGCATTTTTGTTATCGGTACCAACACAACAGCGTGTCATCCGTTAATCGCTCGTCGAATTTTCCGTGCTAAGGAAAAAGGGGCCAAGCTTATCGTAGCGGATCCGAGAAAAATCCAGTTGAGCCGATTTGCGGATGTCGCGGTGCAGCATCGGCTGGGATCGGATGTGGCGTTGTTAAACGGCATGATGCATATTATTATTAAAAATGATTGGCATGACAAGGGCTATATTGAAGAAAGAACGGAGGATTATGAAGCACTTGAAAAGGTGGTTTCCGCCTACACCCCTGAAAAAGTAGCGGGTATTACCGGTGTCCCTGCTGAGGATATTGAGCGGATGGCCGAGCTTTATGCCAAGAATCCGCCATCTTCCCTGCTGTATGCCATGGGGATTACCCAGCATACGACGGGTGTGGATAATGTGAAATCATGCTGTAACCTGGCCCTGCTATGCGGTAATGTGGGCATTGCAAGCGCGGGCGTCAACCCTTTGCGAGGTCAGAACAATGTTCAGGGTGCCTGCGACATGGGGGGACTTCCCGACGTCATGACCGGGTATCAGCCCGTAAATGACATAAAAACAATCGATAAATTTTCAAGGGCCTGGGGATGCTCTCTTTCGGATAAGCCCGGTTTGACCATTACGGATATGATTC
>Ga0307991_1001245_pt1 | contig 17990 bp, 17 predicted proteins | sample EllFjometagen131_FD_203146 | JGI IMG/M metagenome (GOLD analysis project Ga0307991, IMG submission 203146) | Marine microbial communities from Ellis Fjord, Antarctic Ocean - #131 | ecosystem: Environmental > Aquatic > Marine > Unclassified | place: Southern Ocean | collected 2014-10-08 | reverse complement strand
AGTTATAATCGGCTGAAAAACAATGAATAACGCCACCATGCCGGTAGCCCGCTTCGGAGCGAATAATATCATAGACCTCTTGATGAGCATCACGATCATGGATAACCACCGGCAGGCCCAACTCATAAGCCAGATTTAATTGCCGAGCAAATTCGCGCCGCTGAACCGGTTTGGGAGAGTGCTCGCGGTAAAAATCAAGGCCGATCTCCCCATACGCCACCACTTTGGAATCTGTAGCGAGAGCCTTTAAGCGTTCATAACCAACCTCATTCGCATTTTTGCTGTCGTGCGGATGAATGCCGATTGTGGCATAAATGCCCGGATATTGATGAGCCAATTCCAGAGCCTTGATTGAATCGGCCATTTCAGTGCCGACAACAATCATTTTCTTGACCCCGGCAGCATGAGCCCGCTGGATCACGTCATCGACATCGTCGTTAAAAGCACTCAGATTCAAATGGCAGTGTGAATCGATCAGTTGCATGTTGACTATAACCTTCTATTTCGAGAGGCGCTCGGTGAAATGTTCAAACCCTTTAACAAAATCCGCCAGGGCTTCGGCGGTCAGTTGACAGAGCTTTTTCCCCTTTTCTTGCGAAGCCAAAGCCGGGTCACCCCAAACCCCGCCAGTCCAATAGGCTTGTTTATTGCGAACTAAAGTATACTCAGGAAAGTCGGGGAACTCACGTGCTGAGGTGCCTTTCACCAATCCCGGAAAGAGGTATTGAATCCGTGATGTCTCAACTTCACCGGCATGTGAATCATCCTCAACCTCAATAATCTGACGCCCGGCCCGACAACAAAAATCGTACTCATTGATTACCGCCAGACGAATATCAGGAAAAGCCGCCAGCATCTCCTCCCCAGTCTCAATCAGAGCCCCGATGTGGGTTTTCCCGGCATGTCCGGAGATCAGGATGAAATTGCGCAGCCCCTGACCATAATAACCTTTCACCAGATCACGGACCAAAGCTCTGAACGTATCGGGAGAGATTCCAACCGTACCCGGGTGCGTCGAGGTGCTGCGACAAATTCCGTAATGCACCTGCGGTGCGACAAAAGTCGGATAAAGAGTTGCCGCGGCCTTAACCGAAGCGTAAACCTGCAGCGTATCAGTATCAAGTGGCAGATGTTGGCCATGTTCTTCAGTTGAACCAAAGGGCAGAAAAATCGTCCGGCTTTTTTCAAGGCCGGCCACAAACTCAGGCATCGTCATATCGGCAACAATCATAAACACTCCGGTAACTAATATACCACAAACTCACACCGTGTACTTAACAAAGAAAAAGTATAAATTAAGATTGTGTGCTATTACTGCATAAGAACGTTAAAAAGCAACCCGGTTTTTAATATTGCAGTACATCCTGAGCTATGATAATTAGCGAAGTGTTTCTGATAATTGATATAGGCTGCCTTGAAAAATTGTCTTTTTATCCAATTGCCGCGTTAGGCTCAAATTTTAATCCTCAAAATACTTAATGTATTCTTGTGGTTAAAATCCTTGCCTGCCTTGTACTTGAACAAAAATTCTACTTTTTCAAGACAACCTACAATCAAAAACCTGATGGACTGAAATTACCGGAGAAAAATATGCTTACTCTTTCGTCACGTGTGCAACAGATCAAGCCCTCCCCGACCTTGGCAATTACCGCCAAAGCCAAGGCCTTGCAGGCTGAAGGCGTTGATGTTGTTAATTTCGGAGCCGGAGAACCCGACTTCGATACCCCGGAAAATATTAAAGAAGCCGGTATCAAGGCAATTCGAGACGGGTTTACCAACTACACCGCAGTTCCCGGAATTCCACAGCTCAGGCGGGCAATTGTTAGCAAGCTGAAACGGGAGAACCGACTCGATTATGCAGAGAACGAAATTATTGTCTCGTGCGGTGGCAAGCACTCTTTTTACAATCTCGCCCAGGCCCTGCTTGATCCGGGTGACGAGGTTATCGTGCCGGCTCCCTACTGGGTCTCCTACCCGCCAATGATTTCTCTAGCCGGTGGAGTGCCGATTATTCTTGAAACCAGCGAGGCCGAAGGATTTAAACTTTCACCAAAACGTCTCAAGGCGGCAATTTCGGAAAAGACCCGGGCGGTAGTTATCAATTCCCCCTCCAATCCGACTGGTGCAGCCTACTCATGGGAAGAGCTTAAAGCTCTGGCCGAAGTAGTTGTTGAAAACAATATCCTGCTGATCAGTGATGAGATCTATGAGCACATTATCTATGATGGTTTCGTCCAACGCAGCCCGGCCGAGATCAGTGCGGCGGTTAAAGAGCATTGTGTAATCCTTAACGGGGTCTCAAAATCATATTCGATGACCGGCTGGCGGATCGGTTTTACGGCAGGTCCGGCGTCCCTGATTGCGGCGATGACCAAGATTCAAAGTCAGAGTACTTCAAATCCAACCTCGATTTCGCAGATGGCGACGATTGAGGCCTACAATGGCCCCCAGGATTATGTCTCCAAGGTGCTGGTTGACTTTGCTGCGCGACGTACCTATATCATTGAAGCTTTAAACGAAATTCCCGGCATCACCTGCTTCAATCCTGAAGGGGCCTTTTACGCCTTCCCGAGTGTCAAAGGATTGCTGGGAAAGACCTGCAAAGGGCAAAAAATCGATTCGGCACTGACCTTGTGTGAGCTGTTGTTGGATGAAGCCAAGATCGCCGCGGTCCCCGGTGAAGCCTTTGGCGCTCCCGGTTACCTGCGTTTCTCATACGCCACATCTATGGGAAATATAGTCAAAGGAATCAACCGCTTATCAGAATTTGTTAAAGATCTTCATTAAATAATAAAGAAGGCTCTCACCTTCTCAAACCACGAAACCGACGGAGTTCAACCCTCGTCGGTTTCGTGGTTTTCCTGGCACAGGTTCTCATGATTACAGTTACAGATCTCAGTAAAAGCTATGGCGGTCAAACCCTTTTTACCGATGTCAACCTCCAATTTGATCCCGGCAATCGTTATGGTGTGGTCGGTCCCAACGGCGCCGGTAAATCAACTTTTCTAAGGATTCTTTGCGGTCATGAAAGTGCTGACAAGGGCTTGGTCAGTCTGCCGGCAAAGATGCGGGTCGGCACCTTAAACCAGGATCATTTTGCCTTTGAAGATGATCTTTTAAGTGATGTCGTCATGCAGGGCCAGCCCGACCTGTTTACCGCTTTTGCTGAGAAAGAGAAGGTGCTGGCGGAACCTGAGCCGGCCGCCGAACGTATTATTGAACTCGAAGAGGTTATCCAATACTACGATGGCTACCAGGCTGAAAGCCGGATAGCCCAGATGCTTGAGGGTTTAGGAATCGCGACAATCTACCATTGCCAACCGATGCAGGTCCTCTCCGGTGGTTATAAACTCAGGGTTTTACTGGCCCAGTGTCTTTTCAGTCAACCTGAAGTCCTGCTTTTAGACGAACCTACCAACCATCTCGACATCATGTCGGTACGCTGGCTCGAAGATTATCTGGTCGACTATAAAGGCACCGTAATTGTGGTCTCCCATGACCGTGATTTTATCAACCGGGTTTCAAGTCATATCGTCGACATAGATTACAAATCCATCAAGATCTATCCGGGAAATTATGACTATTATCTAAAAGCTCGGGAGTTGGAGGATCTACAGCGCCGTCAGGAGTCGGATAAGGCGGAAAAAAGGATGGACGAGCTCCAGACTTTTGTGACCCGCTTTAAAGGTAAGGCCAGTAAAGCCCGGCAGGCTCAAAGCAAGATGAAACAGATCACTCGAATGGAAAAAGACTTGATCAAGCCGCTCTACTCCTCAAGGGCCCATCCGCGCATCTCTTTCCCCTGCTGCCGGCCCTCCGGCAAGACCGTCCTCGAAGTAAAATCGCTGAGCAAAGCTTACGGCAGCAAAAAGGTTCTTCACGAGGTCTCTTTTACCCTTAGTAAAGGTGAGCGTTTGGCTGTAATCGGTCCTAACGGGATTGGGAAATCAACCCTTTTAAAGATTATCATGGGAGAGCTCAAAGCCGATCAGGGAAGTACGATCTGGGGCTACGAAACCCATCCTGAATATTTTTCCCAGGATCATCGGGAGTTGATTCCAAAAAACTCTTCTCCTTATGAATATCTTTACAGCTATGGTCCCGGTGAAAGTATCGGTACAATCAGAGGGCAGCTTGGCAATCTCCTCTTTTCCGGTGACGATGTTCATAAAACTACCGCGGCGCTCTCCGGCGGTGAAGCCGCCCGCCTGATTATTGCCAAGCTGATCTTAAAAAAGGGCAATGTTCTGGTCCTTGATGAACCGACCAACCATCTCGATCTTGAATCAATCGAAACTTTCATCGATGCCTTGGCCAAATTTGAAGGAACAATCATCTTTGTCAGCCACAACCGCTATCTTGTCAACCGACTTGCCTCCCGTGTGTTGGAGTTAAAAAGCGATGGCTTTGATCTCTTTCCCGGCACCTATGTCGAATATATTGAGCATTTAGGCCATGACCATTTGAGCGGGGCCGTCCCGGCAAAATCGCAATCAAGCCCCACTCGAATGCGAAAAACAGAGGGCGAAAAAATCAAGGAAGAGAAAAAAAAGGCTCTACATGAGAGCCGAGAAATTAAAAAAACGGTTGCCCAAAAACGCCAGGCCGACAAACGTCAGATTCAGGATAAAGGTCAGCGCAAAAAGCTCAATAATCAGCTTCGCCCTTTAAAAAAGGAGAGCGCTGCCGCCGAAGCGCTCTGTGAGGAACTCGAAAAAGAGAATGAAAACTTCAATCAACTTTTCTCGCAACCTGATTACTACTCTAAAACGCCTCCTGAAATAATCAAAAAACAGGCTGCCGCAAAAAAAGAGAGTGAAGAGAAACTGGCCTGGGCCTATCGCAAATGGGAAAAGCTCAACCAGGAAATCGAAATCCTGGAAAAAGAGTTTTCCTAGTCGGACACCCATTACCATGAGTAAATCAATCAGCAGATCTACAAAAAGAATAATTCATCCGGCTCTGCATATCATCCTTTTTGAGCCGGAAATTCCGGCTAATACCGGCAATATTGCCCGGCTCTGTGCGGCAGCCGAATTGCCTCTGCACCTGATTCACCCTTTAGGTTTTAAAACCGATGACCGCCACCTGAAAAGAGCGGGACTCGATTACTGGTCCGAAGTTGATGTCAGAGAACATGAAGATTTCAAGGCTTTCCGTGATTTTTGGGAAAACCTTTCAGTCTCTCCGGCACCAATCATCGCCTTAAGCGCTAAAGCTGACCAAAACTACAACATGGTAACTGAAACAGCCCCCGGTTTGGGCCTTCTCTTCGGACCTGAAACCCGAGGCTTGCCGCAGTCCTTAATTGAACTCTATCCTACCTGCACGATACCGATGTGGGGCAAGGTCAGAAGCCTTAACCTTTCGACGACCGTCGGCATTGTTGCCTATCATTTCCTTCAGCAATTAAAAATTTTCTAAAAAAATCGTTCTCTTGACTTAGATCAAAGAAAAAGAACCTTACCTCTGCTAAAAGAAGATTAAAATAATCAAGTTTCAGAACTAAACTTAATCTTAAAAAGGAGCTCATTATGTTCTGTTTTCAATGTCAGGAGACCGCTAAGAATCAAGGCTGTACCATCAGGGGTGTCTGCGGCAAACCGGAAGATACCGCCAATCTCCAGGATCTCTTGATTCACGTTCTCAAAGGAATCGCTGTTTACGGCGAAAAACTCAAAGAGTTCGAAATCCAAAACAATGAAACCGCCCTCTTTACGGCTAAGGCCCTCTTTGCCACAATCACTAATACCAACTGGGATAATGATAGTTTAAGTGCCTTTATTAGGGAAGCTTTACAACGCCGAAACCAGTTACGCGACAAGTTTCTCTCCACCTACAAAGCCAAAAATGGTCATCCTTTTGCCGGGGTTCTGCCCGATGCGGCGACCTGGTTTTCTGATGATGCGGCCGAGTTTGCCGAGAAAGCCAAAAGTGTTGGAGTTCTGGCCACTGAGAATGAGGATGTCCGCTCTTTACGTGAACTCTTGATTATCGGCCTCAAAGGGATTGCCGCTTACGCTGACCACGCCGCCGTTTTAGGTTTTGAGGGAGATGACATCTATGCCTTTATTATGGAAGCCCTCGACTCAACCACTCAAGATCTTTCCGTTGATGAAATGGTCGGCCTGGTTTTAAAGGCCGGCAAAGTCTCGGTCGACACCATGGCCCTACTCGATAAAGCCAACACCACAGCCTATGGTAACCCGGAAATTTCCGAGGTCAATCTCGGAGTTCGCAATAATCCCGGCATCCTGATCAGTGGTCACGACCTGAAAGATATGGAAGAGCTGCTTAAACAGACTGAGGGAACCGGTGTTGACGTCTATACCCACGGCGAGATGCTCCCCTGCAACTACTATCCGGCCTTCAAAAAATATGACCACTTAGTCGGCAACTATGGCGGCTCCTGGTGGCGCCAGACCACGGAATTTCAATCCTTCAATGGCCCTCTATTACTGACCACCAACTGCCTGGTTCCTTTGAAGAAGGAAAACACCTATCTTGATCGGCTTTTTACTACCGGCGTTGTTGGTTATGTCGGCGCAACCCATATTCCGGAAAGAGAAAAAGGCGGCAGCAAAGACTTTTCAGCTATCATTGAACGCGCCAAAAAATGCGCTGCTCCAACCGAAATCGAAACCGGCAAGATTGTCGGCGGCTTTGCCCATAACCAGGTTCTAGCTCTGGCGGATAAGGTGGTTGACGCAGTTAAAACGGGAGCCATTAAACGTTTTGTGGTTATGGCCGGTTGCGACGGACGCCAGAAATCGAGAGGTTACTTTACCGAGGTAGCCAAAAACCTGCCTCAGGACACAGTTATCCTGACCGCCGGTTGCGCCAAATATCGTTATAACAAACTCAATCTCGGGGATATCGGCGGGATTCCCCGGATTCTTGATGCCGGCCAGTGTAACGACTGCTACTCCCTAGCCGTTATCGCCCTGAAATTAAAAGAGGTTTTCGAACTCGACGACATTAACGATCTGCCGATCTCCTTTGATATCGGCTGGTATGAGCAGAAAGCGGTTGCCGTCCTCCTGGCACTCCTCTTTCTCGGCGTCAAAGGGATCCGTTTAGGACCGACCCTGCCGGCCTTCCTTTCGCCTGCGGTTACCAAGGTGCTGGTCGAAAACTTTAACATCAAAGCGATCGATACCGTCGAAAATGATATCGCAGCGATGATGAAGGGTGAATAATTAAACAGTTAATCGCATAACAAACTAAAAAAAAATGGCGGTTTTTCAGTAAACTTCTTGAAAAACCGCCGTTTTTTTTATATTCTCAATAACCGGTGGCCAAGTTTCCGCCACCCACTAGCCACACCGAGCGACCAGACAATTACTTGCAATGCTCACGAAATTGCCTTAATCGGCAAAAAATCGCCCCCTTTTGTGGACCATGAAAAAACAACCAAGACTTCCGGCAACTATCGATATCGACAATCTCGGCCCCATCACCTTTGTCTCCAGCAGCCGGGCCAAAAGAATCAATGTCAGCGTCAAAGCCGCCGGTGGGGTTCGGGTGGCGGTCCCCAAACGGACATCGCTGAAAGATGCCCTGCAGTTTGTTTTAAGCAAACAGGCCTGGATCGAGAAGCAACTTATCCGTCTCAAAAAAGTCCAGGATGAGGCCGACAAATTTTCCGAAAAGTTCAAGGGGCTTGATATTAATGAGGCCACTACCCAAATTGCCACCCGCTTCCAGGAACTGGCCCAAGAACATAACTTCAGCTATAATCGACTGACCATACGTAACCAGAAGACCCGCTGGGGCAGTTGCTCGACCAAAAACAACATCAGCCTTAATATCAAACTTGCCCTCCTGCCGGATGAACTACGAGACCTGGTTTTGGTCCATGAACTGATCCATACCGAAATCAAAAACCACGGCCCTAAATTCTGGCAAAAACTTGAAGATATCTACCCTCAGGCCCGAAAACTTGACCAACAAGTCAATAACCACAGCGGCCTGCTCCACCTCCCCCTTTAATAAATCAGGTTTCGCCTCGTCCTTCACGTTACTCAATTCCTTCACATCGTTTTCAAGAAAACCCAGCGTCCCGCCGACCTACTCCAGCCCATCGGCAAAAAGTTTACCCGTCAATTCCCACCGGGCATACGGCCATACATTGCCAGCAGTTATATTGAAAACCGATAAACCCGGCCTGGTAGAGTTCGAGAAAAACAGGTTCCTTGAGCAAGTTTTTCTGCTCTTCAGGCGAGGCGCTGATAAATGAATTTAAATATTTAAGAGCTCCCCCAATTCCATAAGGTTGAGAACTTTTCAAGCAGCGCAACTGATCTGTTTTGCCCTCATTATCAAGAGCATGACCAGGACAAGCCTCCACACAAAGATCGCAACCTATACAAAGGTCTTCAGTGATTAAGGGATCGGAAGTCAGTGGGAGATCGGTAAGAATAACCGTATAGATCATTCGGGTTCCATACCCAGGGTTGATAATCAGATTGTGGCGGCCGAAAACGCCCAGACCGGCGGCATGGGCGGCATGTCGCATAGAAACATCACCAATCAAACCTCGCCCTTCACCTCCCATGTCTAAAGGATAGGAACCCGCTACGGGGGCTGCCTTGGCCTGATATTTTTTTTCGATGTGCCGAGCAATCAGGTAGTTATTTTTCATCGAAAGTTCCATGCCTCCCATGCGTGAAGTCAAGGAAATACGTTTGTTGGGGCTGTCCACAGCGCCATGATTTTCCCGGTATCCGGTAACCACCAGGGACTGCACACCAGGCATAATTTTCTGTGGTGCCGGGGAAAGCGGGGAATGATAATCGGCAATGGCGGCAAAGCCCACGACATCGGCACCCACATCCATGGCGTACTGACGAATTTGTTCCTTACTCATGTGACACCTCCTCAAATATCTACTTTGCTATTTTTGGGGATAGAGTGGAGAGATAGCCCACAAGCGGCGGACAATCACCGTAAATTTTTCGACAAAAATATCGACCTCGGCCCGAGTACTCCACCGACCGAGGCTGATCCGGAGCGAGCCTTGTGCAAGTTCGGAACCAACCCCCATAGCCCTCAGAACTGGAGATCCCTGGTGCTCGCCACTGGAACAGGCAGAACCGGCGGAAACCGCAATATCTTCAAGATCAAGATGAGCCAGCAGGGCTTCGCCATCGATATAGGGAACACTTAAAGAGATGGTATTGGGAACCCTTAGTTGACGATGACCATGAAATACCAATTGTTGGTCTAAAGCTGTTGCCAGTTGCGACTCAAGATGATCCCGCAGTTGCTGAATCCGAAGACCCTCTTCGATCATCCCGGCAGTAAGAATTTGACAGGCAACTCCAAATCCGGCCATGCCGGCAAGGTTTTCGGTGCCACTGCGCAAACCACCCTCTTGGCCACCGCCATGCAACAAGGGTTCGAGCTCGATTCCGGGACGAATCCACAAAGCACCGACTCCTTTTGGAGCATAAACCTTGTGACCGGAAAGAGAAAGCAGATCAACCCCTAAAACCTTCACATCAATTTTTACTTTACCAAAAGCCTGGACGGCATCAGTGTGCAAAAGAATGCCCCGGGACCTGGTAAGAGCCGCAATCTCGGCTAAAGGAAAAAGAACCCCGGTTTCATTATTGGCAAGCATCAAAGAGACCAGAACGGTTTCATCGTCAAGAGCGTCAGCCACCTGAGAGACCGCAAGAGTGCCATCCTCTAATACCGGCAGATATGTAATAACGGCCCCCAGGTTTTCAAGATAGCGACAACTCTCGGCAACTGCAGGATGCTCAACGGCCGAAACAATGACATGTGGTTTATGACCCTTTAAAAGATAAGGTAACACTATTCCTTTAAGAACCAAGTTATCACTCTCCGTGCCCCCTGAGGTAAAACAGATCTCTTCAGGTTCAGCATTAAGAACAGCGGCCACCTGCTGACGGGCTTGTTTAACAATCTCTGCCGCCCGCCTCCCCAAGTAATGACTGCTGGAAGGGTTGCCGAAATTTTCGCGGCCCACCTTGGCCATTTCTTCGAGAACTCGAGGATCGATGGGGGTGGTTGCGTTATAATCAAAATAAATCTTTTCGTTATCCATTTGGACTCTGCCCGTAAACGTAAAAATGCCGGCTAAAATGCCGGCTTCAAGTAAAAAAAATTGACGGTCTACAAAAATATTTCCAACAATTAATGAGGTCTTGCCTGATGCCACTCGCACCAGCAACTAATCTTCTAATTGCAAACCGCACAAATGCTCCTGTCAATTACTTTTTGCAACCCTGCAGAAGGTTGGCAAGAGAAATCGAATTCAAAAAAGAACTTATTTTATCATCCAAATCTTCCCACATAGGTCGCGTAACACAACAGGCATTGCGCGACCTACCAGAAGCACAAGCCGCACTATCAAAATTCTCACAAGACTGGCAATCAACCGGATTTATCGACTCCTTGACGACCGCCATAATCTCATCAAGGTAGATATCCTCGGGATCACGGGCAAAGAGATAGCCACCCCCGGGCCCCCGGACACTTTTAACCAACCCGGAACGCCGCAGATGGACAAAGAGTTGTTCCAGATAGCTGACTGAAATCCCTTCGACTTTACTGATCTCCTTAAGGGACACCGGACTATCCTGAGAGTTCGAGAGAATTCCCAGAGAGACCATGGCTCGAACCGAATAACGACCTTTAGTAGAAAGTTTCAAAAGTTTACCTCCATTGCCCTAGGTGGACAGACATTGACACAGAGCCCACAAGCACTGCATTTTTCCGGGGCGAAAAGAACCTTCATTGATGGTCTTTCAATATCGAGCGCCCCGGTCGGACAAATTGCCGTACAAGCTCCGCAACTGGTACAAATCTCTTCGTTACGTTTAACACTTTTTCTAATCGATTCAACCTCGACCCCGCTCTCTTTGAGATAGGTCAGGCCCTGCTCCATGAGAATTTCATCACCATCTATCTCAAGAACCAGATAGCTCTCTTTACGTGGCAAAATCACGGCCCGCAGGATATTTATCACCAAGTCATAATTCTTGATAAGCTGGTAGACTATCGGTTTATCGTAATTATTTTGATTAAAATGAAGAACGTAGATTCTCTTCATGAAACATCCTTTTTAAGATAAGATATCGATCAATTCAATATCGCCACCGGCCGCCAAATCGGATCCCATAACGGCCACGGCTCCGGAGATACCATCCCAAGCCAGGGCTTTTTCAATAACCCGGGTGAGGTCGGTTTTTTTTTGCACTCGATTGGCCATAGCCGTGGCCACGGCATCAGCCAAGGCGGCATTATCCGCAACAATGGTTAGCGCATCCGCCCGGCCAAAACTCAACGAGTGCCCGACCCTGGCTGATGAGGTACAAACCCCGCAACTGAAAGGCCCCGGTGCAGACACTTTGATACCAATCCGACCGCTGAGTGGTGAAATACCAGCAAAGATTGCCAGACAATACTCAGAACGACCAGCCAGAAAAATATCACCACCGTTTTCAACCACCAGTTCAGGTGACAAAGCAATCAGATCCTGCCCGACGGCTTCGGCAAGGGCTCCGGCGACGGCCGCCATCGGGCCCACTCCGGCAACTTCAGAAGCGGCCATCATCCGCCTGACCAGCGGTGGCGCTAACGGGTACTCAGCAGCAGCAACCGGCACCAGACTATCACGCCATTCAGGGTGACGTTGCAAAAAAACGCTGAGAGACTGACGATAGTGGAGCAGGCGATCATAGGCCAGAGGTTCAATATCTGATTTTAGGCCACTAATCCAGAGGTCACTCTCTTCAACCCGCACCGCGAACGAATAGCTTTCTAAATCCGCTAGTCGGCGATAACTGCGCTGACGATAACTACTCGGGTGTGGCAAGTCGACCCCTTTTGACATAACCCCACAACCTTGTCAAGTATAATGTTTTCAGACAGCATCCAAAGCCTGACGCAAGGCCTTTACCCGACCGCTCAATTCCTCTCGACCGGTTGTGGAAGCACCTTGTCGAGCTATAATTTCAACCAGGGCGCTGCCGACGATAATGGCATCGGTATGGTAACCAACCGTACGGGCCTGCTCCGGGGTCGAGATCCCAAAACCGGCCGCCAGCGGCAGATCACCGGCAATCTTTTTAACTTGGTCTAATGAGTGCGACAGTTTCTCTGGCAACGCAGTTCTTGCACCGGTGATCCCGGTTACCGTAACATAATAGAGAAAACCACTGCCCGCTGCGGCTATCTCAGCCAGGCGGGAAGCCGGTGTCGTCGGAGCAACCAGAGGAATAACGGCAAGTTTTTCGGCGGCTAAGCGGCGCAGTTCAACTGATTCTTCCAATGGCAGGTCGGGAACGATAAGACCGTCAACCCCGGCTTCTGTAGCATCCCTGACAAGCTTTTCCAAGCCATAATGATAGAGCGGGTTGTAATAGCTCATTAAGACCAGAGGAACCTCAGTACGTCGACGAATCTTCTTAACTGTAGCAATAATCTTTTTCAAGGTTGTGCCCCGGGCCAGGGCCCGGGTAGAAGCCGCCTGAATCGTCGGGCCATCGGCTAAAGGATCAGAAAATGGAATCCCCAGTTCAATAATATCAGCCCCGGCTTCGACCAGGGTATCGACCAGATCACAAGTTGCATCAAGATCGGGGTCGCCGGCGGTAATAAAGGTAATCAGAGCTTTACGCCCCTGCTTTTTCAATTCAGCAAAGCTGTTCTTTAAACGCTGCATCAAATCCCCTCCTTTTCATCAAGAGCAGCCAAGATGGCAACATCCTTATCACCACGACCGGAAAGATTAATGACCACATTTTGCTCTTTCAAACGCTCCGCAAGAGAAACCACCCCGGCCAAAGCATGGGCACTCTCTAACGCGGGAATAATCCCTTCGGTTCGACACAGAAGACGCAAGGCCGACAATGCCTGATCATCGGTTACGGAGATATATTCGACCCGATCCTGATCGCGCAGGTAACTGTGTTCAGGACCAACTCCGGGATAATCGAGACCGGCTGAAATCGAATGGGCCTCTTCGATCTGGCCGTCTTCGGTCTGTAAGAGATAACTCAGGGAACCGTGCAGAATCCCAGGTTCCCCGGCGCATAAAGGAGCCGAATGGGCTCCGCTCTCAATACCAATGCCGGCCGCTTCGACGCCAACCATCTTCAGATCATCTTCTAGAAATGGGTGAAAAATCCCGATCGCATTACTACCACCACCGACACAGGCAAAGATATAATCCGGCAATGAACCACTTATTTCCAAAATCTGAGCCCGGGTTTCAAGCCCGATAACCCTCTGAAAGTCGCGTACCAAAACCGGATAGGGATGCGGCCCAACCACTGATCCGATGATATAGTGGGTATGGCCGACATTGGTCACCCAGTCCCGAATTGCCTCATTGGTCGCGTCTTTTAAAGTCCGGCTGCCGGACTTAACCGGAATCACCTTGGCCCCGAGAAGATTCATACGATAGACATTCATGGCTTGACGCTGAATATCTTTTTCTCCCATATAGACCTCACACTCAAAACCGAAGAGCGCGGCTGCCGTAGCCGTGGCGACGCCGTGCTGACCGGCCCCGGTTTCAGCGATGAGGCGCTTTTTCCCCATGCGCTGGGCCATCAGGGCCTGCCCCATGGTATTATTGATCTTATGAGCTCCGGTATGGGCGAGATCCTCACGCTTAAGATAGATCTCTTTAATTCCCAACTCCAAAGCCAGCCGTTTGGCCCGATAGAGGGCGGTCGGCCGACCGCAATAACTCGAAAGCCAGCCTTTGAGCTCTTCCTGAAAAGCCTTGTCATATCGATAAAGCTGATATGCTTCAGCCAATTCATCCAGAGCGGCAATCAAAGTTTCGGGCACGAAGCGCCCGCCATAAGCACCAAAATAACCTCTCTTGTCAGGAACCGTTGCCCGGCCTATTTTTTCTTCTCTTTTAGCCATTTTCATTACCTTTATCGGCCTTTCTTACTGCCGCGATAAATTTTTTGATTTTTGTTGAATCCTTGATGCCGGGAGAAATTTCCACCCCGGAACTAACATCAACCCCGAAAGGTTTTGTCATTGCCAGTGCCCGGCCGACATTCTCCGGGGTCAGGCCGCCGGCCAGAAAGAAACGTCTCCCCGACCAGGGCAAAACCTGGCGCCAGTCAAAAACCTTGCCTCCGCCGCCAGCCTGGTCTGCCAACCAGGTATCGAAAAGTGTGGCCCAGTAAGAACTCAAAGAGCTCTCCGGCAGGCTACGACCAACTCCAAGACGAACAACTTTTAACAATTTAAAAGGGTTTAAAGCACGACAATAATCCGAATCTTCGGTACCATGGAGCTGCAGTACATCAAGATCACAAAATACCGCAATCTCCTTAATCTCAGCCAGCGGAGTATCAACGAAAACCCCGACTTTCAAGATCTCTTTGGAGAGTCCCGCAGAAATCTCTACGACCCTCTCAGGAGTCACCCGGCGTGGACTCTCGGCAAAGACAAAACCTAAGAGATCTGCTCCGAGCTCGGCCGCCTGCAGAACATCATCACGCCGGGTCAAACCACAGATTTTTATCTTGGTGTTCATCGTTGCAAGTCCTCAAGCAGTGCAACCCGACGAGCCCCGGCTTTAACCAGGCTCGTACCGATAAGAAAGGCATTAATCCCGGCCTTCTGCAATCTTTTGATATCGCTTGCCGTCTCAATCCCACTTTCGCTAACCACCAGACGATCGGCGGGTAGATGGGCGGCGAGATCGATACTGGTTTGCAGATCGATCGTAAAATTGCGCAGATCACGGTTATTGATACCAACCAGTGGGGCCTTGACTGCAGCAATCTTTTTCGCATCCGCTAAATCACGAATCTCGACCAGACATTCGAGATCAAGTTGCTCGGCCAAAACCAGGAATTGATCCAGTTGGGCTTCACTTAAAACTGCAGCGATCAGGAGAACCGCATCGGCCCCGGCCTCCCGGGTTTCTTCGATCTGCCAGGGATCAACAATGAATTCCTTACGCAAAAGCGGCATATCAACCAAGGGTCTGAGCTTGGCCAACCACTCTAACGATCCTTGAAAAAATGGGGCATCAGTTACTACTGAGAGCGCCGCGGCCCCGCCTTGCCGGTACTCGGCAGCCAGTTGCAAAGGGTCAAAATCAGAGCGGAGCAGACCAGCCGATGGTGATGCTTTTTTGATCTCGGCGATAATCCGTGGCACTCTTGGTTTCCCGGGAAGTATTTCAAGAGCAGTCCGCAAAGAGCGCCGCGCGCCTCGGTCAACCCCGGCCCGGGACGCCGAAGTCAGTGGGCTTTTTTTCAAGGCGGCGACCTCCAGGCGCTTGGCCGCCACAATTTTATCAAGGACGGTCATCAGACATTCTCCTCATATAGATCATTGCTGAATTGTATCAACCCATCAAGTTTCTTCAAAGCTGAACCGTTGTCGATGATTTCGGCCGCCAATGCGACGCCCTGACGAAAATTTTCCACTCGTTCGCTAGTCACAAAAACAGCCGCACTATTGAGTAGCACAACATCGCGCCGCGGCCCTTTTTCACCGGCCAGAATTTTTTTGAGAAGCGCGGCATTTTCTAGAGCATCGCCACCTCGCAAAGTCGACAGAGGAGCCTCAGACAGGCCCGCTTCAGCAGGCTTGAGGGTTAACTCTTCGATAACATCACCTTTAAGCCAGGCGATATGATTGATCCCGGCCAAGCTCAATTCATCAAGCCCCCCGGCACCATGCACGACCATGGCCCGCTGGTTACCTAGACCTCGAAGAACAGCCGCCAGAGTTAATGTCAACGAACGCTCATAAACCCCGAGCAGTTGCACGTTTGCTGAGGCTGGGTTGGTCAGGGGGCCGAGAACATTAAAGATCGTCCGAATCCCAATCTCGCGCCGCGGCCCGATCGCATATTTCATGGCTCCATGTAGAAGCGGAGCAAAAAGAAAACCAATACCAACTTGCCTGATCGAAGCTGCAACCTGATCCGCTGTCAATTCGAGATTGACACCCAGGGCTTTTAAAACATCGGCACTACCGCAGAGGCTTGAAACCGAACGGTTTCCGTGTTTGGCAACCTTCAGACCACTCGCTGCCACCACCAAGGCGGTAGCGGTTGATATATTAAAAGTATGGCTGCAATCCCCGCCGGTACCACAAGTATCGACCAGAATTTCAGGATTTTGATCTTTATCAAAATCGACCTCGATGCGGGTTGCCTTCTGGCGCATAACCCGAGCCGCACCGGTAATTTCGGCGACCGTCTCCCCCTTGATCCTCAAGGCGGTTATAAAGGAGGCGACCTGAGCCGGGGTTGCAGCCCCCGTCATGATCTCCTCCATAACAATCTCCATCTCTACTTCCGTCAGGGAGTGATGTTCGACGATTTGACTAATGGCTTCTTTTATGTTCATTTACACCCTCCTTTAACTACCATCCCTGGGCCGCCAGTTCTAGGGCTCGGCGCATGGCTGAAGCTTTATTGATAGTTTCCTGGTACTCCATTTCGGGATTGGAGTCGGCAACGATGCCGGCTCCGGCCTGAAAATGAATCAGATCATCTTTAACAGTCACCGTACGAATCGTAATCGCAAAATCCATATCTCCGGAAAAACCAAAATAACCGACGGCTCCGGCGTAAGGGCCGCGCCGGGTCGGTTCAAGTTCATCAATAACCTCAAGCGCCCTGACCTTCGGCGCACCACTCACCGTACCAGCCGGATAACAGGCCCGAAAAGTATCAAACATATCAAGCCCGGGACGTAATTCCCCTTCAACATGGGAGACGATATGCATAACGTGCGAATAGCGTTCAATGTTCATCAATTCTTCAACCAAAACCTTACCATAGGTTGAAACCCGGCCGATATCGTTACGCCCAAGGTCGACCAGCATGATATGTTCGGCTACCTCTTTAGGATCAGCCAGCAGTTCTTCCGCCAAACGCTGATCAGCAGCCGCATCGGCGCCTCGCGGACGGGTGCCGGCAATTGGGCGAACCGCAACCCGGGAACCGTTTTTACGGACCAAAAGTTCTGGAGATGAACCGATCAAACGCTCACCTTTAAAATTAAAGTGAAAGAGATAAGGCGAGGGATTTATTAAGCGCAGAGCCCGATAGATAGCACCCGGATCGAGTGCCTGAAGACATTGAAAGCGTTGCGCCAGAACTACCTGAATCAGGTCTCCAGCCTTAACATAATCAACCCCCCGCTCAACCATACGCAAAAATTCCAGCCGACTCATATTCGAAGTAAAAGTCAAAGGCTCAGTCACTGGGGTCGGGGCAACCCAACAGAGGGGTTGACGGATACGCTGAACAACCTCATCAAGGTCACTCAAAGCATCCCGATAGAGAGAGGCCAGGGCTTCACGATCTTTGTCCCCCTCCCCAACCGCAACCAGACGTACCAGAGATAAAGCGTGGCGCAAGTTATCATGAACCAAAAGAATCTCGGGAACCATAAACCAAGCGTCAGCTCCATCAACGTCACACTCTACAGTATGAGGAATTTTTTCAAAGGCTTTGACCGTTTCAAAGGAGAAAAAACCAACTGCACCACCATAAAAATCCGGCAACCCCGAAACCGGAGCCGGGCGCATAAGTTTCATGATCCGGTTTATCTCCGGCAGGGGGTCTGCAGTTTTGATAAACTCTTTTTGTTCCCCCCGCGTAATCTCGATCTCTCCATGTCTCTGACAAAAGAGCAGCGCTGGTCGGTAGCCAATGAGACTGTAACGTCCCCAGCGTTCACCCCCTTCAAGACTTTCAAGCAGAAAGGAGAACTCCTCCTGAACCGCGAGCTTGTGATAGAGAGTCAATGGCGTATCGAGATCGGCAACAATCTCGCGACAGATGGGCACATAGCCGTAGTCACGCCCAAGTCGCTCAAACTCATCAAATTCAGGAAATATTTTCTCTTTCATGAAAATCCTAGCCAATTCTGTCAAAAAACCGGGAACCAATAAAAAAGGGCTGTGGCAAAGCATCCAAGCTCTTCCACAGCCCTTATAAAAGGACTTAACGGTCA
>Ga0307991_1001244_pt1 | contig 17999 bp, 15 predicted proteins | sample EllFjometagen131_FD_203146 | JGI IMG/M metagenome (GOLD analysis project Ga0307991, IMG submission 203146) | Marine microbial communities from Ellis Fjord, Antarctic Ocean - #131 | ecosystem: Environmental > Aquatic > Marine > Unclassified | place: Southern Ocean | collected 2014-10-08 | reverse complement strand
AAAGAGTGGGGCCTGCCTTACGCCAGCGATTCGGCAGTCTCGCGCCATCTGGCAGCTTTTTTAGACAATCAACGCGTCGATGCTGTGCTATTCAACGGTGGCAGCGTCACCCCATTACTGGTGCGCCAACGCCTACACCAGTTAATATGTGGCTGGCAAAGTGATCATCATCCTGTAGTCCTGCACAATGAGGCAATATCTATGGCGGTGGCACGTGGAGCCGCGCGCTACGGGTGGATTGTCAACCAGGATGCCGGTGAACACAAAATAAGCGGTGGTCACGCCCACGCGCTTTATTTAGAGGTACGCAAAGGTAAAAAACGCCAGGAAAAATCGCTGGTGTGCATTCTGCCGCAAGGGATGGAAGCCGGTAACACTATCCGCATAGATCATGCCGAATTTGATCTGATCGTCAACCAACCAGCACGCTTCCAGTGTTGCTACTCTGTCCGGCGCAAACAGGATCGCGCAGGAGATATTGTAGCGTGGAATCAACAGGATTTTAATTTTCTACCGCCTCTGGAAACGGCTATCCATCTTGCGCACGGACAATCTGTTGCCAACAACCGTATGCGGGTAAGTCTGGAAGCCTCACTAAACGAACTTGGGCTACTGCAACTCTACTGTGTGGCCAAAAAGGGTGCAGGGCAGTGGCGTCTAGACTTTAACCTGCGCAAAGGGGTAGAACTCAGCTCCAACATTGCACCACTACCAGTTGAGGTGGGCAAACAAGTCAGCCCTGCGACACCGCTGATTCGCGCCGTTTTCGGCAAAAAGAAAGATCCTGCACTACCAGAAATCAAACCTAAGCAACTGATTAAACAGATTGAACAACAACTGGGAGATCGTAACAGCTGGGATTCATTAACCCTGCGCGCCATGTGGCCGGAGTTGGCCGCCGGTATGACCCGCAAAACACGCAGCATAGAGCACGAAAGTGCGTGGATGTATCTGGCAGGGTTTTCCATGCGTCCCGGTTATGGAGTACAACTGGATGAATCGAGGATAGAAGAGCTGTGGCGCGCATTCAGCCTTGGTATCTCTTTTCCCAAGGAAAAACAGGTGCAAAGCCAGTGGTACATCATGTGGCGGCGTGTGGCTGGTGGTCTTAATAGCGAACGTCAGCAGCAACTGCTGGACAAGATCGGACCGATGATCCGTAGCGGAAACACCTCAGTACCTGAAATTATCTATTTAGCTGGCGCTCTTGAGCGTATCCCGGCGCAAACCAAGGTGGAACTGATCCAGCTGTTCACTGCTACACTGCTCAGGCAACAGCTGCGCCATAAAGCCCCTTACATGTGGGCACTCGGCCGCCTGCTCAGTCGCGCGCCACTGTACGCGGATGCCAGCACCATCGTCCACCCGCGCCAAGTGGAAATACTGTTTAATAAAGTGCAGGAATTAGACTGGAGCAACGCAGAATGGAAGGGCTTAGCGAATTTATTTGCTTTAGCTGCGCGCTGTACTGAACAACGTGATATAGATATTGCGCATCCTGTACGCCAGGAGATCGGCGCTAAAATGCGCGCCGCAAAATGCCCGATTGACCAGATACATCAGGTGGAAAAATTTGTCGCCCTCAATCACAATGACCGCGAAATACAATTTGGCGAGACACTTCCTTCCGGTTTGATTCTGGTAAACCACCCCTAAGAGGAAAGCTATCATGACCAGAGAAAATATGAGCCAAACCGTTAACTGGTTGGGCACCGAATATAACGTTAAAATCACTTGGGAAAATGAAGACAACGAGATTATTTTTATTCAGTGTCAAATCAACAACAAAGAAATAGTCCGTTTTTTTCGCAAACGCTGGAAAGACCCCAAAGGCAACAAATATGACCCGAAAGATTTTGCACGCCTGCAAAAATGCTGCTTAGATCACTTTGAGCATCCGCGCTATACTATTGCCGCCATAGCCCCGTTGTTCACCATTTTGCTGGGTGAGCACATGTAACCTGCGGACAGCATAGAACTAACGACAAAACGATATTGCCACAGGAGGATATTAATAATCCGCTGTGACAATATCGTTTTTATATAGAATCAGTATAAATTACTCAGGGATATTGGGGATATGGGTCTGTTCCCCCCGGTGATTCTGCAGACAGTATTCCTTCTCGTTTTTGCCCTTGATGTAATAGTCAGGCATCAGCGGGATTTTTCCAATATTGGTAGCCACCACATACATAGGCTGCGCTAATCCAGTAGTATGACCGCGCAAGGCATCGCGAATTAGCTCGGCGCCCTTTTCGACCGGGGTGCGAAAGTGATCGATGCCAGGAGCGGCCTCGCAATAAAAAACATAATAAGGTTTTATCCGTACCGACAGCAACTTCTGGTGCAACGCGCGGAAGGTTTCGACATCATCGTTGATCCCTTTGAGCAATACCGCTTGATTACCAACATTGACGCCGCAGCTCAACAGATCAAAAACAGCCTTGGCAGTTTCCTCGCTAAGCTCCTTGGGATGGTTACACTGAGTGTTGATCCAGATTGGCACCTTATGATAAACACCAAGCACCTTTTTCAACCCGGCATCTATCCGTTGCGGCAACACAATCGGGGTGCGAGTCCCAAAACGGATCATTTCTACATGTGGTAACTCGCGCAGTTTGCGGATAATATATTCGATTTTATCGTCGGCCAGCAAAAAAGGATCGCCTCCGGTGACTAATACATCGCGCACTTCAGGGTGCTCAGCCAACCAGCGCAACCCCTCATCTACGTTAAAATCCAGCTTCAGATCGCCATCAACCACCAGTTCTTTGCGGAAACAGTGACGACAATAGATCCCGCAGACCTGAGTCACGGTAAATGCCACCCGATCCTTATACTGGCGGGCAATGCTATCAGGACGCACTTCGTCAGTTTGCCGGTTTTCCTTCCACAGCAGATAGTCATCCATTCCGTAACGATTCTGCTGCTCCAGTGCTGAGGGGATAACCTGCTTGCGTATCGGGCAATTTGGATCATCACGATCCATCAAAGCCGCAAAGTGTGGTGTCGTGCCCCAAGTGGTGCGGTTGTTTTCTAGGACAGCCCTCTCCTCAGAAGTTAACTGGACATAGTGCTCGAGGCGCTCAATGCTGTTAACAAATTGGTGTAGCTGTTCTTTCCATTCCATTTTATATATTCCTTTTTAGTAAATCAGCAGATTACCGATTGGCTTGCAGTTTACTGGGTCTAACGTAAATCCTTGTGCCAGACGTTCATACTCTCAAGACTGCCGCTGATTTGGGTATTATTCACCAGAGTGCCACTAAACTGATAACCGTTTTGGGCAAAGCATATATTCATGCCGTATGAAGGCGCGCGGGCAATGGTGTAACCGGTCTTGATGTCCAGCGGTAGCAGTTCTTTTTCCAAATGCTGGAGCAACAAAGAGGCTAAACCGTTACCCCGCCACTCTGGGTCGGTAGCAAAATCGGTCATCTCGGCATTGCCGTTGTGGTGATCGATCTCTGCTGACGCTAATGCCAGCAATTTAGAGTCGGTCCAGATACCGGCATAGAGGACGTTTGTCGCCATGGTTGCCGATAAATATTCCGGGTCGTGAATGGGAAAGGGGTAACTGGCAAATGTTTGCCGGTAAAGTTCGGCCATTTCATTGCAGTGCTTGGGGCTAGCCAGACGCAGTTCACAAACCTCGGGTAGCTTTACCTCATGGTGCTCGGCAGCTTTTTCCCCCGCCGCATCAATTACTTTTTGCACCAATTCGGCATCACCGTCAATCATACGCTCTTCCTGATAGTAACGCGCCATGAACAACCCATCGTCGGCGGCTTGCCCATCTTCTGTGTCTTGAAAAAGGTCCGGCACCTGTGCCTCAACACGATAACCACCTTCTTCGAACAGACCTTGTAAGCAACCAGGTATTTTGACAAAGGCTTTCGAGTAATTATGCTCAGCAACTAAGCTGTCAATATTGGAGATAATTTCCGGCAAATCTGCCGCAGCTAATTTCATCAGATAAACCCGATCATTTGCTTGACCGTGATGAACTACCGAGCTGCCTAATTTTTCAATCAGATCGCTACTCATTTCTGCGCACCATGCGTAAGGTATCGACAGGGGTTAGGCTGATGGTTTCATCGCTGTCCGCCAACAACTTTTCAATCCCTGTAGCATCAATTTCTTCGCCCTCTTCCAAGGTCAACTCCAACTGACACTCGCTACAGTTGCGATCGCAGAAATTCTGTTTATAGCTATCCGGTTCCTGATAGGTTGCAATAACCCCTTCGTAGTTGCGTAACACCACTTTATTAGTAGATAGTGAAATCAAGTAATTGGGTGTCAGAGGAATCTTGCCACCACCACCAGGAGCATCTATAACGAAGGTCGGCACGGCAAATCCACTGGTATGACCAATCAGACTTTCCATGATTTCTATCCCCTTACCTACTGGGGTACGAAAATGAGACAGACCTTCTGAAAGATCACATTGGTAGAGATAGTAAGGACGAACCCGGTTAGCCACCAGCTTGTGAACTAGAGATTTAATAATCCGCGGACAATCGTTAATACCAGCGAGCAGAACCGACTGATTACCCAACGGGATCCCTGCGTCGGCTAATTTGCGCAGAGCTTTTTTGGAAGAGGTGGTTATCTCACGCGGATGGTTAAAATGGGTATTCAACCACAGCGGCTGATGCTTTTTCAGCATATCAACCAGGTCATCTGTGATCCGATACGGAAGCACCACCGGCATTCGTGAACCAATACGGATCACTTGCACATGCTCAATCTGGCGCAGTTCAGTTAGGATCCAATCGAGATAAGCATCGTTGAGCATCAGCGGATCACCACCGGAAAGGAGAACATCCCGCACTTCGGGAGTGGCACGGATGTAATCTATCCCCAGCTTAATCTGTTCGCGATCGGGAATTGAGTTAACATCGCCGACCTTGCGTTTACGGGTACAATGGCGGCAATACATGCCACACACATTGCTGATGTGGAACAACACCCGGTCAGGATAACGATGAGTAATGCCGGGAGCCGGGCTGTCACGGTCTTCAGCCAGCGGATCGGCCATATCACATTTATCAATCTCCAACTCCTGCGGATCTGGAAAAGCCTGACGAAACACTGGGTCGTTGCGAAAATTACTGCGATTGATAAGGGAAAGATAGTACGGAGTAATTGAAAGAGGAAATTTATCCAGAGTCAATTCTATCTCGTTGCGCTCATGCTCCTCAAAACTGACTCCGAGCAATTTCTCAAATGTTGCAATCTTGGTAATAGAATGTTTCAGCTGCCAATGCCAATCGGTCCATTTAGATAAAGCAACCTCATCGGCATGACTTAAATGTTCAGCAATTTTTTGTTGTCCGCTTGAATAAATGCTCATAAGTTAAGTATGTTACAGCTCCTCAAATCTCCCACACAAGGCAAACACAAAACGCATATGCGAATGCGGAAACAGAAATAATGCTTGGGTATTAAAAGTTATATATTGTCGTGAAATTGCGGTTTTGATAATACGGTAATATGGTGACAAGTCCTCAGGCAGACAACCCCAAGGTGACTCATTAAATAATCCATATTGTTGCACAAGAAAGGTTACTAGACTAATTGTTCTTAAAAGAAATAGTTTCAACACGAATGGTTATAGCAAAAAGCATCAATACTGTCAAGAAATGCAGAGAAATTGTCACGATAGGATTACTTCTCCGGGGACTTTTCTGCTGAGATAGAGCCAGTTTCTAACAGTGGGGCAGCATCAATATGGCGGGCTTCCATTAGATCGACCAGTTTTTCCAAGGATGAGGTAATCACAACCTGTTCAATTTCTGGCAGCTCTATAAGGGACGTCGACAAAGTATCTTGTAATAGCGACGGTGCCGCGGCAATCAATACCCTGCCCGCTTTTGTGATGTAAATATAAACCTGACGGCGGTCCTTGCTGTCACGTTTTCTCTCAACTAACTTTTTATCTTCCAGGCGGTCAATAATACCTACCACCGTACTGGGACTTAAATAAACCTTCTTAGCAAGGTTAGCACTAGTTAAGGGGCTATGCTCTTTTATCGTAAGCAGACAGGCCAACTGAGGACCGGTAATTTTATGTTGCGTTGACAAGCGGCGCGAATGAATATCAACAGCACGAATAATCCGCCGCAACGCTTGCAAAATCCGCAGATCATAGCTTGCCTGCGCAACTTCTGAATTGATAATGGTATTTTTATCTGGAACAAAGTCCTGCACAGCAGCCTCATAGAAAGAATTGTTAAATTGTCGGTAGCATAGAAGCACAAAGCATATCTGACAAGTACCATCTGCTGTTTACTCGGTTTAGCTATTCTTTAATATATTTTACGCCTTGAGAAAGTCGAGCCGAGCACATTAAAAGTATTCTCAACAATAAACAACGCATAATCATCGGCGGTAAAAACTATCTCTTCCAGCCGCTTCAGCTGAATATTGTTTATCACCACCATCAACACGGTACGCGGCTGTTTTTTATAGGCTCCAATCGCGGGCAACATAGTCGTACCAATCTTCAGGTGGGTCATTACGCTAGCGGCAATCTCCTCTGGTTTTTCCGAGACAATAAAGACCATCTTTCTCTGACTGAACATCGACAGACAGTAATCTACAGTAACCGAACAGACAAAGACCGAAATCATTGAAGCTATAACCAAATCATTATCAAAACTGGCAAAACTCAGAGAAAAAAGGATCAGGTTAAAACAAAAATAAACCTTACCAATGCCAATATTATATTTCTGGGAAAGAACAACCGCAATGACATCAAGACCACCGTTGGAGCCAAGAGATCGCAACACCATCCCTGCACCAGCACCAAGTAGCACCCCAAAAACCAGCGCTGAATATAATTGGTTGCCAATGCTGAATTGAAAATCTACCAACTGGTAGAAGATTGTCAAAGCCACCATGGCCAATGCACTATAACCCAGAAAACGGCGAGAAATAAGCCTGTAGCCAAGAACAAACAGGGGGATATTGAACAAAAGATACAAGACCCCCGGGTTGAACCAGCCGGTAATGTAATACAACCAAGAAGCTACACCGAACAACCCGCCGGGGACAAACTGGTGGGGAATCGCAACTGACTTAAGGGCAATCGCCTGGATCAGTGACCCAACGATAATCAATCCACAGTTCCAGAAGATTGAATATACAAATCTATTTTTCTCTGCTGTCATAACAACTTCTCCGCCAACCACTATCAGAGTCACAATACTGGCTTCTGCGCCACCACAACAAATATGACAATAACGAGAGTGGCAGACCCTGCCTAAGATTGACCTGCTACAACCTTCAGTTGAACACTAATGCGCTCGTTGCCAAATTCGACGATATCTCCTGAGACAATTTTTTTGCGCTTTTGTGTTTCAATTTTCCCATTTACCTGCACCTGACCATCAGCAATAACAACTTTTGCTTCTCCTCCACTTGAGACCAGACCTTCAAACTTTAAAATCTTATATAATTCGACGGGCTCACATGTTATTTCGACAACTTTCATCTATTTAAACTCCGCAACAAGGCATCAGGAAAATAAATAGCCACACTAGCACATGCCACAGCAATATCAGCGAATAGTTCATAAAAATCATAAATCATATCGCAGCACATGCATAAGTTACGTCGTCCGCAGCCAAATAACCACTAGGTAAATAGCACGACATACCCAGCCAGCCATTAATCTTTGTCCTCATCTATTATTGACCAACATCTGTACAATTATAATTCATCTGTTTGCTTGAAATTATTTATCAGTAATGTTTTACTATCAATAAGGTAAAAATAAACTGCAATAAATCCCGTGTTATCGCTGTGGGCAACAGGAGCAGATGAAGCTACCCATCAAAATAGTGCTTTCTGCGGCAATACTGGTCAGCTTGACGCTGAGCGTGCCCGCACGTACACTTTACACCCAACTACCGCAAGACTTGCTCACCATGATAGCCGCACTGTTTACCAGCTTAACTCTGATTGTATTGATAACCTGGTTGACACTGCATAGGCTGATGAATAAAAAGATGGACAAACTGCTGCAAATTTCACTACGCCACTTGCCCGGACAAAATTTAAATTTGGAAAAATACAATCTGGTGTCAAACAAACTAGATATCCTAATAACCAGCTTTCTGAAAACGTCAGAAGAGATAGATAAACGCGAAGCTGAACTGCTGCACAGCAATGAGTTTTCATCGACCATCCTCAACAACATCAGCGATGCTGTCAGCATCATCGACCCCCAAAACTACTGTATCATATCTGTCAATCCGGCATTTCTTCAGCTGTACAACGTGAAGCTCAGGGAGGTAATTGGCAGGGATTGCCAGAGCGTGTGCCACTGTCGTAACCTCGATCCCAACAACTATGATCTTTGCCCCGGGAAAAAAGCCGTAGAGTCTGGTAAATTCAGCCACGCGCAACGCTTCTTTCAAAGCGGTGACAAACAGATTATCTGCGAAGTAAACACCACCCCGATAACTGATCACGACGGCAAGGTTACCCAACTTATCCGCGTAGCCCATAACATCACCGAGTCAGTACATCAGCAACAACAAATACACCACATGGCTTATCACGATGATTTAACTGGCTTGCCAAATCGGGAACTGTTTAAAGACCGGCTTGAGCAATCATTATTACAAAGCACCCGCAATAACGCTAGTGGGGTAATCGCTCTATTAGATTTAGACAAATTCAAACAGGTAAATGACACCTATGGTCATGCCAGTGGCGATGAGTTGCTCAAAGTGACTGCAGAGCGCTTGACCCAGAGTGTACGTAGCACTGACACCGTAGCCCGCATGAGCGGTGACGAGTTTCTTATCATCTTCCGCGAAGTGAACAACGACGACCAGGCAATTGATCTCGCCCAACAGGTATTAAATTCATTAACCCAGCCGATCCACCTATCCAACGCTGAAATCACTATTACTGCCAGCATCGGTCTGTGTTTTTTCCCCAAGCACGGCACCAGCGTGGATGAATTGCTTAAATGCGCTGATAAATCTATGTATAACGCCAAACAATGTGGGCATAATACAGTTCACCTCACCCAATAACTCCAGCGTACGAAAGCACTAACAAAGCAACATATAACCACCACAGAGCAGAGCACTACTGCGCCAGCTGGCACTATCATATTGGCATATCCTCTCCCACCAACGGACAACACTAGTCATAAGTGATCAATCTTGCGGATAATCGACCAGGGTACCGTCAGCGGCACGTAACTTAGCTTGTTTGCCCAGACTATGCACATAGGCTGGCGTAACCGGTATTTTGCCATGCCCACCGGGTAGATCAACAATAAATGTTGGCACGGCAAGACCGGACAGCGGTCCGCGTAGTTTATCCATAATTGCTATACCGGTTTCCAAACGGGTGCGAAAGTGAGAGGTTCCGCAGGTCAAATCCATCTGGTGCAAATAATAGGGGCGAATGCACAAGCAGTGCAGCTTATGAAACAACTCATGGAGAATGGACGCATCATCGTTTATCCCGCGCAGTAAAACTGTCTGATTGACCACTGGCACCCCAGCACGCACCAAACTTGTACATGCCTCAATGGAGGCAGGACACAGTTCGGCGGGATGATTAAAATGGGTAAGAAAATATAGCGGCTGATAACTGCTTAACAAATCACACAATGCCGGAGTAATGCGCTCGGGCAACACCACTGGAGCCCTACTGCCAATACGCACCACCTCAACATGAGGTATACGGCGCAACCTTTCCAAGATGTCGCGTAATAAGGCATCAGACATGGTTAGCGGATCACCACCAGACAGAATAACCTCATTCACCTGCGAATTTTGGGCGATATATTCCAGCCCCTTTATTACATCACCAAAAGTTATCACCATATCCTGACAACCAACTTTACGCTTGCGGGTGCAAAAACGGCAGTAGCTAAAACAACTACCGGCAACCAGCAACAGCACCCGTTGGGGATAACGATGGACCAGATGCGGCACCGGTGATAACGCCTCTTCATTGAGGGGATCGCTGTGCAGAGCGCTATCCGTTGTCAACTCGCGCAGACTGGGAATAAATTGCTGCGCTATCGGGTCGCCACCATTGGCTATCAGTTGCAAGATATGTGTGGTTATGCGCAGCGGATAGCGCGCACCGACCAGAACCAGATCGGCTTCTTTAAGACCAAACTGTTCCGCCAGTTGGTGTGGATCAGTCAGGGAATGTCTATGCAGTTGCTGCCAATCATCCATCAATTCACCCTCACCCTTATTTTCTCTCTTCAGTCTTCATTGGTGCGGCCAGTACAAAAAACAGGTAGCCAGACAAACCTAACAGGGACACGCTACGCAGCAACGCTACCCCCACCGACGACCACGCCCCTGCTGCCGAACCAAAACAACCACAATCAATAGATAAACCGCGTAGTGCCGCAGTCAACAGTGCCACACAAAACATGCTGTACATCAACACTGACAACAGCGCCGCTGGACGCAACCAGCGCCCGGAAAATAGCAGCAGCGCCGTAGATATCTCCAGATAGGGCAGAGTGCTAGCCAACAACATATTGCCCAATTCCGGCAACATAGCATAACGACCGATGGCCGTTGCAAAGACAGCGACATCCAGCGCTTTGGTTATGCCGGCATAAAGGAAAATAGCACCCAGCAACCAGCGAAGACCCATTATCACATAGTGCTGCATCAATGCTCTCCCCCACCTGACTGGACACTATCAACCTGACTCAATGAACCGGACGCCCAAAGTTGTTGCTGCTGCAGCCAATCGGCAAAACCAGCTTCATACAGATACACCTGCTTAAATCCAGCGACAAACAATAGTTCACCCACCGCAAATGAATCAGAACAAGTTATGGAGCTGCAGTACACCAGCACTTCAGCGCGCTGCACGCAGCAATCAACAAGCGCCTGTAGCCGCTGTTGATCTCCAACCGGAGCAGAATAAGCACCAGCAATATGCCCCTCAGTGTAACTGTCAAGGGCACGGGCATCGACGATTAATTTTCCTGCCCGCTGCCAGGTGCGCACAAAGGGCAACTCCACCGGGCGGGGCGCATAGTCTGCCGCGTCCTGAACGGCAACCTGATGCAGCAACGCATTCAGTTGACCACTATTGATAATTAAACCGCTGACCACTGCCAGCACGGCAACCAATGCCGCACGTAATAAAACTAATCTCATTTAAAAACACCTGTTTCATAGCGCCAATCCAGCAAAATATCCCTCATTGCCGTCGCATAGTAACAAAGCACCTCCTCGATTACAATCTGAGTCATACCAGCGAATAGCTGCGCACTAAACAAATACTGCCACTCTCAGCTTGGTCTCGCACTGCATAGCGTGATATATTGCCAGACAACGCTGACTCTCATGCACACTTATAAATCCTGGAGGAGCTTAATGCAGCACTTTGCCCTAACTATTATTGGTCGTGACCGCCCCGGCATTGTTTCCGACACTGCCGAAATCATCTATAAGCTGGGCTGCAACGTTGCCGATTCGAGCAACAACATCCTCGGTGGTCAATTTGCTATGATCCTCATCTTGTCTCATCCCCAGATAACCGATGCCGCTCAACTCACCAAGGAGTTCAGTACCCTTGAGGAGCAGGGGCTATCAGTTTTTGTCCGTGCCCTGAAACCTGGCGGTGAACAGCGCCCTGACCTGCCCGGAGAGCTGTGCATGATCTCGGTGTATGGCTCCGACAAACCTGGCATTGTCTATCAGGTAGCCAAAGTGCTCAGCGACAACAATATCAATATTGTCGACCTGAATACCAAGCTGATCGGAACCGCTGAACGCCCAGTATATGTGATGATATGTGAAACCGTATTGCCCGCAGATTTAACAGTTACAAGTCTGAAAGCATTAATGGACACGCTCAAACAACAGTTACAGGTCGATATCTCAGTGCGTACCGTGACCCCGGTGGAGCTATAAAGTTATGGCAGTACAGGAAATTGTCGTCTATCCAGATCCTCGCCTCAAACAGCTGTGCGATCCGGCAAATATCACCAGCGAAATAACCACTAATTTAGTCACCGATCTCATCGACACCATGTATGAATCTGGTCACTCTGTAGGCATAGCCGCACCACAGATTGGCATATGCCTGCGCGTAGCCGTGGTAGATGTGTCCAACCATAAGTTAGGCAAAAAACACAACCACGAATTAATGGTGTTGATCAACCCAGAGATTATTGAATCTAGCGGCAGCAAAACCATGCGTGAAGGTTGCATGAGCGTGCCAGATTATACCGGAAATGTCGAACGAGCGCGTGAGATTGTAGTACATTTTACCGACAATGAAGGACACGATCAGGTGGTGCGCTGCAAGGGCTTCGAGGCTGTGGCCATTCAGCACGAACTCGACCACCTTGATGGGTTACTGTTTATAGACAGAGTAAGCAACCCCGGAACGGATATTTTTAAACGTAAATAACCGTTCCGGTTATATGTTTACTATTCAGCGATATGGTAGCGCAACAGGTGTAGAGACGTTGCATGCAACGTCTCTACCTCAAAATACCCCCCTGATCCGTGCTGAATTGCTACCTGCTCTGTAAATATTCCACCAGCAGGCGAACACCAAAACCGGTTCCTCCGCTCGGTTGTCCCGGCTTGCCTTTTTCTTCCCAAGCGGTGCCAGCTATATCTAGGTGCGCCCAGGGAATTTCAGCGACAAATTTTTGCAAAAACGCCGCCGCAGTAATAGTACCTGCCGGTCGCCCGCCGATATTTTTCATATCCGCTACTTGGCTCTTGAGCTGGTCAGCGTACTCTTCAAAGAGTGGCAATTGCCACAAGCGCTCGCCGACCTTCTCTCCCGCCTGACGCAACCCTTGCACCAGCTCATCATCATTGCCAAGCACCGCACTGGCATGGTGACCCAGTGCCATAATACAGGCACCAGTCAGGGTAGCTAAATCAATGATCATAGCCGGGTTTTTCTTCCCTACCCAAGCTATAGCATCCGCCAGAATCAGGCGACCTTCGGCATCAGTATTGAGAATTTCGATGGTTTGCCCGGACAATGAAGTAACAATATCGCCTGGGCGCGTGGCACGATCTGATGGCATATTTTCTACTGCTGGCACCACCCCGATCACGTTAACCGGCAACTGTAGTTGCGCGATAATGCCCATGGTGGCCAGCACCGCTGCCCCACCAGCCATATCCATCTTCATCTGGTCCATCCCTTCGCCCGGCTTCAAAGAGATACCACCACTATCAAAGGTGACACCTTTCCCAACCAGAGCGATGGGCGCACTGGCATCACCAGCACCCGTGTATTCCAAAGCAATCAGGCGCGGTTCGCAGATACTTCCTTTAGCTACCGCAAGCAAAGCTCCGAAACCCTGGCGCTCCAACTCGGCAGGTCCAAGCAGCGTGCATTTAAGATGGTGTTCCTCAGCCAGTTGCCAAGCGATCTGAGCTAAATAAGACGGGGTCTTGACGTTGCCCGGTTCGTTAACCAGATCACGTGCCAAACACACCCCGGCGCTGATAATTTTACGCTGAGTTAGGCGCTGTTGCACCGCCGCCAATGAATCGACAGCAATAGCGCCAAAAGCACAGCAGATCACGTCAGCGTCGCTCAGCCGAGCGTCTTTACCGTCAGCACCTGGACTCTTGTAACGTTCAAAGCGATATAATTCGAGCAAAGCGCCATCAAACAAGCAATCAGCAACATCGACAACAGTGTCAGCACAGCACAGATGCAGATCAAACACCCAGCTGGATAAGTGGCACTGACGTAGCTGCTGCACGGCTAATGATGCGGCAGTACGGTATACGCGACTGGTTATCTTGGTCTCATCCCCCAGCCCAACTAGCATCAGGCGCGACGGCTTGGCGTTTGCGTGGAGCAAAAGTGTCTGCTCAGTTTTGCCGCTAAATTCACCTTCATCAGCAACACTTTGCAGAATCCCACCCTCTGACCATGGTGACAAGCTGTGCACTAAATTGGGCCACTGTTGCGCACTGACCATAATTATCCGACAAGCTACGTCCTGTTTTACCGTGGCACTACAGGGATAAACTATTTCCATGCTCATATTTCCAATCCTTATCAGCAGTGTTCACGAGTTTTATTAAAAACAATGTCCGGCCACTGCTCTATGGTATGTTGTAAGCGCCACTCACTCGATGCCAAGTAGGTCAAATTCCCTTCAGCGTCGTGGGACAAATTTGCACGGTTTTTCTTTTCGAACTCTTCCAGATTCTTTTTATCTGCACCAGCGATCCAGCGTGCCGTAGCGTATTCTACCGATTCATAAACTGCATCAACACTGTACTCGGCACGCAGGCGCGACATAATTACATCAAATTGCAGCACTCCGACCGCACCCAGAATATAGTCACTGCCACTCAAGGGACGAAACAACTGCACCGCACCCTCTTCCGCTAATTGCTTCAGCCCTTTATCCAGCTGTTTTGTTTTTAACGGATTTTTCAAGCGCACGCGGCGGAAATTTTCTGGCGCAAAACTGGGGATACCAACAAACTTCAACACCTCTTTAGCGGTAAAAGTATCCCCGATTTTTATAGTGCCGTGGTTGTGGACTCCGATAATATCACCAGCATAGGCATCCTCGACATGGCTACGATCCTGAGCCATAAAAATGGTAGCGTTAGACACCGTAATTTCTTTACCGATACGGTGATGACGCATCTTCATGCCGCGTTCAAAGTGACCGGAACAGATACGCATAAAGGCGATGCGATCCCGATGCGCCGGATCCATATTGGCCTGAATCTTAAACACAAAACCGCTGAATTCCTCCTCGTAGGGGGAAACTTTGCGGGTAGTAGTTTGGCGCACTACCGGTGATGGTGCCAGTTCGACGAAGGCATCCAGCATCTCCTGCACCCCGAAATTGTTCACCGCACTACCGAAGAAAACTGGTGTCTGGTTACCGCGCAAATAGTCTTCAAGGTTAAAAGGATTAGCTGCCCCCTCCAACAATTCGATATCTTCACGTAATTCATCAGCTTGATCCCCCAGCAGTTCATCGAGGCGTGGATCGTTTAAATCTTCGATAATTATCCCTGAGCTTATGCGCTCATTGCTGGAAGCAGAAAACAGATGCAACTGTTTTTTAAACAGATTATATGTCCCTTTAAACCGCTTCCCCATCCCAATAGGCCAGCTCAGCGGAGTGCACTCAATCTGTAGGGTTTCCTCAATATCGGACAAGATATCCAATGGGGCAAGACCTTCGCGATCTAACTTGTTAACAAAAGTTATAATCGGCGTATTGCGCATACGACACACTTCCATCAGTTTCCGCGTTTGCGTTTCCACCCCTTTAGCACTGTCAATCACCATCAAAGCGCTGTCAACTGCAGTTAAAACACGGTAAGTGTCTTCAGAAAAATCCTGGTGACCAGGGGTATCCAACAAGTTAATCTCGTAATTGTGATAATTAAATTTCATCACTGAAGAGGTAACCGAGATACCGCGCTCCTGCTCCATCGCCATCCAGTCACTAGTGGCATGGCGCGTGGATTTGCGCGCTTTCACTGCCCCGGCCATCTGAATAGCACCACCGTAGAGCAACAATTTTTCGGTTAAGGTCGTCTTTCCGGCATCGGGATGGCTAATAATCCCGAAGGTACGCCGCTTATCCACCTCGTTTTGGTAATATTTTTGCATGGTTTTTATACAATCCTAAATTGTGAACGACTAAACATCATAGCCGCAGTGTGACAGCATGGGGTTAATATTACCATTAACTGCTACGTGTTGCGGGCAAAATAGCGCAACCGCCAGTCATGGTCAACTGTTTCAACACCACATCCGGCGCCATATAGTTTATTTACACCAACGATAACTTAATTAAAATATGCTTAATTAGTAAATAAAACCAATAAACAGAACAAGGAAAGAGAGAGCTTATGTTTAAATCTATGAAAATAGGCAAAAAACTATTTCTGTCATTTTTGTGTTTGTTGATACTGACTATTATAGTTGGTGCAATTGGCAAATCGGGCATGAATAATATCAGCAGCAGCATGCAACAACTGCAAACTGTGAACGATATTCTTGGTCACTCCCTACAGGCTCAAATCCATGAAAAAGAATACACCATAGAAGCCCAAAGAAATACAGTATCAGAGTTACAAAACGAATTGCAGCAACTGCAACAACTTGCACAACGCCTGACCAACCAACTAGATGAGCCGGCTGACATTGCACGAATAAGCGAAATCGACCAACATGCCAGTGCATATTCTACAGCTTTTAAGCGTTATACTGAGATCAGCGACGAACGCCAAAACAGCATGGAAGAGATGAAAAGCAGCTCCAATACCGCCTTTAGTGAAATAATAGGTTTGCAAGAATCACTTGAAAAAATGTTGGACCAAGTTATCGCCTCACGCACTAAATACGAAGACACCGAAGATTATGCAGAAGCCATCACTGACATAATTCAGCAATTGTCCTTCACCCAAAACATTAATTTGCTATTTCTCAACGCCCGTAAGTTTGAAAAAGAGCATATAATTTCCCGCGACGATAAATATCTGGAACTAGCTCGTAAAAGTATCAAACAAATGCTTGATACCTGTAATGAGCTTGAAGACACATTGGACGACGATGGGATCATAAACAGAGTCAGCAAAGCTGCCGGAACAATAAAAGAGTACCAAGCCAGCTTTGAACGGCATGCCCATCAAATGGCAGAGCAACAACTCCTTAGCCAATCTATGGAGCTTGCTGCAGACAAAGCGAAACAAGCATGTGTAGCAGCAGTAGCGATTATCCAACAAAATAGCCACAACAACAAATCAGCGGCAGAAAAAATCTTGTTAGCGGTAAACTTGGTCGCCGTTATTTTTGGCCTGCTGTTTGCGATACGTATCTCTCGCGCCATTGCCTCACCACTTAAACAAACCGTAGCAATGATAGATGCAATGGAACACGGCCACCTTACTCAACGTCTCAATCTTGATCGTCAAGATGAAATAGGGCAACTGTCTGCGACCATGGACAGATTTGCCGACAGTTTACAAGCTGAGGTAGTTCAACCCCTGACATCACTGGCCGCCGGCAACCTTAATTTCGCTGTAACACCCCACGATGATCAGGACATGTTACGAAACGCCTTGAAGAAACTGGGAGAAGATCTTAACAGCGTCATATCTGAGGTACAGTTAGCCGGACAACAAATAGATTCTGGCTCCAATCAGGTATCTGATTCCAGCCAGGCACTGTCACAGGGTGCTACCGAACAAGCAAGCGCCTTGGAAGAGATAAATAGTTCTCTGCTAGAGGTATCCGATCAAACACGGCGCAACGCTGACGATGCCAATGAGGCAAGTAAAATGAATATCCAAGTACAAAAAGATGCCCAGCAAGGCAACGAAAAGATGCAACAGCTTAATGCTGCCATGGTAGATATTACCGCATCCAGCCACAGCATCTCCAAAATAATCAAAGTAATAGATGAGATTGCCTTTCAAACCAATCTGCTAGCCCTAAACGCTGCGGTAGAGGCGGCACGTGCCGGTCAACATGGCAAAGGCTTTGCAGTAGTAGCTGAGGAGGTGCGTAACCTGGCTGCGCGTAGTGCCAAGGCAGCACAAGAGACCGCAGAATTAATTGAAAGTTCAGTAGCCAAGGCGACAGCCGGCTCACAAATCGCGCAGAGCACCGCCGATTCTTTGGATAAAATTGTTGGCAGTGTAGCCAAAGCATCTACTTTGGCAGCAGAAATTGCCACAGCCAGCAACGCTCAAGCACAGGGTATTTCTCAGATATCAATTGGAGTATCGCAGATTGACGATGTTACCCAACAAAATACTGCAGTAGCTGAACAAACTGCTGCTGCCGCAGAAGAGCTGCGCAGCCAAGCAAACATTCTGCAACAACTGCTACACCGCTTTCAATTGCGCCATGGTTCAACTAACGGCCACAGCACAATAAAAACCTTTAAGCAGAGCCAGAAAACGGCAAGTTTTAATCAACCTAAACTGACCGCATCAAGCACCAGTAATAACATTGCT
>Ga0307991_1001240_pt1 | contig 18027 bp, 15 predicted proteins | sample EllFjometagen131_FD_203146 | JGI IMG/M metagenome (GOLD analysis project Ga0307991, IMG submission 203146) | Marine microbial communities from Ellis Fjord, Antarctic Ocean - #131 | ecosystem: Environmental > Aquatic > Marine > Unclassified | place: Southern Ocean | collected 2014-10-08 | reverse complement strand
TCCCCGGAAACAGCGGAACATATCCGTATCGCCTTTGAGGCGCTGAGTTTTTTACGCATGCGTAATGAAATAAATTTATTGCAGAACAATGAGCCAGCCAGCAGCTATATAGACCCCGACACCCTGAGCAAAACCGAACAGGAGTTGTTGCTAAGCTCTTTCCAGGCCGTAAGTAAGTTACAAAGCGCAACCCGCAATCACTTTGGCAAGGGGCTGGGTTAACACTTTGCCAAAAATAACTACTAAAGGGTTGAACAACGTAAATACGCACATCAGAAAACAAAATACCTCGCGTACTGCGAACGTTGCAGAATGTGATCACTTCTTTTTTTACGGTAGCCTGATGGAGCGTTTCAGCAATTTCAATCGCTATCTAAAAAAAAGGGTCTGTTCTATAGAGATCGGTTACTGCCCTGGCTACCTGTTCAACTTGCCAATTGGTTTTCCCGGGCTAATCGTACCTGAGCAGCAATGTTCTACCGTGGTTGCCGGTGAGATCATGCGTTTTCACAACCCTATAAAAATCATGAAAGCGTTAGATCGATTGGAAGGCTACCGCCCGCATAACGAAGAGAAGAGCATCTATCTGCGCCGTAAAATGACTTTATTCTGTGACACCGACACGGCACTTAACCAGCCACGCATTATCGAAGCCTGGGTATATACCTACCCGGAATACCACTTAAGCTATGAACACCAAAAAGAAGTGCGCATTGAGTGTGGTCAGTGGAAGGCTTTTAACGATTTTACTTTGGCGGCAGATGCCACCGAGCCTTTTGAACGGTTAAATTACTGTGATGCGCAGAAAAGGGTACTTATTGATCCAATTGTATTACAACAGCCGGTAGTACAAAAAGCACTGCACCCTCCATGTGCTCAGTTCTGTCGCAACCGAGCCGTCTGTGGTCACGGACAGCGCATAGACTTGCACAACACCCCGGAACAAGAGCCAACCTCAAGGTAATTTTGCATTTTGGCTCTCTAACCAACAACGCAAACGGAGTAATTGCTGCTGCTTAACTTCTTGATCCAACGCGGCATCAAGCTCTACGCCACATCTGACCTTGGTAATAAAGCTATCGATAGCTTCGGGACTAACCGCATGAGGGCAATGGGCCCATTGCAGCAGATCATCCAAAGCCTCCAGACAATACTTATTAAAATTTGTGACCCGATTCAGCCCGGCAAGAGCCAATATTAGACAATGCCAGTGGCTATAGTCGCGCTGAGCACTCAAACGTAAAAAGGCAAACTCGGTTACCTCGTGGCGCTGATGATCAAACAATGACAGGTGGTTACGCTGGCGCAGCATTTTGATTAGCTCATTTTGTGCCAAGCGCTGCTCATGCCAGGCACCACTTGCGTCCAACACCAGATCGCCACCCAGCAATAGCAAACACATATAATCAGTAAGTTGTGGTGCGCCTTGTTCTCCCGGAACTGCTGATGGCAGGCATTCAACATTCAGATGCAAGCTGTGCGGCGCTACCCGATGATTAAACTGCACCACCAGCTGGATATAGCGCGCTAGAAAACCGGAATCGCGCGTCAGAGGCAGAGAAAAGCGCCGAGGATAATCGATGCGCACTAAATTGTATTCAAAGAAACCGCCGATCCATGGCACCGGTAAATAGTGCCGCAGGCGCACATGATGATCAAGATAACCACCCAGACGCCAGCTGATATCTTCAATAAAGAATTGGTGAAAATAGATAAAGTTACAATAGGGTTGATCTTGCTGATGGCGGGCGAATGAGTGCTCAAACGTGGCGCGATGACCTAAATTGCTAAATTCCAGCTCAGCACCAAGAGGTACCTCACCGCCGACACGACTCGCTATGCTTTTATGTGCCGCATGCTGTAACGCAGCAACATCAGCCAGCTCACGCGCAACTAAGAACGCGCGCAGACAATACAGATAGAGCGAACGGCACCCCTGCGCCATAACCTGTTGCACCTGCTCCTCAATCAAAACAGCGATTTCGCTTTCGTGAGCGACAAACCACTCCAAAGCGGCCAGCATCAGTGGCGCTTTGGGGTAACAACCTTCCTCATCCTTAAGCCCGTCAAGGTGCTGTTTGGCCAGCAACTGCACCACAAAACCTAGGGCATAGTGGCGAAAGATCAATTCGAGATAGGCCGGCAATTGCTTTTTTTTGCGCCATACGCGCTGACTTAGCTGAAAATTTTTATCCTGGCGCTGAGCCGCCTGGTGTAAATTATTTTTGAAAGCCCGATATGGCTGGTGAAAATGGTGCCGGTGAAAAAATTGGAAGCGCCGCCGATAGGTAACGCCGATAAATTCGCGCAGCACCATGCCGCGCTCAACGGCAGACAATTGAGCATACATGGCACTGTAGATGGTATTCTGAGCATAGTCTGGAAAATAAAAGGCCATGCCGCACTCCCCTCAAGTTTACCCTTGCGCCTACCAGCTACATAAGCGCATTTAAATTCCCTCCATCTGCAAGGCAATTTCTTTTAGCAGACTACGATTGATCTGGTTATCCGGAGATTTAGGTAAATATTTGGTAAATAAAATTTTATCCGGCAAACTAAGTTCACCAATATCTTCAATCACATGCTCACGAATATCACGAAGCATTTTTGCCCGATAACTTTCATCACGAAACTCCTTGAGCACACAAAAAGTAACCAGCATATAACCCTGCACCGGATGATCAATAACTATGGCAGCACACTCACGTACGCGGGAGACATTCATGACAGACGCTTCAATCTCATCAATTGAGCGCCGACCACCACCAGTACTGATCACATTATCCATACGCCCGGTGAGAGTCAGGTTACCATCAGCATCAAAATAGGCTCCATCCCCGGTACAAAAATAAGTTCGATCAGCGAACTTATTCCAGAAAGTCTGTTGATAGCCAACTTCATCCCGATACAAATCCTGCAGCATTGATGGCATCGGTGATGCTAGCACCAGACGCCCTATATAGCCGGGCTTCTTAACCAGCTTACCATCATTATCCACCACTCTGGCATCCACTCCAGGCAATGTGCGCATCATGGTATCGTCTTCAAAACCCTGCACCCCCGGCACCCCGGCGATCAAGCAGCCTCCTGTTTCGGTTTGACCCCAGATCTTGATGATTGGCAACGTCCTCTTATTTGTTAACTCGTGCTGCGTCCAATCATAAAGATCTTCACTTATACTTTCGCCACCACAACCAATAAGACGCAATGAGTTGCTGGTTCTATTCAGGTAGCGCTTGGTACTCTTGGCGCGCATAACGCTACGCAATAAAGAAGGGTTGGTATACAGCACCGTAACGTTGAACTTATCCAGATAATCGAAAAAGCAATTGGTATTCTCGTAAGAGATGCTACCTGCGTACATAAACACCGTCGCTCCCAAGCCCAAAGGACCATAAACACCATAAGTATGACCGTTTATCCACGACAGGTCGGCAGTGTTCCAGAAAATATCCTGGGCACTAAGGTCAAACAACACTTCAGTGGTAAACTGAGCCCACATCAAATAGCCCGCCAGCCCATGCACTACTCCGCGTGGCTGCTTCGATTTGGTTGAGGTATATATCATGAACAGTGATTCGTCGGCATGGCGTAGCAGATCAACGCTGGTTTCACTGGAATAGCGCGGATCAGTTATCAGATCGTTATACCAAATATCACGTTGGGGACGCATCAGCACCTGCTGCCCAGTGTGATTTACAACAATACAGTGATTTATTTCGTAATCAATACGCTCCAACGCCTCATTTACCACCTCTTTTAACGGGCGGGTACGTAAATGGGTCCCATCAGAGGTAATGATATATTTGGCACCACAATGGCGCAGGCGTTGTGCCAACGATTCCGCAGAATATGCCATGTGGTATGCAACATGAATAGCCCCGATACTGGCGCAAGCCAGCATGGCAACCACTGTCTCGGGCAGATCCGGCATATACAACAACACCATGTCACCCTTTTTAACCCCCAGATGCACCAGACCGTTGATCAGGCTCCGCACCTCATAAGCTAAAGTTTGGTAGGTATAAATACGCTCCTGACCATTCACCCCGCGCCAGATTAAAGCCGCTTTATTGCACTTATCCGTACCCAGATGTTTACCCAACAAGTTGTGATAAACATTCAGCTTCCCCCCTACGTACCAGCGATAGTGTGGGGGTGCCATGTTATCAAACACCTTGCGATAGGGTTGTTCCCATAGCAGGTATTTCTCGCCCAAAGCAGCAAACAGCTCTTTATGCGACAGTTGCTGATATTGTTCATACTGCTCTGCACTGATTTGTTGGCGGTTATAACTTATTTTAGGGTGAGCCATCATAGATTATCCTTTCGTGACATATCCTGCTGGGCACGAAATAAATCATTAAGGGTTTGATATGAGGAAGAAAGCTCTCGCAGGATGCGCAAAAAAACTTTAGCGGTAGCCACCGCATCACCTAAAGCGCGATGGCGCTCATTGCAGTCAATCACATAGGCATTTAGTAGATCGTCCAGTTCCGTGTTGGTATTATTTTCCATAACCAATTTATGCAGCAGCATAGTATCTAACCACGGTACACCTTCAATACTTTCCGCGTAGTTTTCCTGTAGGTGGCGCTCCACCATCTTAATGTCAAAATTAATATGGTGACCGATTATCACACTGTCGCCGATAAAGGCAAGCAGCTCCGGCAACACCTCACCAATACTGGGCTTATCTAGTAGCATGTCATCGGTAATACCATGCCACTGTATAGATTCGACTGGGATGGGAATTGGCGGTTTTATATAAGCTTCGTAAATTTTAGTAATCCGTCCACGCTTAATTTTTACTGCCGCAGCATTAATTATGACATCGTGCTCCACATCTAGACCAGTGGTTTCTAAATCGATGCTGCAATAAGTGACTTCATCTAATCCCAGCTTCAAACATTGGCGCGACCGTATTTTATTACAAACTGACTCCACATAATCGACCATGGGATCGTAATTATACTCTTTTTTACGTATTGCTATATTTTTAAACCAATTTTTCCACATAAACACAACCAGTCTAAACTCTGTCTGGTACAAGTTAAAGTTACAAACATCAAATCAGTTATAATATTTTACCTAATCAATACTAATCTTCCGCTATCGCCACAACGGTCGTCACTCTCGCGCAGGCGGGAGTCTAGAAATCTATGCAAAACCTCTGGATCACCGCATTCGCGAGGATGACGAATACGGGAAACAAAACCAGAGCGGAAGATTAGTGCTACTCAGGATATTTTATATTATGCCACAAAATCCGTTTAATTGACGCCAAATAAGCGTGAAATTAAGCTAGTTTTCTCCTGGTTGAACGTCTATACTTAGCTTCATCAATTTTTTCACCAAGGAGCTGTTGTCCGTTATGAATTTTAAACCAATAATCGTTCTTGTTATTATAGTATCCCTAATAATGCTGCTTAAAGATTGCCACTACGGTGCCGAGCATCAGGATGTGCAACCGAAATATAAAAATGCACATCTTACGGCTATAAGCGCCCAAAATCTGCTCAAACAAAAGAAACCAGCGGAGGCATTAACCTACTACGAAGCCGCCAAAACTGAGATGGAAGACCCTGCCATTGGAGCAAGCAAAGGGGAAGATATCTATATAAATTATGGCTTTGTTATGAATGATATTGGTGTAATCCACCTAAGTTGGGCGCTATATGGCAAAGACCTTGAAACCCAAAGAAGTTGCATAGAGATGTCTTCAATCGACAGGACTGAACTCGCTTTGGCAACTAAAGCGTTACAGGGCTCGGTTGCATTTTATACCCGCTGGTACGAGCACAATCCAACTGATTACGAACGTTACTCCAAAGCGATTTCAGAAAGTTATGCCAATTTGGGAGTTGCCCTAAAATACGCCAATAAACTAGCCGATGCTGAGGAAGCCTTTCGTATGGCTCTACTGTTTAAACCAGATAACGGCAACGCTGAGCGCTCACTCACCATGTTAGAGATAAACCCTCAACCCTATATTGAGGCGGGTAAAACAGAGAGGGATAAGCACTAGGAGACTAACATGGCACAGTGGTATCTTAACTACAGCGGTGAACAAATTGGTCCACTAGATGACATGCAAGCGCGAGAGCATGTGAGGCAAAAACCTAACAGCATGGCTTGGCGCGAAGGCTTTACCACTTGGTTGCCAATTCATCAGATTGTGGAACTGAATACATCTACCAGCAGCATCAGACCACCTGCTATCAATACAGTAAGTACGGGTATAAAGCGAGCGGATGAGATAGATTTTAAAATCTTTGGCACTGAAATGCAGTTTGTCGAGATTGAACTCGACCCGGATGAAAGTGCGGTGGCTGAAGCTGGTGCCATGATGTACAAAGATAAATCTGTCAGCATGTCAACTGTTTTTGGCGATGGTTCAGAAGCATCCAACGGCAGTGGATTTATGGGTAGGCTCCTCGGCGCTGGCAAACGTTTAGTTACCGGTGAAAGCCTGTTTACCACCGTATTTACCCACACCGGGCACGGTAAAGCTCATGTCGCTTTCGGTGCACCCTACCCCGGAAACATCATCCCTATTGCGTTAGAAAATCTTGGTGGTAGTATTATCTGCCAGAAGGATGCTTTTCTATGTGCTGCGCGCGGTGTATCTATTGGTATCCATTTCCAAAAAAAAATTCTTACCGGCTTATTTGGCGGCGAAGGCTTCATCATGCAGCGGCTTGACGGTGACGGCATGGCTTTCTTACACGCTGGTGGCAGCATAATCGAACGTGAACTCAACACGGGTGAGGAGTTGCACGTAGACACAGGCTGTATAGTTGCTTACGAAACTCAAGTGGGGTTCGACCTACAACAAGCCGGTGGAATAAAGACTTCACTGTTTGGCGGAGAAGGTTTGTTCTTTGCGCGACTACGCGGTCCGGGCAAAATATGGCTACAATCTTTGCCATTCTCACGGCTTGCCGGGCGCATGTTACAAGCAGCCCCACAGCGTGGCGGCAACACTGGTGAGGGGTCAATCCTCGGTTCAATAGGCAACCTGCTCGACGGCGACAACTAATCAAGCTAAACATCTTAATAATCATCTCAATCTTATTTCTGAGCAGCTGCCAATTTATTACCATGGGGCAATGCTCAGGTTTTTTTATTTAACCGGCACCAACCACACAGTTACTTCACACAGCGTAATATAAAAAAGCCCCCTGCGCAAATTGCGCAGGGAGCTTAGTGTTACTAATGGATTCTAAACGACTACTCGTCGTTGTGAACCCGGTACAGCAGTTCTTTGATCTCTGCAGATGGCTCAGTAGTCATATAGGATACAATAATCATTGTAGCCAAAACCAATGGAACCCCTACTACAGCACTAGAGGTAAAAGGAATGTAGTATGCTAATATAGAAGTCTTAGGAATAAGCATAGAACCGAAAGTTACGCCTAAACCTACTACCATACCAACTATAGCAGCCTCCTTAGTTGTACGACTCCACCACAAACCTAACAGGAACAGTGGGAAGAAAGTATTAGCACCGAGTGCAAAAGCCACTGCAGTAATCTGCGCGATCAATGCCGGCGGATTAAGAGCAACGATAACAATAGAGACACCAAGGATAACGGTACCGATACGAGCTACCTTCATCTTTGACTCTTCAGTTGCGTTAGGGTTCATTACGCGGAAGTAAATATCATGAGCGAAAGCTGAAGAACCAGCCATCAGCAAACCACCAACGGTCGAGAACGCTGCAGAAACACCACCAGCGGCAAGGAAACCGGCAAACCACTCAGGCAAACCTGCGAGCTCTGCCGCGTTAACAACGATAGCATCAGGTGTGATGGTACCAGCAGTACCGAGCAGGTTGGAGAACTTGGCAAAAGAAGCATAGCAAGGAGCAGTCCAGTATACCAACGCGATGCAGAACAGACCCCAAACAACCTGCCAGCGCGCATCACTTACCTTAGGAACAACATAGAACCGACCGATAACGTGAGGCAAACCTGCAGTACCAAGCATCAGGGTCATGCACAGAGCGAACCAGTGATACATGGTGTACTTGGCAAAGGGCAGATAGTAACTAGGATCAGCAACTGCAGCAACAAGACCATTACCACTATGACCGATATCCCAGACTGCCGCACCGTAACCAATTTGCGGTACAGCTGAGAAATAACCCAGCTTAGAAGCGATAAAAAACAGTGGTAAAAAGAATGTGATAACGATAACTACATACTGAACCTGCATGTTCTTAGTAGCACCGAGCATACCAGAAATAAGCACGTAAGCCAAAACAACACCGGTACCGAGGACAACTGATATCTGGTAATTAATACCAAAGATCCAGTTGAACATCATACCGATACCTTTGTACTGACCAACGGCGTAAACGAAAGAGATCAGGATAACGATCAAAGCGGACATCAAACGCGCTGTTGTTGAGTAATAGCGGTCACCAACGAAGTCAGGAGCGGTATATTTACCATAACGACGTACTTGACCCGCCATAAGTACCAACAACAGGACATAGCCACCAGTCCAGCCGAGAACATAGGAAATAGCGAAATATCCTTTAAGGTAGATCAGACCGGCCATACCTAAGTAAGACGCTGCTGACATCCAGTTAGAGGCAATCGCCATACCGCCGCCGATCTGACCGACACCACGACCAGCAGCCCAGTAGTCTTCAGTATCTTTAGCTTTAGAGAACACACCAACCATGATAAACAACACCAACAGTGAGATCATCAGAATTGCTGGAATTACTTTAAACTTACCCTCAGGATTAAGGTTAGTAACCGCAAAAGCGTTGCTGGACATCAGCACAAAGAACAGGGAAAGACCCCATTGAATCATTCTTTTCATATCGTAGTCTCCCCTTTTCTAATGACCATGCTCAGCTTCGAGCTTGTCGATGAATTTGCAGTAGATGTAGCACAGGCCAATAAACAGCACGATCAGGAACTGCGCAGAATACCACCAGTGAAACGGGAAGCCCATGAACTGTGTCTCAGTTAAGAAACTTTTACCTGTTACCTGAGTAATAACTTCACCAGTGTTCAAAGTGATTTGTACAACATCATTGGGATCAGCAACCAGCTTCAAAAGAAAGAGAAAACCGTAAGTAGCAAAAAACCAGATTAAAATCAGCTTTTTTTTCATTGCCACGTCTTTTGTCATAAACTCGCCGACGGGCTTGAAAAAATTAATATTTAGATCTTTTTCCATACCTATACCTCCTTGGTGAAGGTCTGCAGGGCACCACCCCGCGCAAACCACATAAACTCTAAACAAAGAATGAATTTAAAAACAACCTACCTTACCAAACGCCTCCTTTCGCATAATTCATTTAGTTAAGGGCTAAAAGGTTACAATACTTAATTTAAACCATTAATACGCGAATACAATGAACGCTTTTTTTTAGGGCTTTTCTCCAGATGGTCTTGCACGTAAGAGAAAACAAAACAGATAAAAGCACCACCAGTGATAATGCCTCCTAAAATGTAGTACATGTTATCAGCCATCATTTTTCTCCTCTATCCAACCAGAGCCCCGTAGCATTATCTAAGGGGGACAACAATTTGGCGGAAATTTCCGCTTGTTATTTTTATGCCACACCACTGTTTTATGGTCAAGTAAAATGTTGTTATAAAATTGAGACATGTCTTTTTAATCACGACAAAAAAGGGCATTTTTCACAGGGAGCACTTAGTGCTAAAGGGCTGTAATGTATAACTATTATCTTTAATAACAGTTAGTTAGCTACAGAATATATATCCACAAAAGGAATATCATAAATATAGAAAAATAAAACAGGTTCTTTGCGTGACCACTTACTCCGCCTGCATAACATAGAATTATTATAAAAATTAATCTCATTGATAAAACAACCAGCTACCAAAATCTCAACGCACTGTTCTATCGTTCTACTTAGCACTAATCGACAACTAGATTGTTAAACATCCCAGGGTAGTGGTGCTGAAAATAAATTGTATATATGCGCATGGTTGCTCCCTCATCCGGTCTGCGGCTACCCTCTACCACAGAGCTAAGGGTTAAAAACGGAAGACTTATTATTAACTAAAACTATTTTCCGCTTAAACAACTAGCAAAAAGGAAGGCTAGCGCAGCGGCACCCTTCCACCGCGCAATGATACGACTATTAGTGCCACCAGTGAAATCGGCATGGCAATAATAGCCGGATGATTTAACTGGATTGGAGCCTGCGCAGCGGCATAACCATAACGCATATACATCTCCGGCGAGAGCAGGATAAGTCCGAGGGAAACAATAAGACCTGACAGAATAGCCACCACTACCCCCTGACTGGTAGTCCGACGCCAGAACAGCGCCATCAGCAAGGCAGGCAAATTAGCTGATGCGGCAACCGCGAACGCCCAACCCGCAAGATATGATACGTTCATACCCTCAAAAACCAGCCCCAGATAGATTGCCACACAACCAACCACCACCGCAGCAATACGACCGGCAGAAACTTTCTCCAGAGCGGTCATCTTTATTCCGAGCACTCGATCCATAATATCGTGGGCAACGGCTCCGGAAGCGGCGAGAATAAGACCACTGACAGTACCAAGAACAGCCGAGAAGGCGATGGCAGTAACTATGGCAAAGAACACTACCCCAAACGACTTTGCCAGCAAAGGCACTGCCATATTACTGTCGTTAGGATTGATGGTGCCACTAGTCATAGCCCCCAAGCCAATAAACAAGCTCAAAAGATAAAACAGACCGACACCAGAAATAGCCACAATAGTTGATTTACGCGCAGCTTCATTACTTGATACCGTGTAGTAGCGAATCAAGATATGTGGCAACGCCGCAGTGCCGCAAATCAATGCGAGCATCAAGGAGATAAAATCAATACGATCTAAAATTTTACCCGAATCTAAATTAAACAGTCCACCGCTACTCAGAATATCGGCACCAGATTTTGTCCGGGTAAAATCTGGCACGACACTATGATCACCGTCGGCGCGCACCTGATAGACATCACTGGCATAAAAGCGCTGTAAATAGTTCAACGGTCCCAGCGCTCCGGTAGCTTCCATTGACCGCTCGGACATCGTTTTTTCCTGCGTTGCCACCACCGGGATAATTACACCATCACCATCAACAACAAACCCGCGATCTAATACGGCAACTACCAGCACCAACGACACCACTAGAAGAAGAGCGCCCTTGACACACTGTACATATGTAGTGGAGACCATCCCAGAGGTAGCGACTATTATGGTGACTACTGAACCTACCAGCAACACCCCTACGTAGTGTGGCACCCCGAGCAATGGCGTCACCAACGCCCCGGCACCAACCATTTGCGGTATAAGATAAAAAATAGATACTACCAAAGTGCTAATAGCCGCTGCCAGGCGCAAACCTCGACTCTGGAAATAAGCATCAATAGCATCGGTAAAAGTAAAATGACCAAGGCGACGCACCGGCTCAGCCAACAGCAGCAGCAGAACTACCCAACCGGACAGAAAACCGATCGAATACAGAAAACCATCGTAACCGACCACGGCGATCATACCGCCGACCCCGAGGAATGATGCTGCTGACAAATAATCACCTATGAAGGATATCCCGTTTACCCCCCAGTGTACGCCCCCACTGGCGACAAAGTAACCAGCAGGTGAGGAACTGCGGCGAATAAGAGTGCATGACAGCCCAACCACCAGGGCAATTATCAGCAAAAAAAGGACAACAGCAAGGGTAGATTGTTGAAAAACCATTACTTTTTCTCCGCAGTAAACGCTCGCTGTAACTGGTCAGCAAATGAGCGCTCAATTCTGCAGCTAAGCAAATGAAAAACAAGTGCCATAACCGCTGTAGAAACAATCAGGCAAACACCCAGAACCAGACCGAGGCTAACTCCGGCAACCGGCAGAGCCAGCCACTGCGGTTTATAGACATGCAGGGAGACAAAGAGAGCGTAAACAGCAACAAAGCATAGCAGCAGTCTGATACCTAACTGCAACTTAGCCTTAAATAACAGATCGAGCTTTTGACTGGTATACTGTTGCACTATCATCCACCCCTTGATTGCTATGCATTACCCTAGCTTTATTGGTGACAAAGAAACGAACTGCTATTTATGGACTGCTGCGCACCTTTTCCAATACGTGATCTTCCAGACCGTTACGCAGCAGATAATCGTTTTCAAGCTCTTCAACATAAAACCGATCCAAACCACTGTTAAGGAGAAAATCCTCGCGCAAGTCGCGTTTGTTTTCGGCTATTATTTGCGGCAGCAGCTCTTGCAGATAAAACAGTTCCTTCTCCACATTGATCATAACCTCGCGGAAAATAGCATGCGGAAAGGGATCTGGCGAGGTACCTTGAATCTTCAATGTGACCTCAACTTCACGCTTGATCACTACCCGATATTCCCAGCTCAATACATGAGAATATTTATTGCGCAACAACTCCTTAACCACGATCAGTAGCTGACAATAGATAGATTCATCAGCACTTATCAGACGCAATTGCACCAGCAACCCTGCAGTATCCTGCCCTAAATACAAACCCTGTTGCAGCGTAACAACCTTCTTGCGCCCATACACCCCTAAAAATGGATTAATAAGCAGGTCTTTGAATAACAGTACATCAAATAAATCTTTCTGCAATCGCTCCAGCGCTTTAAAGCTGCGCTGTAGTGCATAAATCATTTGTTCGTCTATACGCACCCCGACCATAAAGGCCAGATTATTTATTTCTGTAGCAGATTTTTCATAGTGATCAAAGTACTCAATGATAGTATTAATCCGCTCCAGCAAAGCAACATCAGCACCTTCGTGGACCCGTTCATCACACACCTTGCTGGTTTCAAGTAAAATTTGATCAAACAGATAATCACGATTATTCATGGCGCGGCTTTTAGCATATAGCAAACGCAGCATGTCCTCACGATTGATAGCCTGATCCAAACGCTGATTACTGGAAAGCAAACTGGACAAGATCTCACGGGTATGAGCGATATAGTCCTGCTCATGATCGACCATTTTTTCATATTTAAGGTTATTATCCAGCGGAGCAAACAGAGCTACAGGAATTTTGTTGCGCGTAGCCAAAGTTTTCAGGCGGGTCAGGCGCGCATTTTCCTGGCGCGTTATCGTCCCATTGTGGTGGCAAGCAGTTAGAATCGCGCGATATTCATCCACGACCAAGCGATTATCGCGGTGTGCATACATAACCGCAATACGAATACGTTGCTGCTGATGATCACTGATACCTAGACGTTGCGCCAGCGCCTGCAAATTGCCATAGGCAGTATCGGGGATGGTACGATAGGTAAAGTACAGATTTTGAAACAGGTCGTAATAAGCCTGGTGTTTTTTATTTATCAGACGAATCAGATAAAAATGACTGCGGTGCCCCAACAAACCAAATAATTCATCAACCAAACGCGCATCGTCTGCATCACCAACACGCGGGGTTCTCTTGAGCAACTTACCCAGCAGCAGCAGCAAGCCTTCCTGCTGAGTTTTCAGCGCACCATAAATGGAACCGGTTACAAAAAAGAAACAATTGCTTATGGCATGCCCTTCAGTGAATATCTGTTCATAGCTAATACGCTCCATGGTGTCATCAGAAAAAGTCAACTCGCCGCTGTCACGATAACCCGCGCCAAACAATACCAGTCTATTCTTAACCTCACGCTTAATCAGATCAGCCAAGGGCTGATCGATACCGTACATGTATTCGCAAAAACTACCACCATTACCCCAATGACTGAGTCCGTCAGGATCAAGGCGCATCTCGTTGCCAGGAGAAAAAATCCGCAGATCATTCCCATCACGCTCATAAAAATGGCAGCTCTCCGCATCGCGTGCCGCTACGGTAACAAAGTACTCGATAGAATCATCTATATGTCCATGTAAGCGTAGTTCCTGCTGCATATTGGCTACCTCGGCACTAACATAACAACATTATACCCGACGATCAGCAATGGTGATAGTCTGGCCATCATAGGCAAACTCTACATTCTCCGGCAATTGCTTGCTGTGTATTACATAATCTACATCATGGCTCAGATGAGTCAACACTACTCGCTGCGCACCCAAGCGTTGTCCAACTGCTATAGCCTGGGCAACCGTGAAATGGGTCGGATGGGCACGAAAACGCAAACCATCAATAACCAGCAACCGCAACCCCTGCAATTGCGCCCATGATTGTGGCGCTAAATCTATACAATCGGTGAGATAGGCTATATCGCCAACGCGATACCCAAACACCTGAGCAGAACCATGAATTAATGCTATTGGCACCAAGCGTCGTCCGAACAGCGTTATGGCTTCAGTTAAAACAATCGGCTGCAATCGTGGGCAATACCCTTTATTTTTCCACGAAAAAACATAACTGAAACAGCTAGTCAAACGTTCTATCAACGCGGGAGAACCGTAAACAGGCACCGCGCCATCGCCTTTAATATTAAACACCCGCAGATCATCAATACCATGGACATGGTCCGCGTGAATATGAGTATACAATACCGCATCGATTTGCTGAATATGATTCACTAACGACTGCTGACGCAAATCGGGCGAAGTATCTATCAGAACATTATACCCACCCCAAGACAACAATGCACTACAACGAGTCCGTTTATTGCGCTCTTCTTTCGATTTGCACACCGGACAGGCACAACCAACAACTGGAACTCCAGTACTAGTGCCCGAGCCTAAAATTGTTATGGTCACTCCATCAGTGTCGGCCACCGTCATAACACCTTTTCCATTAATTCCGCCGCCGCCGTGCCAACGTCTTACGCCCGCGCTTGTTGTTTATCCGGTTCTCACCTTTTGGTTCGGGGCGGCTCCCTCTGTCCACTTTTTCACTACCACCCTGACGTTGCCCCTTGGGGGCACCTAACAACACAGAAACGGCTTCCTCACGCCCACATAAACGCAACGCTTCACGGATTGCCGCGTGATTTTGCGGCTGATGGTAAAGCAGCAAAGCCTTCTGCAAGCGGCGTTGTTTCTCCGAGTAACTGCTCACCACCGTTCGTCCGGTAAGCGGATCCAAGCCAGTATGGTACATACAGGTAGCCAAGGTGCCCGGAGTGGGAGTAAACTCCTGCACCTGTTCGACACGTAAATTATATTTACGCAAAAACAGCGCGGTGTCCACCATATCACTCAACGTTGAACCAGGATGAGCTGCCATCAGGTACGGAACTATGCCCCGCCGCTGACCACCAAGCTTATTGTGCTGGCGAAACTGATCAATAAACCGAGCAAAATACTCAGGTCCTGGCTTGCGCATAATCTGCACCAAGTCATTACTCAACGCCTCAGGAGCCACTTTCAACAAGCCGCCAATATGGTGGTCAAGCAACTGGTGCAAATATTCCGGCTGGCGCTCCAACAGATCATAGCGCACCCCGGAAGCCACAAAAACATGCTTTACTCCGGTAAGATTACCAATACGCCGCAGCAGTTTGGCACCGCGCTCGGGCTGCACCTGTAAATTGGTGCAAATTCGCGGATGCAGGCAACTGCTGCGCTGGCAACTGCCGCACTGCTTGGCATCAACCAAGGTGATACCGTACATATTGGCCGTCGGTCCACCAACGTCGCTAATAGTACCACGAAACTGCGGATCATGGGTCAGCTGGGCAATCTCGGCAAGCACTGATTCTTCTGAACGTGACTGCACCTGACGCCCTTGATGACGGGCAATAGCACAAAAAGCACAGCCACCTTGACAACCACGGTGGCTGGTCACCGACCAGCGGATCTGCTCAAACGCGGTGATTTTTTCGCTATAACATGGATGGGGACGACGGGTAAATGGCAGGCCATATAGCTGATCCAGCTCACAACTGGTTAGCGCTGGAGCTGGGCGATTCACCACCACAAAACGGTCACCATGTGCCTGCACCAGCAGCGCATCCTTGTGGCGTTCAACAGCGAGAAACATTTGCGCGTAAGCCTGCGTATCCTGCTGCACCTGTTCAAAACTGGGCAGCTGCACCCCCGCAGGAGCAACGCCGTTCAGCCAGGCGGTGCCAGCAATATTGGTCAACTGGCTCACGACTTCACCCTGCTGCAGACGGGTGGCAATCTCCACTAACGGCTTTTCCCCCATACCATACACCAGCAGATCGGCTTTACTATCCACCAGCACTGAGCGCCGCACCTTGTCGCTCCAATAGTCATAGTGGGCAAAACGGCGCAAACTGGCTTCAATACCGCCAATCACTACCGGCAAACCCTTAAACGCCCCGCGCACAGCAGCAGTGTAGGCAATAACTGCCCGATTGGGACGCGCCCCACTTTTACCACCGGGAGTATAGGCATCATCATGGCGCAGTTTGCGCGCCGCAGTATAGTGATTGACCATAGAATCCATGGCACCAGCCGCAATAGCCGCACACAGCCGTGGTCGACCCATCACCTGCAACGCCTGCGGGTTGCGCCAATCAGGCTGGGCAAGAATACCCACGCGAAACCCCTGATCCTCAAGTAAGCGCGCCAGCAGCGGCACTCCGAAAGATGGGTGATCCACATAGGCATCACCACTGACAAAGAGCACATCCAGCTCAGTCCAGCCCCGCGCAGTCATCTCGGCACGCGTGGTGGGGATAAAACTGGTCAAATCAGGTTTTTTATCTTTAGGCAACATAGGCGTAACAGACAATCACTTATTAAATGAGATAATCTTGCAAAAAAACGGCAATAGAAAACTATTCATGGCGCAACGCAGTGATCGGATCCAGGCGTGAAGCGCGGATTGCTGGATACAAACCAAATACCACCCCGACTGACACGCTGATCAATAACGATAAAATCAAACTGGAGGTCGTCACCACGGTACTCAAGCCAGTAAGTTGAGTAATAAGCCACGGTAGCACCAAACCCACCAACACGCCAAGCAAACCACCACAACAGGACAACACCACGGTTTCGATAAGGAACTGGGTAATGATTTGCCACTGCCGCGCGCCGATAGCCCGGCGCACCCCTATTTCTCGCGTGCGCTCGGTAACCGAAGCCAGCATGATATTCATGATACCAATACCGCCGACCAACAGGCTGATAGCGGCAATGGACCCGAGGACGATATTAAAACGCTGCTGAGTTTCCTGCGCTTGGCGCAACAACTCCAGCGGAATATGCACAACCACATCCTGCTGTTTATGAAAACGCTTCAGCAGGGTATGCACGGCGCTAGCATTAGGCTCAACATCAGCCTCTGTCTCCATTTTAACCAGCAATTGATACAATTCTACCCGCTCACGGACACTGCTACCGCTATTTATCTGCACCAGAATGTCACCATAACGCTCACGCATAACCGCCAAGGGTATATAAATATCGTTGGCACTATCGGTAGATTTTATCTTGCTGCTACCCGGTGAATTACTCCGCACCACACCGACTACGCGGTAGCTACTACCGCCCAAACGGACAAAGTTGCCCAGTACCTTTTGCAAGGGAAACAGCTGCGACACCAGCTCTTCAGTAATAACAGCCACCGCCTGGCGGCGTTCTTCATCAAAAGGCACCAACAGGCGTCCTGCCACCAGTGGGCGCTGCACCACTGAAAACCAGCTGGGCACAGTGCCGACCACCCGTACATCGACAGCTTGCGAACTCTTGTATACCTGCTCAGTGCGCACCTTAACCGGCACCACTAAACTCAGAGCAGGAATAGTCTCCTGTATCCTCTGGGCATCCAGATAAGTCAGCCCGTACATGCTGATAAAATTTTGTCCCTGGCGTTGCTTATCCTCAGCTAGAGGTTTACTCGACTCCAGAATTATAATATCACTGCCCATTTGGCGGATCTGCTCTAAAGCTTCCTGACCAGCACCATTACCTACTGCCAGCATGGCAATTACACTAGCAACACCAAACACCATACCCAGCATGGTCAAGAAAGAGCGCAGCCCATGCAGACGCAGATTATTAATCCCTAGGCGCACATCGCGCACGAGAATCGAGCGTGCTAACTGACCCACTTTGGCTTTGCGCTCGGCGCTTGTCATACGGTAGCCCCGACATCTCGATCACTTGCAGCACCTAC
>Ga0307991_1001238_pt1 | contig 18033 bp, 14 predicted proteins | sample EllFjometagen131_FD_203146 | JGI IMG/M metagenome (GOLD analysis project Ga0307991, IMG submission 203146) | Marine microbial communities from Ellis Fjord, Antarctic Ocean - #131 | ecosystem: Environmental > Aquatic > Marine > Unclassified | place: Southern Ocean | collected 2014-10-08 | reverse complement strand
AAATTAAAATAAATTATTAGGAGGTAGGTAGATGTTAGAAATTATAAAGCAAGGTGGTTCATTAGTTTATGTTATATTAGCATTTTCAATTATAGGATTAGCAGTAGTTATAGAACGGGCAATTTATTTTATGACAATAGAAAAAAAACATTTTTTTATGACCAATCAAACAAATTATAAAAAAATGAAAGAGAAAGTTATTGAGTGTATAAAAGGAAATGATATTGAAGCAGCAAAAGAGGTTTGTTTATCATACGATAATTCAGTATCTAGAGTAATCGGAATAATTTTAGAAAATAAGATGGCTAATAAAGAATTGCTAGAAGAAAAAGTAAGAGAAGTGGCATTAGATCAAATACCAATTTTAGAAAAATTTATGTGGATATTGGCAACGACAGCTCATATAACTCCATTGGTAGGGTTGCTGGGAACGGTAACAGGTATGATAAAAGCATTTGATGTAATAGCTATACAAGGTGTAGGAAAGCCAGAAAAATTAGCAGAAGGAATTTCGCAGGCATTAATTACAACGGCTGCAGGATTGAGCGTAGCTATTCCAGCATTAGTTTGTTACAATTACTTAAATAAAAAAATAGATTTGACAATTAATGAAATGGAAAAAGCGTCAGTAGAATTTATGGATATTTTGGGTCGGTGAATGAAATGAAATTTAAAAAAATAAATAGAAGACATGGTCAGGATTTGTTTTTAGAAATAACTCCATTGATAGATGTTGTATTTTTATTATTGATTTTTTTTATGGTAAGTACAACATTTGTAGATGTGAATACAGGAATAAATATTGTTTTACCGCAGTCATCAATAACTGAAATATCAGAAAGTAGAGATATAATAATTTCAATAACTAAAAACAAAAAGATTTATATTAATAGAAAAAATGTTGATTTGAGTAATTTTGAAAATGAATTAGAAAAAGAAATTGAACATAGTCAAAAGAATAATGTGATAATAAAGGCAGATAAAGATATTGATTATGGTTTTGTTGTAAAAATAATGACAATGTCTAAAAATTCAGGAGCTACAGAATTGGATATAGCAACAGAAAATGAAGAGTAGGTGAATTAGAATGCAAAAAGACAACAAATTTTTTATGTACTCAATATTAGCATCATTTATATTACATATAGTATTTGTAAATGTTTTACCAGGATTTAAGAAAATGCAAATTGAAAAAATTAAAAAAGAAATAGTCTCAATACCAGTAAAAGTTGTTAAATTGCCTAAAAAAGATGAAAAAATAGTAAAAGTAAAAAAAAGTAAAAATGTAAAGAAAATTGAAGTGGAAAAAAGTGGAGATAAACTAACAAAAAAAGAACCGACTAAACAAAAAAGTATGGGAACTGAAATTAAATTTGAAGATGATTTTCCTTCAACAAAAATACCAATTGAAAAAATTGATTTTAAAGAAAAAATAAAAAAAATTAATTGGCAGAAAGATGAAATAAAAATCAAAAAAGAATATAGTAATGAAAAAGCAAATGGGAATATTCCAGAATTAAAGGAAATTAGGGAGCTAGAAGATAGTAAAGGAGAAGAACAAGTTCCTGTAAAAATTTCAGAAAAAATGGAAAATACTTTAGTCGATGAGATTACCCCTAAATTTAGCGAGCTAGAAGAATTTGGAGGGATAGTTGAAGCAGAATTTCCTGAAGGTGTTGAAAAATTAGAAGTAGAAGGAAAAGGTAAAATTGGAAGAGTTAAAGCACATAAAATTAAGTATCCTGAAATAGCTAGAAAGAATGGTTGGGAAGGGAAAGTTAAGTTGAAACTGGATATAGACAAAAAAGGAAGTATTGAATCGGTTTCAATAGAGAAAAAATCTTTGTATTTTCCGTTGAATGATTCGGCAAAGAGTCAAATGAAAAATTGGAATATACAAATATTAAATAATGGGATGCAAATTGGTGGTATAGTGATGATTACAATAAATTTTGAATTAATAAAAGGACGTGACTAGGATGAAAACATTAGGTGTGAAAATAGAAAAAAAATGTCAAAAGAATTTAGAAAAAATATATTTAGAAAATAAGCATGAATTTATAAATGTTAACTCATTAGAAGATATGTTTAATGAGATAGAAGATAAAAATAAAAAATATACTTCAATTTTATTTGAAGGAGATGATTATAAGTACAAAGAATTAGTTGAATTAATAATGAAAATTGATAAGATTAATAAAAAGATAATAGTGTTAATTGTAGGAGAAAGAACATCGTTTGAAATAGTAGCAGGATCAATAAAAGCAGGAGCATATGATTATATATTAAAGCCAATAGACAGTGTTAAAATAATGAAAATTGCAGAAAAAGCATTGAAAGATCAAAAATTGAAAGCAGAAAAATTAAAAGGAAACAGTAGACTTTTAAGTGAAGAAAAAATAATAGGGACAACAGAAGAAATGGTAATGATTTATAAAACAATTGGAAAAGTGGCTGAAAGTAATGTAGGAGTAATGGTAACAGGAGAAAGTGGAACAGGAAAAGAATTAGTTGCCAGAACAATTCATGATTTTAGTGAAAATAAAAATATGCCATTTATAACAATGAAATGTACATCAAATATGGTAGTAGCGTTAGAAAAAGATTTGTTTGGATATAAAAATACTGAACACGATCAGAGATTAAGTAAATTTGAATTAGCACACGGAGGTACACTTTTTTTAGAAGAAATTTGTGATTTAGATTTAGAAATGCAAGCAAAATTATTAGAGGCAATTCAAAAAAGCAGATTTACTCGAGTTGGAGCAAGTGAAGAGCTAAAATTAAATACAAGGCTAATAGCATCATCTACAAAAGATTTAGAGGATATGGTGGCTGAGGGGACTTTTAGAGATGATTTATATCATAGATTGAGAGTAGTGGAGATTAATGTTCCACCTATAAGAGAAAGAAAGGATGATATACCTTTTTTAATTGAATACTTTAGAAATCTTTTCAATGAAGAATTAGAAAAAAATATTAAAGGGATTTCAAAACCAGCAATGACAAGAATGATGAAATATGATTGGCCTACTAATATTAGTGAACTAAAAAATGCAGTGAAAAGTGCAATGGCAATATCAAGAGGAAATACAATATTGATTGAAGATTTACCTGCAAATGTAATTGAAGCGAAAATATCAAAAAGACATGGCGACATGCAAGATTGGGTTTTAGCTGATTGGATTGAAGGAGAAGTTGGAATATTAGATCAAAATGAAGAAGAAAACTATTATAATATAATAATATCAAGGGTAGAGAGAGAGTTAATAAGACAAATATTGGAAAAAACAAATGGGAAAAAAGTAGATACAGCAAAAATATTAGGAATTACACGAAACACATTAAGAACAAAAATGAGTAAGTACGGTTTAGAATAGAAAAAGGAAGTTGAGGAAAAATTAATGTACATGACATTATATAGGAAATATAGACCAAAAAGATTTCAAGATATATACGGAGAAAAAGAGATAATTAGAACATTACAAAACAGTCTAAAATCTAAAAGACTAGCTCATGCTTATCTTTTTACGGGACCCAGAGGGATTGGGAAGACAACAACGGCTAGATTGATGGCAAAAGCGTTAAATTGTGAAAAAGGAATAACAAGTGAACCATGTAACAAATGTGAAAATTGTTTGTCTATTGATAAGGGAAATTTTCTTGATTTAATAGAAATTGATGCAGCGTCAAATAGAGGAATAGAAAAGATAAGAGAATTAAAAGATAAAATAAATTATAAACCTGTAAAAGGTCGAAAAAAAGTTTATATTATTGATGAGGTACATATGTTAACAACAGAAGCATTTAATGCATTACTAAAGACATTGGAAGAACCTCCAAGTCATGTAATTTTTATTTTAGCTACAACTGAGCCAGCAAAGATACTGGATACAATAATTTCGAGATGCCAAAGATATGATTTTACATCATTGACATTAGAAGAATCTAGTGATGCTTTGTTATCGATATCAAAACAAGAAAATGTTGAAATAGATGAAGCTAGTATGAAATTGGTTTATGAAAAATCAGGTGGAAGTTTAAGAGATGCAATTTCAATTTTAGAAAAATTAATTTCATATTATTATAAAGAAGAAATAACAGGAGAAAAAACAGAAAAAGCTTTAGGAATTATTCCTACAAAAAAATTAGAAGAATTTTTAAATATTATTATCAAAAAAGAAAGAGATAGAGGAGTTTCTTTTTTGGATGAGTTATGGAATATGGGGATAGATGTAGAAGAATTTTTTAGAGATTTTTCTTATTATGTAAAAAAAATGATGATAGAAGATAATATCGATTTAGAAGTAAATAAAATGATTGAAATGATAGAAATTATTTATGAAACAATCTCAAAATTTAAATATGAAGAAGACAAAAGGTTATTAGGATATTTGATATTATACAAAATGCTAGAAAATAAAAGTAATGAAAAGATAAGAGAAGTGATTATCAAAAAAGAAGTGATCACACAAATTCATAAGAAAGCTGAAGAAGTGGAGCCTAAAAAGGAAACAAAAGAAATATCAACTACATTTGAAGAAGTGAAGTCAAAATGGAAAATTGTTTTAAATAAATTAAAAGAAAGAAAAATATCATTATTTGCTTTTTTAAGTATAGCGAAATTAAGTAAAATATCAGAAAATAAATTATGGATAACATTTTCTACCGAAAATAGATATCACAAAAGTTCAATAGAAAAAATAGATAATTTAAACATTTTATTAGAAGTATTATATGAAGTTTTTAATGAAAGAATTAATGTTAAATTTGAAGTTGTTGGAGAAAAAATTAAAGAAAGAAAAGATGATGAAATTGTAAATGAATTGGTTGACTTTTTTGAAGGCGAAATAATTGAAATGAGATAGTAGTAAAATAAAAGTGAAAACTATAATAAAACATATAAAAATTATGTATAGAAAAAGGGGGCAAGTTTATTATGGGAACATATTACGAATATCTTTATTTGGAAAATTTGAATAAAGACATTAAATTTGAAGAGAAATTAAAAGCAATTGAAGAACTAGGAAAAATGAAAAGTAAATTGGCTAAAAAAAAGTTGATAGAAATTGTTGGGAATTTAAAAAACGATGAAAAGCTGAGAATATATTCGGTATTAGCTTTAATTGAAATAGGAGATTCAAAATTCATAAAACAATTTTTGCCTTTAAATAAAATAGAAGAAAAAGATATTTTAGAACTTTTAATTATTGCAATTAGCAAGTTACATGCGATTGAGTATATAGGTGAGTTTTTAAAATTTATTGATTATTCAGATAAAGAAATAAAATTAAAAATAATTGAATGCTTAAGTGATTTTGAAGAAGTTGAATCTTTGAAGGTGTTATTGAAATTTTATAATAAAGGTGATAATGAAATTAAAAATTTAATAAAAATGAATGTTGAAAAATCAAAAGTTTTAAAAGAATATTTAGAAGGATTAAATGAAGAAGAAGCATTGAATGTAATTACAATTATTCCGAAAATAAAGGCAGAAAAGTTAATAAATAAACTAATAAAAACTACAAATGATAAAAACATTTTAAAAATATTAATAAAAGGAATAGGAGAACTTGATTTAGAGAATGGTATAGAGTTATTAAAACAATTATATTATGAGGTTGATGATAATATTTTAAAATTAAAAATAGTAGAAGCGTTAGAAAATAATAAAAATAAAAATAAAAAAGAATTTTTAGTGGAATTATTAAAAACCGAAAATATTGATAGAAATATAAAAACTAAAATATTATTTAGCATAAGAGAATTAACAAAAGAAGAAGATGTATTTGTGGAAGTAGTAAAAATAATAGAAAATAAAGAAGAATGGTGGATGTTAAGAAAAGTTGCTATTATGATAATTGGAGAGGCAAGAAATGAAAAGTTCTTGTCTGTTTTAATAAAAGTTTTAGAAGAAGAAGAAGATGAGAGAGTTGTTAGAACTTTAATTCAAGAAATAGGTGAAATAGGAAATGAAAAAAGTATTCCAAAACTAGAAAAATATTTACTATCCGATAACTTGGATTTGAAAAAAGTAGCGGTTTTAGCATTATCAAAATTAGGAAGTAAAAAAGTTTTAGGAGTATTAGTACAGAATAAAAAAATTAGGGAAGAATTAATGCCTGAATCTTTGGAAGCAATAATAAACTTTGATGATCCAAGAGTAGTAGAGGTTTTAATAGAAGTATTAAAGGGAGGCAAAGTTAAAAATATAGAAAAAGTTTTAAAAGGTTTAGCTTTATTTAGTGATGAAAAAATAGAAAAAGTTTTAGTTGGATTTATAAATGATAAATGGAATCAAAGAGAGCAAAGAAGCAAAGCGTTGATGATATTAGCGAGTTATAAAAGTGATGATGTAGATGAAGTGTTGAAAACGTTATTAGATGATGAATCAGAATGGTGGATGTTAAAAAAAATAGCTATAGTTATAATAGGAGAACAAAAAAACTATAAATTAATCAATTGTATAGCAAGACAGACTAGAAATTTAGATGAAAGAATATCTTTGAATGCAAAATCAGTATCAAAAAAGTTTTTTAAAGAATATTTGTTGAAAAATATGGAAGTGGGAACGGAGATATATAAATTTGCAGAAAATTATTTAGAGATTCTATAAAAGAAGGAGATATGAATGCAAAATAAATGGATTTTAATTGGAGGATTAATAATAATACTGAGTTTTATTTATTTTATTCTAAGAATAAATAAAATAAGGAAAGAGAATAAAAGAATAGAAGTAGAAAATATAAAGGTTAAAGATGATATCAAAAAAGCAGAGCAAAGTAATGAAATTTTGAATGAACAATTTGATAATATTAGTTTTAAATTTTCATCAGTAAATCAAATAACCAAAACATTAGTAAGAGAAAAAGATGTAGCAACCTTAAAAAAGAGTATACTTGATATGTATGTAGAAGTAAATTCATCTAAATTTGGAGTAGCATATACCAATAATGATGGGGTTTTAGTAAAATCAAATTCAATTAGTTGTGATAATACTTTTGAATTCCAAATTTCAAAAAAGGATAATTTAGAAATTTGGAATTATTTAGAAGAAAAGAGAATAATAAAAATAGAAAAGTTGAAAGAATTTAAAGAATTTGAAGGAATTAGAGAAAAAATAAAAAGTGGTTATATGATAGTATTTTTAGTTGCGAATGAAAAAGGAGAGAGTGAGATTTCGGATCTTATTTTATTAGGTGAAAAAATGTATGGAGAATATGAAGAAAGAAATATTGAGTTTTTAGAAATATTGTCTGGAGAAATCGAGATAATATTAGAAAATTTAGCAAATAAAAAGCAGATTGAAAAGCAAAATCAAGATTTAACTGGAAAAGTTTATCAATTGATGAGCTTAAATTTAGCCTCAAAAGTAATAAATTCAACTTTAGATAAAGATGAAATTTTTAAAATGTCATTAGAAATGGTAACTGAAATTATAAGTGCGAAAGATGGAATTTTAGCTTTTTTTAATGATAAATCCCAAAAATTACAAATAAAAGAAGTAAGAGGTGAAAAAGGATTTGAAATAAAACACAAAGAAATAGAATTAGATAAAAATGAGATTGAGTATATTTCTAAGCAAAACGAAAGTGTGATTATTTTGGAAACAGAAAATGAAAATTGTTTAATAACTGGATTATATCAAAAAAGTAAAGCTTTTTTGGGAAATAGAGTTATAAAATTAGTAATAATTATGAAAAGTAAAGATGAATTTTTAGGTTTAATTACATTAGGATCAAAACAAACAGGAGAAAATTATAATAAAGAAGATTTTGAAATGTTAAAAACTTTAGTTGGTCATATATCATCGTCTATATACAATGCTAAATTATATACTAAAGCTATAACAGATGGAATGACAAAATTGTACTTGCATACATATTTTAAAAATAGATTGCAAGAAGAAATTGCGCTTACTAGAAGATACAAAAGAAAATTATCTGTAATAATGTTAGATATAGATCATTTTAAAATTTTTAATGATACATATGGTCATCAAACAGGAGATGTAGTATTAAAAGAGGTAGCCTCTATTTTAAAAAATAATACAAGAGAAAGTGATTTAGTAGCAAGATATGGAGGAGAGGAATTTGTAATAATGCTATTAGAAACAGATGAACAAGGTGGAAAATGGGTAGCAGAACATTTGAGAAAAATGATCGAAGAAAAAGACGTAAAAGAAAATGATAATATATTAAAAGTTACAGTTAGCTTAGGAGTATCAACATTTAATTATACAGAAGATATTTCTTCTGAAGAATTGATAAAGGAAGCCGATGTGGCATTATATTATTCTAAAGAAAATGGTAGAAATCAAGTAAATCATTATTCGGAGATAAAGGAGTAAAATGATTATGAAAGAAAATTTAAGAAAACAAGAAAACGAAATATTAAATAATATAATCACAATATCAAAATTTAATATAACTTCAAATATTGAAATAACAAAAGCACGAGAAGTGCAAAAATTAATGATTCAAATTGGATTAGAAACACCAATTATAGATCCTGCTGGAAATGTTGTTTTTAAAATTGAAGGGGAAGATGAAAATAAAAATTTGATAATAACATCAAAAATAGGGATAAGTCTAGAAGAAAAAGAAATATTTTTAACTCAAGAAAGAATAATGGGAAGCGGGATATCTGAAAGTGTGGGAATTAATGCTCTAGTTTTGTTGGGAAGTTTATTAAAAAAAGAGAAAATGAACCATAATATATATTTAGTAGTAACAACAGATAAATATAATCAATATACTGGAATGGATTATTTTTTTAAAAATTTTGTTAATAAAATTAATGGAGTTATTAATTTATCTGGGTTGAATTTAGGTGATTTAGTAAACGAAATAGATGCTTCAATTTTATTAAAAATAAAATTAAAAAGAAAGAATGAATACCAAAAGAATAATATATTATTTGGAATATCAACTTTAGTAAATAAATTAAAAGAAGAAAATATATTGAAAGATACTTCATTGAAATTTTATGATATAAGAACAAAATCAGATTATATAAAAACTATTGATTGTGGAGAAATAAAAATAGAAATAAAAAATACTTCATTAAAAAAACTTAGTGAAGTAGAAAATATAATAAAGAATATATCAAAAGGTGTTTCATTAGAGGAAAATGTAAATATTGAAATTGAAAAATTGACAAGACATGAAGCAATAACAAATGCAAATGATAAATTGAAAAAAATCTTTTTTGAAGTTGCAAAAGAACTAAATATAAAAACAAATATCAAAAAAGAAGAAAATCAAATTAGAATTCCATTATCAAAAGAAATAGATGCAATATCAATTGGAATAACTGTTGGAGGTAAAGAAAAAGAAGAGTATATCGAGATTAATCCTATTTATACTGGGATAAAACAAGCCTATAGTTTAATAACAAAGTTTGATAAGGAATAAGGAGTTGGTTTTATGGAGGAAAAATTATTAGATGGATTATATAATTCCAATACGAATGAAGAAATATTATCAAAATTAACTGAAATTTCAAAATATATGGAAGTTAATGGAAAAATAAAAGATGATAAATTTATATTAGAATTAATAAATTTAATGAAAAATGAGAATGATTTTGTGAGAATTAAATTAACAGAATTAGCTGAATTTTATACAGACGAGAGAATAATAGACGCTTTAATATTAAGATTGAAAGATGATAAAAATTATTTTGTTAGAGGTTTTGCTGCAAAAGCATTGGGTGGAATAGGAAATATACGAGTGAAAAGTGATTTGCAAATGGCACTACAGGATTCTGAAAAATTTGTGGGGAATTTTGCTGCACAGTCGTTGAAAACTATAAATATGAAGGTGTCTTTTAGTGGGAAATTAAATATGTTGAGATCAAAAATGCAAGAAAGGAATAATTAATGGTAAGCTTTATTTTTACAACAATTGTATTATTTATGATATCAAGTATATTTCCTTTAGTTTCTTTTTTGTTGCCAGTTTATGGAATAAGAGAAATCAAAAAAGGGAATATGAAAATGAATATTTTAAAAAATGGACTCGTAGCTTTGATATTATTATTGCTTAATTATGAGTTGCTATTATACTATATTGTTATATATTTGGGAACAGAGATGTTTTTTTTATTTTTAGAAAACAAAAAAATTGGTGAATATGAAAAGATACATATTACGGCTTTAATTTTCACAATATTAATATATGGATATATTAATATGAATTTGGCAGAATTTAATCAAATTATGGAACAAACTAAAATTTTGTATATAGATAAATTACATTTAGATGAAAAAATGATGTCAGAAACGATTAATTATATGAAAAAATATGTATTACTTATAATTTATATTGCTTTAGCATTTATGAATTTTATGACATATATGATTTTAAAGTATAAATCATATATTAATTGGAAGATTAGTTATTATTATTTGATTCCATATGTAATATTGTTTTTATTAGAAAAAATATATAAAATTAATAATATATATATAATTAATGGAATAGTTATTTTCAAAATACCTTTTATTATATACGGAGTAAAAGAATTATATAAAGGGTTAAAAAAATATATGAAAAATAAAAATATGTTAACCATAGTACTTATGTTATTATCAATATTTATACCAGATGGTATATTTATATTAGGAGGAATAAGAAGTTTTAAAATATTTGAGGAGGTTTTTGAAGATGAAAGTAATATTGAAGGAAAATGTTAAAAGTGTAGGAAAAAAAGGAGAAATAATAAAAGTAAAAGAGGGATATGCAAAAAATTTTTTATTTAAGAAGAATCTAGCTATAGAAGCAACTCCAGGAGAATTAAAAAAAATACAAAATAAAGAAAATGTTGATAATATGAAAGCTAAAAAAGAAAAAAGTATAGCTGAAAAATTAGCAGATAAAATGAAAAATAAAGAATTGAAAATTAAAATAAAAACAGGAAAAGAAGGAAAAATGTTTGGTTCTATAACTACAAAAGAAATAGCAAAAGAATTAAAAGAAAAATATAATTTAGATATTCCAAAAAAGAAAATAGAATTAGAAGAAGAACATATAAAGACAATAGGAACTTATAATATTAAAATAAAAATACATTCAGAAGTAAAGATAGAGATGAAACTTGTTATAGAGAGTGCTTAGTATGAAAAATTTAATAGAAAAGATAAAATTGTTAAGAAGTGTTGGTTTTAAAAAAGAAAATATTGAAATTGATATTTTAGACAAACAAATAACAGTTTTATATGGAACTTTGGGTAATATTTATGGTGCAAAAAAAATGGTTAAAATTGCAAATGAAAAGAATGTATTACAGGAATTACAAGGGAAAACAATACAGGAAAAAGCATATGCTTTATTAGTAATAACATCAAAACCATTTGAAGAAGTAAAGATGATAAGAACAGAAGAAGAATTAATAGAAGCGATAGAAAGATTAGAAAATAAAGTAGCTGAATTAATTTCCTTGAAAGAAATAGAGACAGAAATAAACAAAAAAGTTAATAAATTAATGGAAGAAAAACATAAGGAATATCTAAAAGATTTAAAATTAAAGATATTAGAAGAAGAGAGTGGACCAGAAAATAAATATACAGAAAAGAAATTAGAAAATTTGAAAAAATTAGAAGGCAAAAAAAAATTAACAACAGTTATGGATGTATTAAGACCGCAAAAAATAAATGAAGTAATAGGCCAAGAGAAAGCAATAATGGCTTTATTAACCAAACTGGGGACGCCTTATCCACAACATGTAATAATGTATGGGCCGCCAGGAGTTGGGAAGACTACAGCAGCTAGATTAGTATTAGACGAAGTAAAAAAATTATCTTATTCTCCATTAGAACAGGATGCGCCATTTATCGAAGTTGATGGAAGTACACTTAGATGGGATCCAAGAGATATGACTAATCCATTAACGGGTTCTGTGCATGATCCTATATATCAAGGAGCACAAAAAGATTTTGCTGGACATGGTATACCAGAGCCAAAATTAGGATTAGTAAGTGATGCGAATAGTGGTATTTTATTTATAGATGAAATAGGAGAAATGGATATAAAATATCAAAATAAATTATTGAAAGTATTAGAAGATAAAAGAGTTACTTTTGAATCTGCTTATTACGATTCAGAAAATTTAAATATCCCTACTTATATAAAAGAAATATTTGAAAATGGAGCACCAGCAGATTTTATATTGATAGGAGCAACAACAAAAGATCCAAGTAAAATAGATCCAGCGATAAGATCGAGAGTATCAGAAATATATTTTGAGCCATTAAACAAAAAAGACATACAAAAAATAGTTTTAAATGCAGCTCAAAAATTAAAAATAAAAATAGATGATGAAGCATTAGAACAAATAAGTAAATATACGATAGAAGGAAGAAAAGCTATAAATATTTTAGCGGATGTGTATAGTACAAAATTATATGAACAAGTCAAAAAAGTGAAAAAATCAATAAAGATAACAAAAGCAGATGTAATTAGAGTAGCAAAAATAAATAGATTAAGTGTTTTTATGGAAAAAAAATCGAAAGAAGAAAATGAAATAGGAAAAGTTTTTGGATTAGGAGTTTCTTCTTATATAGGATCCGTTATAGAATTTGAAGGAAAAAAATTTAAAGCAAAAGAAGGAAAAGGAAAACTTAGATTTAATGATACTGCAGGATCGATGGCGAAGGATTCAGTATTTAATGCAATGACTGTAGCAAAAGAATATACAGATATAGATGTAGATAGTTATGATTTTCATATAAATATAATTGGTGGAGGAAAAGTAGATGGACCATCTGCAGGAACAGCAATAACTGTACTAATAATAAGTCTTTTGAAGGAAAAAGGAATAAGACAAGATGTAGCAATTACAGGAGAAATTTCAATTAATGGAGAAGTAAAACCAGTTGGTGGGATAGTTGAAAAAATATATGGTGCTATACAAGCTGGAATGAAAAAAGTCTTAATTCCGGAAGGAAATAGAGAAGATGTACCAGAAAATATAACAGAAATAGAAATATGTATAATAAAAAACATAGAAGACGCATTACAAAATATTAGCTAAAAATATAAATCACAATCATTCTTTTTTGAAAGAAAGGTTGTGAATTTTAAGTGAAAAACAAAGATTTTAGGAGGTAAAATGGAAAAAATAAAAACACTTCCATATAATTTAGAGGCAGAAGAATCAATTTTAGGAGGTATTTTATTAAAACCAGATACAATTTCTCAAATGTTGGAGATATTAAAGCCGGATGATTTTTATAAATTATCACATAAAATAATATATGAAACTATGTTAAAATTATATGAAAAAGGAAATATAGTTGATCCAGTTCTTTTGATAGATAAAATCAAAAAAGATAACAAATTAGATGAAATTGGAGGAGAGGAAGCATTATTTGAAGTAATGAATTCTGTTCCAACTGCCGCAAATATAACTAATTATGCTAAAATAGTAAATGAAAAAGCAATTTTGAGAAATATAATAAATGTTGGAACTAATATAGTTGAGATGGCTTATGAAGGATATGAAGAAGTAGAGCAGATATTAGATAAAGCTGAAAATATGATATTTAAAGTCTCTGAAAATAAGGAAAACAAAGAAGTTGTTGCATTAAAAGATTTAATTGATGATGAATTTGAAAGGCTAGAAAAAGTTTATCAGAATAAAGGAGAAGTAACTGGAATAGCTTCTGGATTTAAACAATTTGATACAATGACTTCCGGATTTCATCCATCAGATCTTGTAATAATAGCAGCGAGACCAAGTATGGGAAAAACAGCATTTGCATTAAATTTGGCATTGAATGCAGCATTAAAACAAAAAAAAGGTGTTTTGATATTTAGTTTAGAAATGTCAAACTCTCAAATTTTTCAAAGATTAATTGCTGCAGAATCTAATGTGCCACTAAGTAAATTAAGAAATGGATTTTTAGGTGCTGAAGAATGGTCAAAAGTTGGATTATCAACAGGAAGATTAGCAGAAACTCCTATTTATATAGCAGATGTACCAAATGTAACAGTTATGGAGATACGAGCATTGAGTAGAAGACTAAAAGCAGAAGGTAATTTGGATATGATACTAATCGATTATTTACAATTAATAAAAGGAAGTGGAAGAGATAGTAGACAACAAGAAATATCAGAAATTTCAAGAAATTTAAAAGGATTGGCAAGAGAATTAGATGTACCAGTTATTTCTTTATCTCAGTTATCCAGAGCACCAGAACAAAGATCTGATAGAAGACCAATGTTATCTGATTTGAGAGATTCTGGAGCAATAGAGCAAGATGCGGATATGGTTGTATTCTTATATAGAGATGATTATTATAATGAAGATAGTGAAATTAAAGGGTTAGCAGAAATAATTATTGGAAAGCAAAGAAATGGACCAGTTGGAACAGTACAATTGAAATTCTTTAGTGAAATAACTAAATTTGTGGATTATACCTCACGAGGAGTGTGATTTTAATGTCTAGGAAGATTGTATTGGGAAATAAAAACTTAGTATTAACTTATGATTCAAATTTAAATGTTCGAGATTTTTATTTTCCACATATTGGAGATGAAAACCATTTAGAAGAAGATAAAAATAGAATAGGATTTTGGGTGAGTGGAAAATTTTCTTGGATAGATGAAGAATGGAATAGAAAAATCAGATATAAAAAAGATGCTTTAGTTTCGGAAATAGTGGCAACTTCAGATTATTTAAAATTAGAAATGAAAGAGGAAGCTGCAGTTCATTATACAAAAAATATTTATTTGCAAAAAATAAAACTTAAAAATTTAAATACTGAAGAAAAAGACATAAGAATGTTTTTTCATAATAATCTTAAATTATATGGAAAAAATAAAAACAATACTGCATTATATGATCCAAAAACGAAATCAATTATTCATTATAAAAAAAATAGATATTTTTTATTTAATGGAATGGTAGATGACAATGGAATATTTGAATATAATACGGATAAATCAAAATTTGGTAAAGAACCAAATTATAAAGATGCAGAAGATGGAAAATTAGAAAATAATACAATTGCTCAGGGTAGAGTAAATAGTATGATAAGTCTAAGAGCAAAAATTAAACCAGGAGAAACAAAGACATTTTATTATTGGATAGCTGCTGGAAAAAGTTTTGAAGATATTAAAACTTTAAATAGTTTGGTGAAGCAAAAAGGAATTCCTAAATTATTAAAAGAAACAACTATTCTTTGGAATAGTTGGTTACATAAAAGAAATTTAGATTTTGAAAAAGTAGATAATAAATTAGAGGAGTTATATCAAAAAAGTTTATTAATAATGAGAAGTCATATAAATGAAAATGGAGCAATAGTAACTTCTTTGGACTATGAGCATGTTCAATTTAATAGAGATACATATAATTATGTTTGGCCTAGAGATGGTGCCTTTACTACAATAGCTTTAGATATGGCAGGATATACAGAAATTTCACGTAAGTTTTATAGATTTCTATCTAAAATAATCAATAGAGAAGGATTTTTTTGGCCTAAATATTATTCGAATGGAGCTCTTGCTTCAACTTGGCATTCTTGGTATGTTGGACATGAAGAACAATTACCAATACAAGAAGATCAAACGGCAATAGTTTTAATTTCTTTATATAAACATTATGAAATATCAAAAGATTTTCAATTTTTGGAAGAAATATATGAAAATTTAATAAAAAGATCAGTAAGTTTTTTATTGGGATATATTGATGAAAAAACAGGATTACCTTTAAATTCATATGATATTTGGGAAAATCAAGAAGGAATACATTTTTATACTGCAGCAACAATATACGAAGCATTAATTCTTTCTAGAAAATTATTGGTTTTATTTGGAGATGAATTTTTAGTAAAAGAAATAGATAATAAAACTAAAATATTTGCTGAAAAAATATTTGAAAACTTTTGGGATGAGGAAGAAGAAAGATTTGTAACAACAATTAAAAAGAAAAAAAATGGAAAAATGGAAAAAGATAAAATTATAGATAGTAGTATCTTACTAGTAACCTTTTTTGAAAACTTTTATTCATTGGACTCAAGGATAAATCAAACAATCGAAAAAATAATTGATAGATTATGGGTGAAAACAGAAGTAGGAGGTTGTTGTAGATTTGAAAATGATAAATATCATCAATTAACAAGAGATATTGAAAAAGTGCCAGGAAATCCTTGGATACTTTCAACTCTTTTAGTTGGAAATTATTATATTTTGGAAAATAAATTGGATAAAGCTTTAGAAATTTTAAAGTGGGTAGAAGATAAAGCTTCCGGAGCAGGGTTATTGCCAGAACAAGTACATCCTTATACAGGAGAAGCGATATCAGTATCACCGTATATATTATCTCACTCGATGTATATAATTGTAATGAATAATTATTTAGAAAAAAAAGGAATAAGATTGATAAAATAAGGATGGTAACTATGATAAAAGAATATTTGAAAAAAAATAAGGTTTTGATAACAGATGGAGCAATGGGAACATATTATTCTCAAATTACAGGAGAAGATACAACTTTTTCAGAAATTGCAAATATAAAGAATCCTTCAGTAATTAAAAAAATTCATAGAGAATATATAGAAGCAGGAGCAAAATTAATAAGAACAAATACTTTTTTGGCAAATAGTATTTCACTTAATATAGATAGAATAGAAGCAAAAGAAATAATTCAAAATGGATATAAGATAGCCAAGGATGCAATTAAAGATAAAAATATATTTATTGCTGCAAGTATTGGACCAATTATAAATAATAAAGAAAAAACTAATGAAGAAATAGAAGAAGAATATAAATTTATGGTGGATTCTTTTATAGAAGTTGGGGTAGATATTTTTTTGTTTGAAACATTTAGTAATTTAGATGAAATTATAAGTATAATTAAATATATAAAAAAAAGGAAAAAGGATGCCTTTATAATTACACAATTTGCATTAATGATAAATGGATATACAAAAAAAGGTATTGGAATAAAAACTTTAATCAAAAAAGTGAAAAGTATTAAAGAAATAGATATATATGGATTTAATTGTGGAACAGGACCTATTCATTTATATAATAATCTTAAAGAAATTGATTTTGGAGAAGATATTGTATCGGTGCTTCCAAATGCAGGATTTCCAGAAATAATAAATAGAAAGACAATATATACAAATAATCCTGATTATTTTTCGGATATAATGGTAAATATATTTGAATTAGGTATAAAAATAATAGGTGGTTGTTGTGGAACTACTCCTAAACATATAAAAATGCTTAGTAAAAAAATGGAAGAAGAAATAAAAATAAAGGGAAGAACCAAAAGAGTAATTAAAGAAAAAATTGTTAAAGAAAAAGTAGATAATATCTTTTTTGATAAGCTCAAAAAAGATGAATTTGTAGTAGCTGTAGAATTAGATCCTCCCTTTGGGACAAATATAGACAAAATAATGAATGCAGCCAAAATATTAAAAGAAGAAACAAATGTAGATATAATAACTATATCTGATTCACCTATAGGAAAAGTAAGAATTAATTCTATGATTATAGCTTCTAAAATAAAGAGAGAAATAGGAATAGATGTAATGCCTCATATTTGTTGTAGAGATAGAAATATGATTGGATTAAAATCAGATCTATTGGGAGGACATATAGAAAACATTAGGAATTTATTATTAGTTACTGGAGATCCAATTCCAAGTTCTGATAGAAATGAAATTAAAAGTGTTTTTAATTTTAACTCATTAGGATTAATGGACTTAGTTTCAACAATGAATAATGAATTCTTAGCAGAAGAGACATTCAACATTGGTGGAGCATTAAATTTAAATGTGATAAATAAGCAAAGTGAAATAAATAGAATGTATAAAAAAATAGAAAATGGTGCAAATTATTTTCTGACTCAACCAATTTATGAAGAAAATGTAATAGAAGAATTAAAAAAACTCACCAAAGATAAAAATGTGAAAATATTAGGTGGTGTTATGCCATTAGTAAGTTATAGAAATGCACAATTTTTAAATAATGAAATTCCAGGAATTAACATTCCAGATAGATATGTAAATAGATTCAAAAA
>Ga0307991_1001237_pt1 | contig 18057 bp, 18 predicted proteins | sample EllFjometagen131_FD_203146 | JGI IMG/M metagenome (GOLD analysis project Ga0307991, IMG submission 203146) | Marine microbial communities from Ellis Fjord, Antarctic Ocean - #131 | ecosystem: Environmental > Aquatic > Marine > Unclassified | place: Southern Ocean | collected 2014-10-08 | reverse complement strand
CGAGTAAAGCTAGCTTATGCAAGTGGTAATTTGAAGGCTGGTTTGGGCGAGAATAAGATGAGCTATAATCGAATTGATTTGAATGCTGATATTGAGAATGATGCTAGTCAGGAAGATGTGTTTTTGCAGTGGCTAATTAAAGGATATTTGGATATGGATCAGGCTAACATTAGTATGACGAGTCTTTCGCATCCTATTCTTATTCCAAGCATAAAAATGCATTTCGATCCTGAAAATTTTATTATTCAGGAGGCACATATGCAAATTGATAAATCTGATTTTGAACTGAAAGGGAATTTGAATAATGTATTGTCTTATTTTAGAGGCGTTTCTATACTGAAAGGAAATTTTAATTTTGCTTCTAAAATTACCGACCTGAATCAATTGATGGCGCTAACCAGTGGTTTAGGAACAGAAGAATCAGCTAAGAAACAAGATAAATTAGCCGAAGAAGAAAGTGATTATTCCGGACCTTATCTGGTTCCGAAAGGTATCGATTTCAACCTGAATACCAAAATAAATTTTGCAACTTTCGGGAATGATACGGCGAGTAATATCAGAGGCAATGTACGCGTGAAAGATGGCGTTTTGGTACTCGATGAGCTCAAATTTAAAACTCCTGCAGCTAGGATGCAAGTCACAGCTTTGTATCGAACACCGAGAAAAAACCACTTGTATTTGGGTTTAGATTATCATATGCTTAATGTTGAAATAGAAGAACTCTTAACCATGATTCCTGATATCGACACCTTGATGCCGATGTTAAGATCATTTGGTGGAAAAGGGGAATTCCATTTTGCTGGTGAAACCTACCTCGATTCTTTATACAATATGAAGAAATCGACAATACGGGCAGCATCATCCATTAAAGGAAATAATTTAGTTTTGATGGATGGGGAGACGTTTGGCGAGATTGCTAAAAAACTCAATTTCAATAGAAAAACAGTAAATAGAGTGGATTCATTATCTGCGGAGTTTACAATTTTTAGAGATGAAATAGACATTTATCCTTTCTTAATAGTGATGGATAAATATAAAGCGGTTATCGGCGGGCGTCATAATTTTGACTTGAGCTTCAATTACCACATATCAGTTGTGGAGAGCCCTTTGCTTATTAGACTTGGAGTAGATGTAAAAGGAACTATGGACGATTTGTCTTATAGCCTGGCTAAACCCAGATATGCTCAATATTACAGACCAGTTGCAAGAAAAGAAGTGGAAAACAGGCAATTGGAACTAAGAAAGATGATTCGTGAATCACTAGTAGAAAAAGTAAAAGAGGAGTAACCTTTCTCCTGTAATATTGTTTGATTATGAAGAAGTTTATTATTTATTTTGTTAAACTTATGTTTTTTGCAGAAAGGACTACCAAGCGAGTCTATAGACATGAGTTATACCTATTAGCATTTATGGTATTGCTTTTCATCACTTCAGGCATTATGGCTACTGCTATGTTTTTGGCTGTTAGGTTAACCCCTATAGAACCAGTTTATGCGCGCAATAACCTTGCAAATCCAGGGGTTTTTCTTTTGTTTGCTATACCCATCTCTATAAACCTTTTTTATAGGAAAAGGATTGATGTGGATTTAATTAGAGAACAGGTTAATGACTGTGATGAAATACAATTAAAAAAGGAAAGAAACAAGGGAGTTCTAATGGTAATACTTTCTAGCAGTTTACCATTAATTATTTTAGCCCTTTTTTCACTTCTAATCAAATTTAACGTTATTTAGGTGATGTTATCTAGTCAATTGTCAAAGATCACCCATCACATAAATCACTTCTCAAAAAAATGCCATTCGCGCAGATGCTTCCAAACCCTGGGTGCCAGAAAATGCCTGATATCTTTTCCTTCTTTAATCGCATGGCGAATAAAGCTGCTCGATATTTCCATCAGCGGAGCATCAAAAAAATGAATATCGCCTTTGGCCGAAAAATCTTCTTTTTTAAATCCGCGGCGTGCGTAAACGTAGAGTGGATAATAGTCTAAAATAGATTGATAATTTTTCCATTTATGAAAACTACTTAAATTGTCGCCACCAACAATTAAACAAAATTGATGCTGTGGGTGTTTTTCATGTAAATAAGTAAGTGTGTCAATAGTGTAAGAAGGTTGTGGCAATCGGAATTCAATATCCGATGCGCGAAAGCGAAAATCATCCTCAATAGCAAGTCTAACCATTTCAAGGCGCTGATAATCGTAGAGTAAAGTTTTCTTTTCTTTTAATGGATTGTGAGGCGAAACAACAAACCAAATCTCCTCTAAATCAGTAAATTCCAACATATAATTGGCAATGGCAGTATGCCCAATATGAATGGGATTATAAGACCCAAAAAATAAACCTATTTTATGTGGAGCAGAACTCATTTATCTAAAAAAATCTGAATTTGTTTTTTTGTTTCTTCAATTGCTTTATCGAGCTGATCATTCACAATAATTATATCAAACTGTGAAGCAAAACTCATTTCATAAGCACTTTTTTCGAGGCGCTTTTGAATGCTGTTTTCATCGTCGGTTGAACGACTGCGTAATCGATCTTCTAAAACTGTTAGGTTGGGAGCCTGAACAAAAACAGCCAGGGCATCGTCGCCAAAATATTTTTTAAGGTTTAAACCACCAACAACATCTACATCAAAAATTGGATACTTTCCGCTTTTAAAAATACGCTCAATTTCACTTTTCAAAGTACCATAAGAAGTATTTGCGTATACTTCTTCCCATTCCACAAATGCATCATTATCAATCAGTTGCTTAAATTTCTCAGGACTAACAAAGTAGTAATCCTTTTCATTTTCTTCATTTTTTCGTTTGGGTCGGTTGGTAGCCGAAACTGAAAATGAAAAAGGAAATCCGGCATTCAATAAAGCATGAACCAATGTTGTTTTCCCTGAACCTGATGGAGCGGAAAAAATAAATACTTTGCGTTTTTGTTGTTCCATTACAAAATATTGGAGAGTTGTTCTTTTATTTTTTCCAACTCGTCTTTCATCATTACCACTAATTTTTGAATATCAACATTATTAGCTTTAGAACCAATGGTATTGACTTCACGACCTATTTCCTGTGCTATAAAATTAAGTTTCTTGCCATTCGAATCGCCATCATTGAGAGTTTCCAGAAAATAATCTAAATGTCTGGACAAACGCACTTTTTCTTCTGTAATGTCCAGTTTTTCGATATAATAAATAAGCTCTTGTTCAAAGCGATTGCTATCGAATGATGATTCTTCGGCCAGGTTTGCAAGATTTTTTTTGAATCGCTCTCTTAACAGCGCTATGCGAGGTTCTTCAAAGGGCACTACTCTTTCGGAATATTCTCTAATAAGCTGGATTCGATCGACAAAATCATTTCGCAGCACTTCACCTTCAGCTTTGCGATACGTATCAAGATTAGCGATAGCTTGTTTTAGTCCTTTTTCCACGGCCAACCATTCGCCCTCATCCACATCAGCAATAGGCGAACTTAAAACATCGGGCATTTTTAACAAAGTGCTTAATAGATTTGGATCTTCAGGCAAATTGAGCTTTTCTTTTAACTCTGTGATTTGTTTAAAATAAGCATCTGCAACTCCATGATTTACTTTCACAGCGGTATCAGCTCCTATATTTTCAATAAGCATATTGAGTTCAATTTTCCCTCTTTCAAGCTTTCCATTTAGAAGTGTTCTTATAAGGTGCTCTTTTTCTTTGTAGAGTGAAGGAATTCTTGGAACAAAATCAAAATATTTACTGTTTAGTGCTTTTATTTCAAGAATTATATTTTTATTAGGTACGGATACGAGTGCTTTACCGTAACCTGTCATTGACTTTATCATAATACGATCTTTTTGCAAAGATAAGATTTCCTGAAAGACCATTCAGATAATTCCTTTTCAAGTTTATTTAAACCTAGATTTTACTTATTTATCGAAAGGAAGAATTGATGCCATTGAATTGGAAATGATTTTTGCATAAAAAAACCCACTATCCAAAGGATGCGGGTTTTGTTATTGTATAGCTTAAAATTTTAGCTGATTTTTTTTACTTTATCACCATCGTAGGCCCATTTTATATAAATAGCGCCCCAAGTGAATCCACCGCCAAAGGCTGCCAGGATTATTTTATCGCCTTTTTTCAGCTGACTTTCCCAATCATGTAAACACAATGGAATAGTAGCATCGGTAGTATTGCCGTACTTTTGAATATTAATCATTACCTGCTCTTTTCGAATTCCCATTCTGCGAGCAGTAGCATCAATAATGCGCAGATTGGCCTGATGAGGAACTAACCAAGCTAATTCTTCCGGTTTGATTTCGTGCTTCGTCATCATATCGGCAGAAACATCAGCCATTTTTGAAACAGCAAATTTGAAAACTGATTGCCCTTCCTGATGAATGAAATGCTCACGATTTTCAACAGTCTCATGGGTGGGAGGATACAGTGATCCGCCAGCTTTTTGGTAAAGGAAATCTTTTCCTGAACCATCGGTATGCAAATCCGCATCCATTATTCCAAAATCTTCTGTTGTTGGTTCAAGCATTACGGCACCACCTGCATCGCCAAATAGAATACAATTTTTTCGATCGGTATAATCTGTAATAGCGGACATTTTATCAGCACCAACAACAATTACTTTTTTGTATTGGCCGGATTCAATATACATACGCCCTGTTTGCAAAGCAAACAAAAAACCAGAACAAGCAGCATTCATATCAAAAGCAAATGCATTAACACATCCTGTATTAAAAGCGATAATATTGCTGGTGGCAGGGAATAACATATCAGGTGTTACAGTTGCGCAAATGATAAGATCAACTTCAGCAGGTTTTATATTTGTTTTTTCGAGAAGACCAAGAACGGCCTGGGTACCCAAAATAGAAGTTCCTTTCGCTTCTCCTTTTAAAATGTGCCTCTCTTTAATTCCGGTACGAGATTGTATCCACTCATCATTGGTGTCCACCATTGTGGATAGCTCTTCATTTGTTAAAATGTATTCAGGTACGTAAGCGTGTATTCCTGTTAGAGCGGCATTTAATTTCGACATAATATTCTTTTAGGATTTCAGCGGGCGAATTTGCGGCTTTTTTATCAGCCAACAAAATATTTTAACTATATTTTAGAAGTTTATTTAAAAAAGTTCGAAAAAAAAAAGAAAATAGTCGAAAAACAGAGTAAAGCTTATGAATTTATCTTCTTTGTTTTGTTAAAACAGGATCTGCAAAGCGGTTCATAGCTATCAGTTTCACCCAGCACAACTAAATCATCACCTTGAATAGTTCGATGTGAATATTGAGCCAGATTACCACATTGCATACAGATAGCATGAACTTTTGTAACATATTCGGCGGTAGCCAAAAGATGAGGAATAGGGCCAAAAGGAACGCCTTTAAAATCCATATCTAAACCAGCAACGATTACACGTATTCCCCTGTCGGCCAATTGATTACATACTGAAACAAGACGTGTATCAAAAAATTGAGCTTCGTCAATACCCACAACCGAAACATCGTTTACCATTAATAATATTTGCTCAGCACTTTCAACAGGCGTGCTTCGAATACTATTTTCATTGTGCGAAACAACATCTAACTCATCGTAACGGGTGTCGATAGCAGGTTTAAAAATTTCAACTTTTTGTTTAGCAATTTTTGCCCGGTTTAATCTGCGAATTAATTCTTCAGTTTTTCCTGAGAACATGGAGCCGCAAATCACTTCTACCCAGCCTCTACGGGGTTGATTATTATCGGTAATTTCTAAAAACATTTATTAACAAATAAACTTTAACAAAATTAAAAAGGGCAATAAAACACGCCTTTTTTTCTTTTTATATTTAAACTATAATTTATATTGGAATATCTATGCGCAAAAATAATGATTTCAATGAGAATACAACGATATAGGAAAAATAATAATTGATGTTTTAACCACACTATAAAATGAAATTTGACACTACTTTTAAAGAAATGGAACTTGTTTTTAATGAACTATCCGAACAATTTGAGGCAATCAAGAAAAATGAGGAACGGATTCCTCAAATCGAAATTGATATTTTTAAAGTAACTCTACAAAAACTTTACAAGCGCATCAATCAATTAAACAAGATGGATTTGGCAATGCCAGTTGAAAAGCCAGCTAAAGAATTAATCGAAAAAACCGTTTCAATAGATTCTCCGATCGAAAAAGAAATGGAAGACCTCAACACTTCAAAAAATGAAGTAACAGATGAAAAAATAATCTTGAATGATGAATTGGAATACGAAAAGGTTACAAATGACTTTCTGCAAGATGTGAATAATCCTCCTGAGATTTCGACAGAAGATATAGAAGAACCTATAAAAGATGAATTGGACACAATAACGTCAAAAAATGAGGAGGTAAAACCAAGCCTATTGCTTCAATTCGAAGATGAAATATTTTCGGTAAACGATTCTATTGCTCAAAAAGCAAAAGACAAAAGCTTGGTGAATAAACTTAGCAGCACGCGTATTGAAAATTTAAAGTCGGCCATAGGAATAAACGATAAATTTTATTTCATAAACGAACTCTTTAGTGGAAATTCACAAGCTTATGAAGATGTAATTTATACTTTGAATAATTTTAAGCGCTTTGAAGAAGCAATGCAATACGTTAGCACGCTTAAATATCGCTACGATTGGAAAACGGAAACAGAGGCCTATCAAAAGTTAGTTCATTTTCTGGAGCGTAAATTTATTGAAATACATGCCTGAAAATAACCCCTAATAGATTTGCAGTGCAAAAAAGAGGAAGCCATCGGGCTGTCCTCTTTTTCATTCTATTGGTTTTGTGAATCGGCGCTAAAAACGTATATTTATATTGCGAAATTTATTCAATAATATTTTAAAGCAATGACTTATTTTCAGATTATAGAAAAATTAAAATTTCTATTTTATGCTAAAAATGCGCACGGATTGCATTCTCCGTTTGTATTTGAATTTTACAATGAGGTAAAATTAAAGGCTAAAAAAATCAATCATTCTGCCGGTAAACTATTTGACTTTAATAAAAGACAAACACAAATTATCGTAGCAATTATCCACTATTTGAAAATAGAAAACGCCTTTGTATTAGATAAAAATAGATATTCTATTCAACAATTATTTTTGAATGTTTTAGAGGCGAACAAGATTTATACATCAGATAATTTGGTCGTTTTGCCTAAAGAAGAAATAAAATTCGATTTAATTTATATCTCTAAGTCGCTTTTAATCAAAGAGGATAATCTGCTTGCCAAATTGCGACCATTTATTTCTGAGCGTAGCGCTGTAATCATTCCGCATATTCATGCGTCCAAGAACTCGTTAGATCGATGGAAAAGTCTGATAAAGAATGATTCGGTTCGCGTGAGCCTGGATTTGTTTTTTATAGGTATTCTTTTATTCAGGAAGGAATCGACAAAACAGAATTTTCTATTGAGATTTTAATTTTGTTAACTCAATTAAAAGAATTATGCCTATTTTTGAACTTCTTACAAAACCATAATTATGCAGGAAAAAGTCATATCAATTACAGATATTGCAAAGCACTATCAGGTTGGAACACAACTGGTAAAAGCCATACGTAGTATTAGCATTGAAATTTATAAAAACGAATATGTTGCTTTAATGGGTCCTTCAGGATCTGGAAAATCGACTTTAATGAATATTTTAGGTTGTTTGGATACTCCAACACATGGAGAATATTTTTTGGCAGGGCAGGATGTTAGTAAAATGGTAGACAATGAATTGGCCGAAATCCGAAACCAGGAAATAGGCTTTGTTTTCCAAACATTTAATTTGCTGCCCCGCTCAACAGCTCTGGAAAATGTAATGCTCCCTTTGATTTATGCTGGATATTCCAAAAAAGAGCGCATCGAAAAAGCTACAAATACGCTGAGAGATGTGCATTTATCCGACCGTATTGATCACCGTCCAAATGAACTTTCTGGGGGTCAGCGTCAGCGTGTTGCTGTGGCTCGTGCCTTGGTAAATAATCCGTCTATCATTTTGGCCGATGAGCCAACAGGGAATCTTGATTCAAAGACATCCCTCGAAATGATGGGTCTTTTTGAAGAAATTCATGCGGCGGGAAATACAGTAATTGTTGTAACACACGAAGAAGATATTGCAAAACATTGCCATCGGATTATTCGATTAATTGATGGTGAAGTTTCCAGTGATATGCCAAACGACGAAATATTCCGAGTGAATAATAAGGAAGAAAAACAAACTGTTTAACTGGATTTTTTGAGCGATTTGATTTGACTTTGTAACTTTGCCGACTTAATTGGAATCCCATGTTATTTTTCTATATTTTCCTGATTTTATTTATCCTTTCAACTATTATCTTTTACTTGATATACCGAGGATTTAAGAATCCGGTAAATCCACACAATCGGATTCCGACAAATATTGGTCTTCGAGTAGATGAAGTTAAGTTTCCATCTGTAAAAGGCCAGGATATTTATGCCTGGAAAGTAGAATCGAATCCTGATTTTCCCACTGTAATTTTGGTTCATGGTTGGGGAAGGAATGTGGAGCGTATGACTCCCTATTTGCGAAAACTTTGTTGCAGAGGTTTTAATATGCTTGCTTTTGATGCCAGAGGGCATGGCAATAGTCACAATGATGGGCCAATGACTATGCTGAAATTTGCTGAGGATATTGGCTCTGCCACTGAATATATTTTGAGCAATAAAAATCAAAAAAACAAAGCGATTTCACTCATTGGATTATCCATTGGTGGTGCTTCTTCTATTTTGGCTGCAAGTCGCGATTCACGCATTCAAAAAGTTGTTACTGTAGGTGCTTTTGCGCATCCACTTGCTGTGATGACTAAGCAATTAAAAGATCGTCATATTCCATATTATCCTTTTATCTGGTTGTTTTTCAAGTTTGTAAAATGGCGTACACATATTAATTTCGATGAAATTGCTCCTGAAAATAATATATTAAAAGCACAAGCAGATTTTTTATTGATTCACGGTGAGAATGATGCTATTGTTCCGCTTGAACAAGGATTAAAATTGAAGAAGATACAACCCAAAGTTGAATTGTGGGTCATTCCTAAACGTGGTCACTCCAATTGTCATTTGGAAAAAGGCTTTTGGGATAAAGTGGGTGATTTTTTAGGAAGCGAAAACAAAGGATAGAAAAGGATTATTTTCCGGCAATAACCAATACAATTTCTCCCTTAACAGCTTTTTTTTCATAATGTTGGTACAATTCAACTAATGTTCCCCGCACCGTTTCTTCGTACATTTTGCTTATTTCTCTCGAAACACTTGCTTGACGATCTTCTCCAAAAAATTCCGCAAATTGCTTTAAGCTTTTTACTAATCGATGCGGCGATTCGTAATAAACTGTTGTAAACGGATTTTCAGCCAAAGCAATCAATCGTGTTTGACGTCCTTTTTTATGCGGTAAAAAACCTTCAAAGTGAAAGCGGTCGTTTGGTAAACCAGAATTTACAAGGGCAGGAACAAAAGCTGTTGGACCTGGAAGGCAATCCACTTCAATATTATTTTTTATGCATTCGCGAACCAATAAAAACCCGGGATCAGAAATTGCTGGCGTTCCTGCATCGCTTATCAAAGCCATATTTTCGCCGTCTAGTATACGTTCAACTAATTGGCTCACGCTTTTATGCTCGTTATGAATATGGTATGAAGATAGTTTATTTGAAATACCCAAATGTTTAAGTAAATTCCCACTTGTTCTGGTGTCTTCCGCTAAAATCAAGTCCGCTTCTTTTAATATCCGAATCGCCCGAAGCGTAATGTCTTCAAGATTGCCAATGGGTGTTGGGACTAAAAATAATTTTGCCATCCAATTTGAGTTTTTACAAAGGTAGCTTCTTTTTAATGTCTATTATTGATATTAGAGTGCTATTTATGTAATTTCGCACTTTAATAATTGATTATCAGAAATCGTTTTTAAAGAGATTGATTGAAATTTAATAAATTAACAATGAATCTTAGCATCAAATTTATTAACACGATTTAAAATAAACGCAAATGAAAAATTTTAAAGGAAATGTTATTTCAAAATTACCTGGCGTCGAAACCTCTATTTTTGCGGTTATGTCGGGTTTGGCTATAAAACACAATGCCATAAACTTATCTCAGGGATTTCCTGATTTTCCTGTTTCAGAAAAATTAATATCTACTATTCATCAGAAAATGAAATTGGGACTCAATCAGTATGCTCCAATGTCGGGAGTGCCTGTTTTAAGAGAACAAATTGTAAGAAAAGCGGCCGACACCTACGGCGTGAATTACAATGCTGACACTGAAGTAACTGTTACAGCTGGCGCTACGCAAGCCTTGTTTACGGCAATTACTGCATTTATTCGCGATCAGGATGAGGTTATTGTTTTTGAGCCTGCCTATGATTCTTACGGTCCAGCCGTTCGGCTAAATGGAGGTGTTGTTAAATACGTTCAATTGCAATTACCTGATTATCACATCGATTGGCAGGAAATGGCGCAAAAAATTACGCATCGCACAAAAATGATTGTAATCAATACGCCTCACAATCCTAGCGGAAGTGTTCTTAGCGAACAGGATATGCTTGATTTACAAAGAATTACAAAAAATACGGACATCATTATTTTAAGCGATGAGGTATACGAGCATATTATATTCGATGGAAAAAAACATCAAAGCGCTTGTGCGTATCCAGAGCTGGCAGAAAGAAGTATTGTTGTTGGCAGTTTTGGTAAGACATTTCATGCCACTGGTTGGAAAATAGGTTTTGTTTTAGCGCCAGAAAATCTGATGAATGAATTTAGAAAAGCACATCAGTTTAATGTTTTTGCAGTCAATACACCCATTCAACATGCACTTGCGGAGCATATGATGGATCCCGAAAATTATTTGCATTTGGGCGAGTTTTATCAGCAAAAGCGCGATTTTTTTGTTGAAAGTGTGAAGTCTTCCCGTTTTAAAATAATTCCTTCTTACGGCACGTATTTTCAATTGCTTGATTATTCTGATATTTCCACAGAAAATGAAATGGATTTCGCAAGGCGATTAATTTTGGAATTTGGTGTAGCAAGTATTCCCATCTCAGCCTTTTATCAAAAAAAGGATGAAAATAAAACACTCCGTTTTTGTTTTGCCAAAGGCGAAAAAACAATTGAAAAAGCAGCTGAAATATTATGCAGGATTTAAATATTAGTATTATCCAATCTGATTTGGTTTGGAAAGATAAAGCGGCCAACATGGCTAGTTTCGGTTACGATATTGATCAAATTAAGGAAGAAGTCGATTTGATTGTTCTTCCCGAAATGTTTAATACGGGTTTTGTTATTGATCCTGAGGTTGTTGCTGAAGAAATGGAAGGCGAAAGCATGCGATGGATGCGCGAGCAGGCCAAAAATAGACAAGCTGTAGTCTGCGGCAGTTTGATTATTCGTGAAAACGATAATTTTTACAATCGCTTATTTTGGATGCAACCTGATGGCGCGTATAAACAATACGATAAGCGACATCTTTTCAGCCTTGGCGGTGAACATAAGAAATTTACAGGCGGAACAGAAAGTTTGATTGTAGAATTAAAAGGATGGAAAATAAAACCCTTGGTGTGTTATGATCTGCGTTTTCCGGTCTGGGCAAAAAACAATTATTCCAATGGCGTTTATGATTTCGATCTATTAATATATATTGCCAATTGGCCGGCAGCACGACGCGATCCTTGGATGAGCTTGCTAAAAGCTCGAGCCATTGAAAATCAGTCCTATGTGATTGGTGTTAATCGTATTGGTGAAGATGGTAACGGATTGGCACACGCTGGCGATTCAAATATTTACGATGCCAAAGGCAAAAAACTTATCCAACAAGCAATAGATACTGAATTTACTGAAATCATTTTGCTTTCAAAGAAAATGTTAGACGATTTCCGCAGGAAATTCACAGTGGGTTTGGATTGGGATCGTTTCTCAATTGAAAAATAGCTGTAGCACACTCTAAATTTCTTTCTATCTTTGTGGCCGTTAAAATCAATAAATTATGGCTGTTCAAAAACCTTCTATTCCCAAGGGTACCCGCGATTTTTCTCCCGCAGAAATGCTGAAAAGAAACTATATTTTCGATACCATTAAAAAGCATTTTATCCGTTACGGATATCAGCCAATCGAAACTCCAGCCATGGAAAATCTTTCGACTTTGATGGGGAAATATGGTGAAGAAGGTGATAAACTTTTGTTTAAAATTTTAAATTCAGGCGATTTTTTGAGCAAAGTCTCCGATGAAAATTATACCGATAAAAACAGCCAAAAACTAACATCAAAAATCAGTGAAAAAGGACTTCGTTACGATTTAACCGTCCCTTTTGCACGCTATGTTGTGCAACACCAAAACGAAATTAGTTTTCCTTTTAAGCGCTATCAAATTCAGCCAGTATGGCGTGCTGATCGACCTCAAAAAGGACGCTACCGTGAGTTCTTTCAATGCGATGCCGATGTAATTGGAAATAATTCTATGCTAAATGAAGTGGAGTTGGTACAGTTAATTGATGGTATTTTCTCCGATTTCAAAGTAAATGTAGTCGTTAAACTGAATAACCGTAAGATACTTTCAGGTATAGCAGAAATTATTGGACAAGCCGATAAAATTATTGACATTACCGTAGCGATGGATAAGCTTGATAAGATTGGATTGGAGAATGTGAATAAAGAGTTACTCGAAAAGGGACTTCCACAGAATGCCATAGATCAGCTTCAGCCTATTATTTTGCTCAAAGGGTCGAATTTCGAAAAGCTTGATGCTTTAAAATTAACATTGTCTGCCTCAGAAATAGGTCTTAAAGGAGTAGCAGAAATGCAAGAGATTATGGACTATTTGCAATATTTCGATTTGCAAAATGAAGTGGAACTCGATTTAACATTGGCACGCGGCTTGAGCTATTATACAGGAGCGATTATTGAAGTAAAAGCGAAAGATGTGCAAATGGGAAGTATCTGTGGAGGAGGTCGTTACGATGATTTAACAGGTATTTTCGGATTGAAAGATGTATCAGGAGTTGGCATTTCTTTTGGAGCTGATCGCATTTTTGATGTGCTCAACGAATTGGAATTGTATCCTAAACACCAAACAGAAAATACGAAAGTGTTTTTTGTCAATTTTGGCAAAGCGGAAGAAGCCTTTTGTTTACCAATTTTAGCAAAATTGCGCAAAGCAGGAATAAATTCGGAAATTTTCCCCGATGCAGCTAAGATGAAAAAACAAATGAGATATGCAAATGATAAGGCCATCCCTTTTGTTGTATTAATTGGAGAAGAAGAAATGAAGCTAGGTCTGATTCAGTTAAAAAACATGGAAAGCGGTGAGCAAAAATCAGTTACTGTTGACGAGTTTTTTGGTTTGATGAATGATTAAAGTTTAATAATACTCCAAGCGCCAAAGGTGCGAAAATCAATAGCCCTGAGCACATCTCAGGGTAAATAATGCAAGAATGGTTCAAGCGCCAAAGGTGCGAAATCATCAAACCACTTGCACGGGATGACTTTATTAGCTTTAGATCCCACACCTTTGGCGCTCAATATTTTTCCTTCTTGTTTATCCCGAGTGATGCTCGGGGCTATAGCTGTCGCACCTTTGGTACTTAGAAATAATCCTTTGAGTTTTATGGTCTATCTAAATATTCGATGATCAATTATTCTATTCATTTGCAGAAAATAGCGCCAAAGGTGCATTAATCAATAGCCCTGAGTTTAGCTCAGCGTTAATAACGTTAAACAGCCTTAAGCGCCAAAGGGGCGAAATCATCAAACCACTTGCACGGGATGACTTTATTAGTTTTAGATCCCGCACCTTTGGTGCTCAATATTTTTCCTTCTTGTTTATCCCGAGCGATGCTCGGGGCTATAGCTGTCGCACATTTGGTGCTTAGAAATAATCCTTTGAGTTTTATGGTCTATCTAAATATTCGATGATCAATTATTCTATTCATTTGCAGAAAATAGCGCCAAAGGCGCGCCAAACAATAGCCCTGAGTGTTGCTCAGGGTAAATAATGCTAAACAGCCTTAAGCGCCAAGGGTGCGAATTCATTAATCCCAAACATATCGTTCATCATAATCAATGTTATTTTCATTTAAAAATGAAAGATATTCCTCCTTAAATGAGACGGTTTTATGATGCTCAGCTTGATTTTTAATATAATTTTTGACAATATGGATATGTGCAGTGCCAACAGAAAATCCTCCATATCCTCTCTGCCAATAAAACTTCTCATAGAACGACCCTTTTGTTTTTATCCATTTTGATGAATTCGTTTTTAGTTTTTCGATTAAATCCATTAATGCAATTTTTCGAGAAAGCATACAAAGCACATGAATATGGTCTTTATGTCCCCCAACAATAAGAGGATTGCATTCCATATTCTTACAAATTCCCCCGAGATAACTAAATAGCTCTTCTCTAATTGGTTCGTTTATAAAAGGATACCATGACTTTGTGCTAAAAGTTATGTGTATATAATTTTTCACTAAGGATTGTGGCATAAGTAGATGGATTTTGATTCCGCACCTTTGGTGCTCATTATTTTTTCTTTACATATTACCCCGAGCTCCGCTCGAGGCTGATGATTTTCGCACCTTTGGTGCTTAGAAATAAAATTATTTGAAAATCAATAGACTCAAAGTTAATCATAAATTTTAATTCGCGAGTTCAAACAACCGCATTTTTTTGTTTATAATACTTTCAATAATATTGAAATCAATCTTTTATAAAATTAAAAATCAACGAGTTAATTACGAAAAAGGCACACAATTAATTCTAATTGAATAGGGAAAGAGTTAAAGAAAGATATTCTAAGCCCCCAAGGAACTTATATCATCAATTCTATAGCGCTTCTATGGTTAATTATCATTTGATACCGCACCTTTGGCACTCAATATTTTTCCTTCTTGTTTATCCCGAGCGATGCTCGGGGCTATAGCTGTCGCACCTTTGGTGCTAAGAAATAATCCTTTTAGTTTTATGGTTTATCTAAATATTCGATGATCAATTATTCTATTCATTTGCAGAAAATAGCGCCAAAGGCGCATAAATCAATAGCTCTGAGTGTAGCTCAGGGTAATTAAACGAAGACTGACACAAGCGCCAAAGGTGCGAAATCACAAACTTGACACTTGTGCGACTAATAAATCATTCGTGAATTCTGCCATTGGCATTCCTTTGGAAGTGGCAGTATTTTTCTTTCTGAACTTACCTCAATCCCTTCACTCTGGGAATTCCTGCCACAAAAGTTTTCAGATAAAAAGGTTCAAAATAAGCTAAATCAGCAAAATCTTTAGCATTGAATTTATCCTCTGCCAAAACAATCATTCCTCTTGCGGATGGTAATATTTCAGTATAAAAATAAGCGTTTGGGTGATTATTGTAGAAATCTTGATATTTCCCAGATCCATCACCACTAAAGACAAAAGTATTATTTTTAAGTAACTCTTTATAGGTGTTTTCATCAATAACTTCCGCTTCTACTTTTCTAACATCCTTGATTTTATTGTTAAAATGAGCAGTATATGCTTCCATTCTGCGTGCGTCAATCATTGGGCAGAGTATTGTGTTTTCTTTTTCCGCTATTGCTTGTTCAATATTTTCGAGTGTAAAAAAAGCAAGAGATTGTAAAGTGCTAATATTGATTAAAGGAATATCCAGACTATAGCACAATCCTTTGGCAGTAGAAACACCAATGCGTAAACCCGTGTAGGATCCAGGGCCTTCACTCACAGCAACAGCTTCCAAATCGGAAAGAGAATGTTTACTTTCAGCTATGACCTCTTGAATATAACCATTCAAAATTTCGGCATGAGAATTCGCGCTGTTTAATTCGCGAAAGCTGAGTAATTGACCGTCTTGAGCAATTGCAACGCTGCAAACACTTGTAGTTGTTTCAATAGAAAGGATTAGAGCCATTATTAAAATTTTGGCAAAAATACCATAAATAAATCAAATGGAGTTTTGTATAAGCTATCCTAAATGACTTTTTTATATCTTCGTTGTGTGAAAAAAACGAAACTATATTTGATTATTATCCTTTCCTTTATCACGTTTCTTTTTCAACCTGTTATTGCCCAAAACCAACTGAAAATAGGAACTGATATTCCCCTGCAATATGGTATTGGCTATAAATATACATCTACGCATGGTCTAGGTGGCGGATTAAAAATTGGTGTGCTCACCGAACCTCACAATAGCATAATATTATCTATTATTCAGGCACTTGGAACTAAAGAAGCGATTGTTAATATTATTCGTGAAAGTTTCAAAATGGGCGTTATTATAGACGGAAGTGGAAGTTGGAATTGGAATAAAAATTATGTGGGTGCTAATCTCGTATTAATAAATTTAAGTGCCGGCGAGGCTCCTCTATCTGCCATCGATAGCCAGTATAATTTTGATATTTTTAGTTATTGGAATCCCCTTTCTTCCATTTTCAGTCAGGAGTCCATGCAAATTAGTCTGAATTCTACTTTGATGCAGTTGGGCATTCATTATGGTCGGCGAATACCTTTAAAGGAGAAACTTGAGCTTCAGTTAGAATTTGGTTTGAGCAAGAATTTGGGTTCTTCAAATATATTTTCCTCGGATTTTCCATATCCCGAATCGATTTTTAATACCATGGATGAAGATTTGCAAAGAACGTATCAGAAGTATGCCATTATACCAACTATAGGTATTTATTTGGTGTATACAATTTAAATAAAGCGAATGGAATTATTTTCAAATGAATATTTTATGAGGGAGGCGCTCAAAGAAGCGCAAAAAGCTTTTGATAGAGACGAAGTCCCTGTGGGCGCTATAATCGTTAGCAATAAAAAAATAATTGCCCGTGCACACAATCTTACGGAAACTTTAAACGATGTTACTGCGCATGCTGAAATGCAAGCATTTACTTCTGCAGCCAATATGCTTGGAGGTAAATACCTGAAAGACTGTACATTATATGTTACGCTCGAACCTTGTCTGATGTGCGCCGGCGCAGCAGCATGGACTCAAATCCCTCATATTGTATTTGGTGCTTCCGATCCCAAAAAAGGATATTCAACAATTTCAAATTCTGTTTTACATCCTAAAACTACCGTCGTGAAAGGAGTTCTGGAAGCGGAATCCAGTGCTCTTTTAAGTTCCTTTTTTCAAAAGAAAAGAAGCTAACCGTTTTATTTTGCTTTGATAGAAGCTTTCGTTTTTTGTACCTTCGCGTATTAAACTCTAAAACATTTAATCATGATAAAAAAGCAATTTATGGCTATCATTGTGTTAGTTGCAATCGTATTTTCCAGTTGCAATAACCAAAAAGCCAGTAAACAGGTATCTGACAATGAAATGAAAAGTTTGGTTGAAATGTATACTCCATTTGAACTGACTGCTGATCTTTCTCATTTAACGGATATGGAAAAAGAAATGGTGAAAGTGCTATTTGAAGCTTCGTCCATTATGAATGAAATTTATTGGATTCAGACCTATGGCCCTAACGAAGAGCTAGTTGCCGGCCTGAATGATAATTCCCGCAAATTTGTGGATATCAATTACGGCCCATGGAATCGCTTGGATAATAACACTCCATTTATTGAAGGAATTGGTTCGAAACCAGCAGGAGCCAATTTTTATCCAAAAGATATGACTACAGAGGAGTTCGACGCTTGGGAAGATGCAGACAAGGATAATTTGTACACAATGGTTCGCCGTGATGAAAAAGGCCAATTGCAAAGCATTTGGTATCACGATTTCTTTAAAGAAGAGACAGAAAAAGTTGTTGAATTACTCCGTAAAGCAGCTGATCTTGCAGAAGATGCAGGTTTAAAAAACTATTTAACTTTACGCGCTGAAGCCTTGCTTACAGATGATTATTTTGCAAGCGATATGGCCTGGCTCGATATGAAGTCAAGCAATGTGGATTTGGTTATTGGACCCATAGAAAACTACGAAGATGCGATGTATGGCTACAAAGCAGCTCACGAAGCTTTTATTCTGATTAAGGATGTTGCCTGGAGCGAGAAACTGGCTCATTTTGCACAATTTTTGCCTGAATTACAAAAGCAAATCCCTGTTGAAGATAAATATAAAGCTGAAACA
>Ga0307991_1001235_pt1 | contig 18076 bp, 17 predicted proteins | sample EllFjometagen131_FD_203146 | JGI IMG/M metagenome (GOLD analysis project Ga0307991, IMG submission 203146) | Marine microbial communities from Ellis Fjord, Antarctic Ocean - #131 | ecosystem: Environmental > Aquatic > Marine > Unclassified | place: Southern Ocean | collected 2014-10-08 | reverse complement strand
ATAAACAGGTTAACGGCAAATTGGTTGAAGGTCAGGCCCACTTTGGAGCCGATGATAATATTCGGCGGGTCCCCGATCAGGGTGGCAGTACCGCCGACATTAGAGATCACCGCCTGGCTGATGACATAAATTTTGGGATCCAGTCCCATGCCCCTGGTCAGCTCGATAATAATTGGAATAATGATTAAAACAGTGGTGACATTGTCTAAAAATGCCGACAGGACTGCGGTGACAATTGAAAACAAAACCAGAATTTTCAATGGGCTGCCCTTGGTAAGTTCGGCAATCTTTACCGAAAGAATCGCAAAAAAGCCTGACTTTCTGAGAATAGCCACAATGGACATCATGCCCAGTAGCAGCATAATGGTCTCAAAATCAATTAATCCGGCAGCCATATGCTCGTCAACGACATGAAATACAAGCAGAACCATCACGCCGAGCAATGCCGAGACCGCCTTGTTCACCAGTTCAAATGTTATTGCGGCATAAACGACAATAAAAACAATAACTGGTAATAATGCACCTTCCATAATATTTCCTTTATTTAGATCGAAACCTATACATAATCTTTGTTTGCTTTCATAAAACATAAAGGATAGCAGTTTTTAACCTGCTGCAAAAAGAAGAAATAACCTCTTTTCGCTATTTTATATGCGGCAGTGACACCAGCCGATATCCCCATATATTTTAAAAATAAGATAATGTGTATAAAAAATAAAGGCATTGTGTTAAGCAGGAACATCATACTCAACTTGGCACTGTTTTTTTCTTATAATTTCAGAGTATTAAGTTTTTCATTTTTCGGATCTTGAATTGCATTCAAAAAATAGGAGTATCCTCAAATACCCCTGCAGTCCTCTGGGGGACATGCCTTTTTTCCTTTAATAACTACAGGTGATTCAAAAAAATTTAAAGCAAGAATTTTTCGAGAATGAGTAAGAATGCAGGTTACCCGATACCTACACACAGTCCCGGAAATGCGGTTTTGCGGCATTCACCTTTCCAACAGCGCATCTTATGTGCTATTGCGCATTTACGATATTATTGCATACAATGACTTTCACTCTTTACCACAAACAAATAACCTTCTTGCCATCTTTCATTCTTGCTTTTACCTTCTCCATATGTCTCAATGCAGCGATTTCTCTTTCCAAATCGCTTGATTTTATATGAAGCAATTCTGCCAGAACGTCTGGCTCTGTACCTCCTGTATCCTCCAATATTTTTAGCATCCTTGCTTGAATTTCATTGAACATCGCTTCTTTGCCTGAAAGAGATTTTGCCGTATAAACTGCCCAGGGATCACAGGTACGAGTAGGAGATAAAACATCCATGTAACAATCTTCGCATAATATCCGTTCATGATATTCCATTTCCTCTCCCTGTTGAATCAGGCTTCCACATCTATCACATTTCATTGTTTACATCCCCACCTGAATCTTCTAAGAATATGTCCTTAGAGAATTCTTTTGCCTGTCTTGTCACCGAATTGTTTCGATCCCCAAGTTGAACCGTGCTGTAAATCCTTGAAAAAATATTTTTCTCATATGCATATTTTCAGACCTTTTAACGATAACTCCGACGGCAGTCCTGATAACCGACAAATTGAGATAATATCAGATTAATCGACAACCACTTTGGGATTTTACGTCCAAAGGGCCTACACCTTGTAACTGCTCCAAGAGTGGGCGGCTAAGCGATTGATATTCCGGCTCTCAGTGAATTGCGCCGTATATAGCAAAAAAACTGCAACAGGTAGGCATTGACTTTATCAATAAAAATTAATACCCAATCAGGCTGAAAATTAAGCATCGGCGTTTTTCTTTTTCTGCTGTTCGGCAATATCTTTCCTGACTTGATCCATATCGAGCCCTTTAACCTTGTCGATTATCTCTATAAGACCCTGTTCCGGAAGCGCACCGGGTTGCATAAAAACCAGTATTTTTTCACAAAAAACGGCCATAGTAGGGATAGAGCGAATCCCAAAAGAACCCGCCACTTGCTGCTGAAGTTCAGTGTTGCATTTGGCAAAGACAATATCAGGGTACTGTTCTGAAGCCTTTTCAAAAATAGGTCCGAACATTTTACACGGACCACACCATTCTGCCCAAAAATCGATAAGCAAAATATCGTTGTTTTCAATAGACGAATCCAAATTTTCCGAAGTAAGTTCTACAGTTGCCATATTTTAGTATTCCTTTCCCGGCAGGTATTGTTAAAAACAGATAATTTTGAATGATAATATGCCCGTTTTGGATGTCAAGCATAATTACAAAATTTTAGTCCTGAAGTACAAATAAAAAAAACCGGATCAAAAGATCCGGTTTTTTTGATATCATCCCTTATTTTAATTAGTACTCAACTAGTGTGAGGCTCCGGATGAGTTCCGATCTCAAAAGCACCAAAACCAGCGATTATAAGCAATATGCCAACTATAATTCCATTCCACATATTGCCTATATGAGACTGAAGTTGGGGAATAAACGCGGCGATAATCAACCAGACTCCCAGAATACCGGCTGTCCAACCCTGCCAGTTTTTCTCTTTAATCATCGTAAATCCGGCAATACCGGTAATCACGCCGACTATCAGATTATCCCACAAATTTCCCGTTACAGAAAATGATAAAAAAGCGGCTATAAAAAGCCAAACCCCTAAAATCCCGTTTGTCCATGCTTGCCACATTTTAGACATTTTGAGCCTCCTTTTTGTTAAAAATTAGATTAATTAACCCTGCCTATTTTTATATATCAAGATTCGTGCCAATACCAATCTAAACGACTCATAGTATGTAAAAACAACAAGTTATATGTATTTTCTGTGTCGGTAATAAAATATTAAGGAAGAAAAAAGGGAAATGTTATTTCGCAGTTATTTTGATGATTTTGTTAAAAATCAGTATATATGGGCATTACTTACTGTGTAATTCGACTTCACGCTATTTGAAATTTTCCGTGTTGATGTCATGTTTTTTAATAAGGTTTTGAATTTGTCTGCGTTCATAGCCGCTTATTTCAGCCGCCCGGTAGCATTTAACCGGTTATATTTTTCAGTGAAAGATTGTACTAAAAGCGGAATATCCTCTTTGCGTTCCCGTAAAGGCGGTATATGAAGGTATACTACCTTTAACCAATAATAGAGATCACTGCGGAATCTCTTTTTTTTGACCCCTTCAAATCACCTACCACGTCCTATGGGCGTTGTAGGTGATTTGTAAAGCATTACCCAGTTTGTCTACATCCTTGCTGCATTTAGTCACATCGAAAGCGGGCACATATTAAGCGCCTTGCCATTTAATAAATTATATTAAAAATTATTAGAAAGAAGCTATAAAATTTCAACCAGAGGCATGATGCAATTGATATTAAAGAACTTTACTGCAAACTGTGGGGAATCAACCCCAAGCCTTTTTGTCCGACAAAGCAGACGCGAAGGCGGATTTAATAAACTAAAAAAAGCTTGACAGAGATAATAAAAAATATGATAATTGAGATTGAGAATCAGTTACAAGAGGATAAAAATGAATAAAGCGGAAAAGGAATTTAAAGAGCATTTAAGGGGAGAGGGGTTAAAGTCTACTCCTGAGAGAATGGTAATTTTGAGGGAGGTCCTTTCTACTAAGAAGCATTTTAATGCAGATGAATTATATGAAAGCATACACAAGTACAACGAAAAGGTTTCCCGAGCCACTGTTTACAGGACTATACCTCTACTGGTTGAATGTGGAATTATTATTGAGACACTTCGGTGTCAAGGCAGGGTAAGTTATGAGCGCATCTTTGGTTCTGAACACCATGATCATATGGTGTGCCTGGGGTGCGGCAAAATCATTGAATTTAAGGATGACAGATTGGAAGAGCTACAAACTCAAATTTGCGAAAGGTATGAGTTTAAACAAGTGGAACACAGATTAGGCATAAGAGGGTATTGCAAAGAATGTGTGGTAAAAAGCCTTGACAAAGGATAAATTTTTTGATTTCTTATTGAGAATGAATATCAATCACAATTAGGAGGAATCCGTGAATACTGTAGTCATTAAAGTTACAAGATGCTTATCAGTAAATCAGATACTGCCAAAATCTGCCAGAATAAAGTATCCAGGGGAGGTCTGTTGATGATTTTAACTGCCCTAAAATCTGGAGAACTAGCAAGGATTGTGGCTATAGAAGGGGGGCACGGCCTCAGACAAAATTTGTTGCTCCACGGAATATCTGAAGAAAATACTGTTAGGATGGTATCTTCTAATCGTGGTCCAGTCGTTCTTGAAATTAATGGTAGCACGATTGCCATTGGTAGAGGGATGGCAAAAAAGATTATAGTACAAAAATAAGATGAAAGGAGGTGCTAGGTGCAAAAAAGATTATAGTACAAAAATAAGATGAAAGGAGGTGCTAGGTGCAAAAAAGATTAGATGAAATGGCCTATGAAGAAGAGGGTGTAGTAGCTAAGATTCAGGAGGGCGTTAGAACACGAGTTGCAGGCATGGGTGTCAGGGTTGGCAAAAAGATAAAGATGCTAACTAAAGAACCGCTAAAAGGGCCTGTCGTAGTAGTTGTTGACGAAGCCGATATTTCATTAGGGATAGGCATCGCGGATAAAATCATTGTGGAGGTAGATGGATGAAAACCTTACTAATGGGTAACCCGAATGTTGGAAAGAGTGTATTTTTTAACAGGTTAACTGGTGCAAATATCATTGAATCAAATTATCCAGGAACAACTGTTGACTACACAAAGGGTTATATGCGCTTAGAGGGTAAAGACATTGAAATCATCGATGTGCCGGGGACATTCTCTTTGGAACCTAAGGATAAGGCCGAAGAAGTTGCAGTAAAAATGCTGCATGAAAGCAAAGAGTCAAAGGTGATGTGCGTTATTGACGCCTCCAAGGCAGAGCGAGGCCTATATCTGGCGTTGGAGATCATTGAGCAAGGATTTCCTGTAGTCATTGCCCTTAATATGTGGGATGTGGCGATAGATAAAAGCATCGATATTGATGCCAAAAAGTTAGAACAAATCCTTGGAATACCAGTAATACCAACAGTTGGAATAAGCGGTGAAGGTATCTTCACGCTAGCCTCTAGGTTGGAAGATGCAACCCCAATCAAGATGGAAGATATTGTTAAGAGGACAGAAGGTATAAAACATAAAGTTAACACACCTGATGAACGTTGGACATTAATTGAGGGGATATCAAAAGAGGTTGTAACATTTGGGGAGTACCAACACACCCTAAAAGATGCGATCGGAGATTTCACGGTGAAACCTGCAACCGGTATACCGTTTGTTATCGCTGTATTGTACGGATTTTGGAGTGTATTTGGCTCGTTTGCAGGATTCTTTACAGATGGCTTTTTGGTCAAAATATTTGATGAACACTGGCTGCCATGGTTACAGACAGTCTTCCCTGGAGGGCTGGGGAACTGGTTCTATGCCTTGATAGTAGATGTAGGCCACCTCGAAAACGGTGTCCTTGCGGCATCGGATAACTGTTTTGAGTCATTTGGGGCATTGAGCTCAGGGCTATTTGTCCCTGTTGGCGTGGTTTTACCAGCGATATTTATCTTTTATCTTATGTTTGCCCTGTTGGAAGATATAGGATACATGCCAAGGCTTGCAGTGCTTATTGATACTGTCTTGCACAAGATTGGTCTCCATGGATACGCTATTGTGCCGTCGATCCTTGCCCTTGGATGTAACGTACCAGCTGTTGGCGCAACAAGAATTCTAGAGACAAAGAAACAACGATTTATGATGATGACTCTTCTCGCTCTATTTATCCCATGCGGCGCCCAGATCGGGATTATGCAGGATGTAATTCCGGGGTCTATAGGGTTTGTTATGCTCTACCTGATCGCAGGATATTTCATATTTGGTTATATATTGAACAAAATTATTCCAGGTAAGACTCCAGAAATCCTAATGGATGTACCTCCATACCAAAAACCCATGTCCCGTAATATTAGTAGAAAGGTATGGATGAGGACAAGTGGCTTTTTAAAGGTAGCTGTTCCATTTGTAATTCTTGGAAGTTTACTGGTAAATATCCTGTATATGGCAGGAACCATAGATTGGCTCGCTAATATTTTGGCACCCCTGTTTGAAGGTTGGTTTGGTGTGCCCAGAGAAACAGCAGGCCCATTGGTAGCTGCATTTTTGAGAAAGGACCTTGCCGTTGCGCAGCTTAGCGCTATTGAGATGACAAAATATCAGATGATAAGCGCGGTGGTGCTGGTCTCAATATATTTCCCTTGCATCGCCACATTTGCAATGATGCTCAGAGAAGGAAGAAAGGCATTTCTTGGAAGTTTGGCCGTTCTTTTGGTTGTGGTCTTTACATGGGGTGGCCTACTACATCTACTATGGATATTAATGGGGGTGGTATAAGATGACAAAACAGAACACATTAGAAAAAAGAAATGACTTGTATTTCATATATTTCTTGATCCTAGGTCTAGTTTCTCTAGCTTTTGGAATAGCGGATTTAGTCGTAACACTAGGAGGTAGTGAGTATAGTCTTGGTGCCCTGGAGATACCCAATGACGGGTTTAGGGGTGGATGGGGCGGCCTTATTGTACTATTTGCAGGGATATTTTATCTGTCAGGGGTTAAAAATATTCAAGAAATTCATCAATTAGCAAAGGTGATAATGGGCAGCATCCTGATATGGATAATAGCGGGTACAGATATCTTTGCCATGATTACTGAATCTATACCTGGTGGTGAGGATGGTGGCTGGTTTAATACGGCCCAAGGCTTTTGGGGGGCATATGCACCTCCATATCTTCCAGCAATATTCTTGCTGCCATTTTCCCTTGTAGTGATTTTTTGCATCCATAAGTATTATAAAAAACAGGAGATGAAATGATGTCAGAGAAGAAAGATAATGGATCAGAAAAAGGTTATCTGAAACTCTGTGAGGTTACTCCCAATGAATATGAAAACAAATGTTGGCCGGTGTTTCGCTGCGCGTCACACTGGCCTGTGACTTTATTGTTATGTAAAGTAAAGAGATAAAAATGAAGGTTTTTGGATCGGTCTCATCAAGATGATTAGGCAGGAGTATTGGTATCAATAATTAGTATTCAACTAGTGTGAGTCGCCGGATGAGTTCCGTTATCAAAAGCACCAAAGCCAGCTATCATAAGCAGACCGCCAACTATAATCCCGTTCCACATGTTGCCTACATGAGACTGAAGTTGGGGAATGAACGCAGCAATAATCAACCAGACTCCCAGAATACCGGCTGTCCAACCCTGCCAGTTTTTCTCTTTAATCATCGTAAATCCGGCAATACCGGTAATCACGCCGACTATCAGATTATCCCACAAATTTCCCGTTGCAGAGAATGATAAAAAAGCGGCTATAAAAAGCCAAACCCCTAAAATCCCGTTTGTCCATGCTTGCCACATTTTAGACATTTTGAGCCTCCTTTTTGTTAAAAATTAGATTAATTAATCCTGCATATTTTATATATCAAGATTCGTGCCAATACCAATATGCACGACTCGTAGTATGTAAAAACAACAAGTTATATGTATTTTCTGTGTCGGTAATAAAATATTAAGGGAGAAGAAAGGGAAATGTTATTTCGCAGTTATTTTTATAATTTTGTTGCAAATCGGTATATATGGGCATTACTTACTGTGTAATTCGACTTCACATTATTTGAAGTTTTCCGTGTTGATGTCATGTTTTTTAATAAGGTTTTGAATTTGTCTGCGTTCATAGCCGCTTATTTCAGCCGCCCGTGTAATATTTCCCATGGTTTTACTGAGGATACGTTTTAAAAAACTACGTTCAATATCCCGTATAATTGTTTCGGTACGTCTGCTTTTTTCAGCCCGAAGTTCTTCTTTTGTCAGGGATGGTTTTATGGCATTTTCTAAAATTTCAGACGGCAGTGTGTCGGCAGTTATAAGCCCATCTTTGACAAAAATGATTGCCTGTTGAATGATATTTTCCAATTCCCGCACATTGCCCGGCCAATTGTACGACTGCAGAACATTCAGGGCTTCATCTGATATTTCAATATTTTTCCGCCCGTTAGCGTTTAACCGGTTATATTTTTCAGTGAAAGATTGGACTAAAAGCGGAATATCCTCTTTGCGTTCCCGTAAAGGCGGTATATGAAGGTATACTACCTTTAACCGATAATAGAGATCACTGCGGAATCTCTTTTTTTTGACCTCTTCAATTAATTCACGATTGGTTGCAGCAACAATACGGGCATTTGTTTTAATATATTGTGTGCCTCCTACATGAGTAAATTTCTGATTTTCGAAGACATGCAATAGCTTAACCTGCAGTTCCAACGGTAGCTCACCGATCTCATCCAAAAACATAGTGCCGTTATCAGCAAGTTCAAATTTACCCTTTTTAGTATGAATGGCCCCGGTAAAAGCACCTTTTTCATGACCGAACAATTCACTTTCTATTAGAGTTGCCGGAATAGCACCGCAATTAATTTCAATAAAGGGATTATCAGCCCAGGCGCTCATATAATGAACGGAAGCGGCTACCAACTGCTTTCCCGTACCGGACTCGCCTTCAATAAGCACAGTAGCCGGAGTGGCGGCAACCTGTTTCAGTGTTTCGAGTAAGGCCCGCATTTTGGGATTAGCGGTAATAATCTCCCTGAAACCTTCGTATTTTTTTAAGCGCTCTTTCAGGTGTACATTCTCACTAAGTATCTGAGCATAATGCAGCGCTTTTTCGATAAGTCGTTGCAGATCGGCTATTTTTATTGGTTTGAGGATATAGTCATACGCCCCCATCTTCATGGCCTGTACGGCGTTTTCGACCGTACCAAAGGCAGTAATAATGATTACGGGAATATGTTTGTAGTATTGCTGTACATATTGAAGTAAGTCCATGCCGCCTTGTTTCGGCATACGCAAATCAGTAAGCACCAGATGAACAACTTCCTTTTTAAGATACTCGATGGCTTCGCTTCCGTTTTGGGCCAAGATGACCCGGTATTTATTTTTCAGGTTAATTTTCAGAACTTTGCATATTTTTTCTTCATCATCGGCAATTAAAATAGTGTGTTCAAATGATATCATAATCTTCCTTTATCTTTTTATTTAATCGCCTGTTTCGGTAAATAAATGGTAAAACACGTATGCCCCGGTTGCGACGTGAATTCGATAAAACCGGACAAAATTTCAATGATTTGATGAACAATGGACAATCCCAATCCAGTGCCGTTTTCCTTTGTTGTAAAGAATGGATTATAAATGGATTCTCTGATTTCGGGTGGGATGCCAACCCCATTATCTGTAACCGAAAGGATAAAGCGATTCTTATCGCCGCTCATCACACATTTAATTATTCCCTGCCTGCAGGTAAAGTCTTTTTCGCTACGACAGCGCTCTTTTATTGCAGCCTGCGCATTTAGTCCCAGATTCAGTAATGCCTGGAAAAGTAAATCCGAATCGCAGGTAAGCTTATTTCGAGTGGCGTCAATTTCATAAGAAATAGTTGTCTCCAGCACATCCGAACCCTGCAGATCCATACAAAGTCGTTCAAACATATTTTTCATATCTATTTCTGAATCGACGGCTGGTTTAAGACGCGAGAGACTGAGAAAATCGCTGAGTATGCGGTTCAGCCGATTGGCCTCTTCAATGATGAATTGTTTCAGTTCGCTCTGATCCACCTCGGAAACATTTTTTTGCAAAAGAGTTTCTGCCGAAGTGGAAATTGTATTAAGCGGATTACGGATTTCATGGGCAACACTGGCAGTAAGCTGGCCGATAGCGGCAAGCTTTTCTATTTGGAATCGCCACCGATCTTTCTCCCGCATTTCTTCAATAATTTGGTTTCGACTTAATGAAGCAGCAATTTCGCTGTCTAAAATGGACAGAATCTCCTTTTCATTTTCACTGTATTCCAAACCGAATTTTTTGCGGCAAAGTACAAAAATTGTCAATAGATTATTTTCATAAATAATGGGTAAAAAAATTCTTGCATTAATATTTTCAAAAAAACAACGATGCTCTCCGTTCAATTCATTGTAATTGAGCTCATAGAACTCAACAGCTCTTTTTTTTTGTTTCAACTGTGTGATTATAGAAGAATTTTCCGGGATGGACAGAGTTGTATTTTCTGCACTTATTTCTGTAAAATAGCCTGATTCATGATGATAATTAAAAACATATACTGCTGAGCTTTTAAAATTATCGATTATAAATCGGGTAATAATCTCAAAAAATTCGTCTCTTTCATAGTATGCCTGCAGTTTACGAAATAAAATTAGAATATTTTTACGGTACTGCTGTAAATTTTTATTGAACCATCGATCAAACAGATTTCGCAGACGCTTCTCAAAAGGCAAAATTATGAATATTAAGACAACAATCAGGATGGCGTCAAGAATGGATGAATTAATCCCAATCCACAATTTCAGGCTGGCACTGGCCGCCCGGATGACAAAAAAGTAAACAGCAAGTGTTAAACCAGTGAGAATGGAATAAGTTGTCCCTTCGCTGAGTAGCTTCCCCAGTTTGAACAGATGAAATTTGACAATTGCGATAAAGAAAAATATCGCGACAGTAAAGGTGAATATAGTTGATAAAAAATAAAAAGAAGCTGGATTGGGAATATTTACTTTTAGTAAAATAATGGTTACGAAACCTATGAAAATGATAAGCATCCCGAACACAAAAAAGCGCGTCTGATTTTTAAGGCGAATAGCGCGTAAACGCCGAATTTTTGCACCCAGAACAATGCTACCCCAAATAATATAACTTACTGAAACAAAAAGCAGTATCAGGAAAGCGGGTTTGAAGTTGAATATAAAATAATAATGGTAAATTCGGGGGAGTTCTTTAAGGTTGATTAGTTTTATCTGAAAATCAGGGAAGGATAAACTGAGCGCTATAACTGGCAGTGAAAATACGGCAATGTAAAAAAGCGGATTGGTTGCAAATTTATTAAAATTTTTGGGAAACAAATAGGCGATAATCACATAGAATGCAGGTGCAAAAAAAATGATCCGGTAAAGAATTTGTGCACCTAAAAGGGCAGGCAACAGGTGGGCGCTGTTCAAAATGATAATTTCAGCCAGGTTCCAGATTGCAAAGCTGAAAATAAAAGCGGCAAACCATCGATTTAACGTGGTTCTTGGTTTTTCCATTAAAACGATAAAAGCGATACTAAAATTTACCGTAAAGGAAATAATTGCCGGGAGAGAAAAAATATTCATAAGCAACCAAATGTAGTAAAGAATCCTGACTCAAAGGACCAGCGCATCCGGGTGCAACAACATTTTGGGGTAAGGCACAGGAAACGGCAAAGCGCCAACAGTTTCATGCAACGCCCTAAATGGCCACCGAACCGCCACGGGACAACCACTTGTCAGGCGCGTTCCAGTCGGCGGCTTTCCACGGCATCTTTTCCGGACGAACCAGGTGGATGATGTCCCTGAAAAACGCCAGCCGCTCGGCGTCGGTCATGGGAATAAAGGCTTCGGCGATGGCCAGGTTCTGTTCAAGCTGGGCCATGGTCTCCATTCCCACGATGACCGTACTCACGGGCAGGCTCAGGGTGTAACGCAACGCCCGCTCCACGTCATGGGTCAGACTGCCCAATCCGTAGACCTTCATACCGATGGTCGCCACACCTCTGGTATTGGCCACAGGCAGGAACTCCTCGGCAAAACTGAGCATTAAATGGTCCAGGGCCGACAGGGCCATCAGTGCGCTGTCAAAGGGAAACCGGTCAAGGGCCGTAACCAACAACTGCGGATCGGTGTGACTGCTGATGCTGATATTACGGACCAGGCCTTCTTCGCGGGCCCGAACCGCCGCCTCAAGGGCCCCGCCTTTGCCGGTAAAGGCATTCAGCCGATCTTTATCCGTAACATTGTGCAGGCGCCATTCGTCCACATGGTCTGTCTGCAAACGCTCAAGGCTGGTCTCCAGTTGTCGGCGTGCAAAGTCTGCACGGGTATCATAGGTCTTGGTGGCAATCCACATCTCGGATCGCCGGTGCCGGGCGACTTTGCCCAGGCGCTCTTCAGCCTGACCGTCCGAATAGAGCCAGGCGGTATCGAAATAACGAATGCCCCTGTCTATAGCCGTATTAACGATTTCAATCGCCGTCTCTTCGCTGCAGCCGTGGCTGTCCACAATCCGCTGCCCGCCAAAGCTCAAAATCGGAAATGTTTCACCTGTGCTGCCAAAAGACCGGGTCTCCATGATATCCTCCTGTTTTGTATCAATCGTTAATGCTTCCGCGTTTATCCTGAAACGTCTGCCCGGGTGAGCACCCTGGCAAGTCGATTTCCTGAATGGTTATCAGTTCATTGATGGGAAACGCCACATATCACAGACTTCTTTCGGTTTAAACTGATTTAAAAAATGAGCAGCCATTCCTGCAGAATTCATCAGCGTAACGGCGGGAATATGGGATCAAATTATAAAATTTCCTTCTTAAAACCAAAGTAAGGAAAAAGCTGTACATTATGACCGGTTGAACCCGGGGATATAGTGGCGTCGGAACCCTATCGATATTTTCATTGTCATTGTCATATCAGTGGCTGTGTCTAAAATACCATATAGCTGGTTATTGTCAATATGTAATCCTGCTGTATATTGGCTATAGATTCTGGCATATTAGACGTTGAAACCGGCTTCCGACAGGGCTGGCGGTTGTATTAGCGGCATGGGGCAGCACCGGCCGGCCTCTTGGATAGCACTCAAAAATTTTCCTTTTAAAACTTTTTTTAAAAAGAAAATTTATTATTGACACTTCTACAAAAGTGATATATTACATCCAATATTCATTGCCATCCGAGCACCTCACGGGCATTCGTTTTTCAGCCCAAAAACGATGAAATTGGACAAAAAAACCACTTATGAACGGACATACGAATATAGAAAGACTGAAATCATGCCCCTGCCTCTAAAAAACAATCAAATTAAACATCCTTCCATGCGGGACGAGGTATATGACAAACTGTTAACATGGATCATGGACGGCGTCCTTCGCCCCGGGGAAAAATTATTGGACAGAAAACTCGCCGAGCATATGGGGGTGAGTCGAACCCCTGTCCGGGAGGCCCTGCGTCGGCTTGAAGATAAAGGACTGGTTGAATCCTCTGCCAACCGCTGGACAAGGGTATCTGAAATTTCCGTAAAGGAGCCGGAGATGATCTACCCCATTATTTGGACCCTTAACGGGCTGGCGGCATCCCTGGCCATAGGCGTGCTGACCGATGAAGATTTCAAGAAAATGAGCAGGGCCAATAAAGATTTGGAACTGGCCCTTGAGAAGGATGACCCGGTTGCGGCATCCACGGCAGATGCCGCTTTCCACGATGTTTATATCCAACGGTCGCAAAACGCGTATCTTATCAACATTCTCCAGGACCTGAAAATCCGATTCCGCCGTTTTGAAATAAACTACTTTGAGGGAAGCCCCTATGCCAGGAACTCACTTCAGGATCATGAGACCATTATCGCCACCTTAAAAACAGGGGATATTGCCCGGGCCATTGAAACCATTCATTTAAACTGGCAAAACAGCCTTGAAAGGCTCAAAGCCAAGGAACCCTTAACGAATATGGAAAACCATGGACATTGATTTTCAAAAAGTCCTTACCCTGGCAACAAGCTATCAATATGAAATGACCGGTTTCCTGCGGGACATGGCTGCCATACCCAGCGAAAGCTGCAGTGAGAAGGCCATTGTTCAACGAATCAAAGAGGAAATGGAGGCCGCAGGTTTTGACCGAGTCGTCATCGACAACATGGGCAATCTGTTGGGCTACATCGGAACCGGAAAACATCTCATTGCAATGGATGCCCATGTCGACACCGTCGGTCCCGGCAATATAGACAACTGGCATCATGATCCTTATAAAGGATATGAAGACGATGAGGTGATCTATGGACTTAGGACCAGTGACCAGGCCCACGTTCCGGATAAAAAAATCTGGAAAAAAGAGCTGGTAACTGCTGCAGCAATGTACGCTATAATTCCCGCACTTTATGTAAAACACTATGGCGAATAAGTCATATTTTTTGTTGAAAAATGCGATCCCTTTAAAAAATTATAACGAGTGAGGAAACGATATGTTCAATTTAACCGTGAACCCGGAAATCCTTGAAAAAAACATTGCCTATTGCAGGGACAAAAAGATCGCCCTGCCCACCTTTGCGATGATGAAGGACCCGGACAAGATACCGGCAGCCATGAAAGATCAGCTAAAAAGCATCGGCTTATGGGACCTTCACTCTGCCAACCTTTTCAGGATAACCTGGAATAACGAACAAAAGGATTCAGGGGGTCTTTTTGGCGGGCCAAACCACTTTCTCCTCCCCCCGGAACTGACCGGGTGTCATGCAAATATCATCATGCTGGCAGGGCGCTGGTTCCCCACGGGGTCCCACAAGGTCGGTGCCACTTACGGTTGCCTTGCCCCGGGCCTTGTAACAGGGCAGTTTGATCCCCAGAAAACAAAAGCGGTATGGCCTTCCACCGGTAATTACTGCAGGGGCGGCGCCTATATTTCAGCGCTGCTGGCGTGCAAAGCCATTGCCATTCTCCCGGAAGAGATGTCGCAGGAGCGCTTTGAATGGCTCAGTAAAATAGCAGGCCGGGTCATTGCTACCCCGGGATGCGAATCCAACGTCAAAGAAATTTTTGACAAATGCTGGGAGTTAAGAAACTCCGGGGAAGATCTGCAGATTTTCAATCAGTTTGACGAACTCGGCAACCCGTTGTGGCATTACGCTGTCACAGGCAGTGCCATTGAAAAGGTCTTAAACCGCTACCTTACCGGCGGCAAAAGATTCGCCGGTTACATCTCTTCCTCGGGCTCCGGCGGCACCCTGGCTGCCGGCTACTACCTGAAAAAACAGTTTCCTCACACAAAAATTGCCGCGGCCGAAGCCCTCCAGTGCCCGACCCTTCTTCAAAATGGCTTTGGCGGCCATCGTATAGAAGGAATCGGAGATAAGCACGTGCCTTGGATTCATGACTGCAAAAATACTGATTTTGTTATTGCCGTGGATGACGAACCCACCATGAGGCTTCTGCGTCTCTTTAATGAGAGGAAAGGGAAAAAGGCCCTGATTGCCGGCGGTGTTAACCCTGATCTCGTCGACAAACTCGACCTTCTGGGGATATCAGGCATCGGCAATATGATTGCAGCCATCAAATTCGCCAAATACAATGAGCTTACTGAAAATGATTATATGGTGAGTATTGCAACAGATTCCATGCAGCTTTACGGTTCAAGGCTTACCGAACTATCCGAGGCAAGGGGACCCTACTCTGAAACCGATGTACAGCGGGATATCCAGCTTTTGGAATCCATTGGTATCGCGAACATGAAAGAGCTGACCTACTATGAAAAAAAAGCAATCCACAATCTCAAGTATTATACCTGGATTGAGCAGCAGGGCAAGGATGTAAAAGAACTCAACAGCCAGTGGTATGACCACGACTACTGGGCAAACACCTTTGACCAGGTACAAGCACTTGACGAACTGATTACCGAATTCAATGACCGGGTGGGAATTCTAAAAATTTGACCGGCTTGACCGCCCCCTTTATTCTGGCATTGATCATTGCAGTCTTTTTTGTTACCTATATACTTGCCATAAGCTTGACTATCCCCAGATTACTGGAATTATTGTAATTTTTTCATCATACGATAACAGGAGTTTAAATGATCTCGAACCATATCTTCAACAGCGACCCTGAAATTGCAGCCATCATTGAACAGGAGGCCGAGAGGCAGGAGAACGGTCTCGAACTCATCGCATCGGAAAACATCGTCAGCCGGGCCGTGATGGATGCCCAGGGAAGTGTTCTGACCAATAAGTACGCCGAAGGTTATCCTGCAAAGCGGTACTACGGAGGCTGCGCCTTTGTCGATGCCGCGGAAACCCTTGCGATTGAACGGGCTAAGACCCTGTTTAAGGCAGATTATGTCAATGTCCAGCCTCATTCCGGGTCCCAGGCCAACATGGCGGCTCTCATGTCTATAGTAAAGCCCGGAGATACCGTCCTTGGAATGAACCTCTCCCACGGCGGTCACCTGACCCATGGCAGCCCGGTGAACTTTTCGGGGAAACTCTACCACTTTGTTCACTACGGCGTGTCCAAGAAGACAGGTACAATTGATTACGACCAGGTGGCAAAACTGGCAAAGGAGCATTGCCCCAAAATGATCATTGCAGGGGCCAGCGCATATCCGAGAATTATCGATTTTAATCGATTTGCCGAAATTGCCGAATCGTCCAAAGCCATCCTCATGGTTGACATGGCCCACATCGCCGGCCTTGTTGCAACAGGGCTCCACCCCTCTCCTGTTCCTGTTTCAGACATTGTGACCACCACCACTCATAAAACCCTGAGGGGTCCCAGGGGCGGCATGATTCTTGCGAAATCAAACCTCGGCTCAGCCCTCAACAGCACCATTTTTCCCGGAATCCAGGGAGGCCCGCTCATGCATGTGATTGCAGCCAAGGCCGTTGCGTTAAAAGAGGCACTCACAGATTCCTTTGCCGTTTATCAAAAAAATGTGGTAAAAAATGCAATCACCATGTCCCGGGTTCTCATGAAAAGCGGGGTTGAGCTTGTGTCGGGAGGTACCGACAATCACTTGATACTCATCGACCTCACAAGCCTTGACATCACCGGGAAAGCGGCCGAAGAACTCCTGGGACGGGCAGGTATCACTGCGAACAAAAACTCAATTCCCTTTGAGCCGAGAAGTCCATATGTAACCAGTGGCATCCGTATTGGAACTCCGGCCATCACATCAAGGGGAATGAAAATTGCCCAAGCCGAACTCGTCGCCAATCTGATTGCAGATCTGTTGAAACATCCGGGCGACGAACAGAAAATTAAAAATGCCGGAAAAACCGTGGTCGAACTCTGCAAATCATTTCCCATCTACAGAGACGGTGATGAATAGCAGCACTGATATACGGGACAAGGCATCTCTTACGGGAAATGAGGTGAGGCAACTGAACTTCATCAGTGATTTACCGGTCTGCCAGCTCAGAAAGCACTATCGGCAGGGTTTGAGATCTCACATCTTTGAAGTCCTTGCAGTCGATGATATTTTAAAGGAGACCAAAGGGGAATTTATCAACGGTACGCGATGGTTTCCTATAGCCGTCCCCAAACATATGCTCAGGATATTGCGAACGCGGTTTACCACCCTTGACCAGGTCCTTGCCGAGGTGAAAAAATACGCCCTCCTTTTAAAATTTTTAGGCCCGGATCTTATTGCAAGATCTGAAGAGTTCATTGTTGAGTATACCGGAACCGAAAAAAATCAAATCGTTCTTTGCGGACTCCAGGAATACGTCGAAGGAACGATCCTCGACCCCTGGGGTCTGTTCAACCAGGCCCCTCTTGACACTTTTTACCAGGCAGGAGAGGCCAGTAAAAAGCCTGAAAGAAACCGTGTGTCAAGGGCACTTGAATCCATCGCAACCTTTGTCAGGCAAACACAAAAAATGATCACGGATGCTGGCTATATCCCCGACCTTGCAGGCAACGGCAACCTGATCCTGACGACTGGGGGTGGAATCAAACTTGTGGATATCAACAACATCATCAGGATCGATCAAAATGATACCATCCTCCTCGATGATAAAAGTTATCCGTCCTGTGATAAATCAGTGGAAGTACTTGCCATCCTTGAACAAAAGATCCTAAAAACCGAAAGTCTTCCCCATAATGCCCTGTATGGGCATTTTCTCTCCGCGGAGAGAAAAAAAAGAGTCAGAAAGCTTGAAGAAAAATTTTACCAGAGCTTCAGCGCCTCCCCCGCCAAAGCAAACTATCCATTTAACCGATAATTAATCACGAAAGGGCTTAGGGCCTGGAAATAAATAACGCCTCGTTTTTGCATCCTGGCTTCAGGCCATCTTTGCCCTAAATCTATGCGCCAATTCCAATGAAGTTAATGATTTACAGACCCTTAATGACCCCCATTGAGATGTGTGCAAAAACTGTAACTTATAGCGCAAAGGATGTAACCCTCCCCTTGGTAACGGTTGAAATAAAACCAGAAAATTCAATGATTAGGGAAAATTGAAATTTTG
>Ga0307991_1001234_pt1 | contig 18101 bp, 14 predicted proteins | sample EllFjometagen131_FD_203146 | JGI IMG/M metagenome (GOLD analysis project Ga0307991, IMG submission 203146) | Marine microbial communities from Ellis Fjord, Antarctic Ocean - #131 | ecosystem: Environmental > Aquatic > Marine > Unclassified | place: Southern Ocean | collected 2014-10-08 | reverse complement strand
AAGTAAAGATATTGAAGGAGATTTTAAAACAACTGCAATGTTAATGGAAAAAGCAGGCACCGGTGGAGCACTATTCAGAAATCTTTATAGAGATTTCCTCAAAGAAAGTTTTCAGATATTAGAAATAGAGGAAATAGGAAAATCCTATGAAATGTTTGTCGAAATTGCCAAATTATGGAGAGAAATATCCAAATTATTTATAAGAGCAGGGAATAGCAAAAGCATTGAATACATCAATAAAGCTTCTAAAATATTAGTGGAATTAGCGGAGAAAGAGAAAAGAGCAATGAATATTTTATCAAATGTTTATCAAGATGAGGTCCTTTAATAAATTTCTATTACATCCGGACAATAAAAGTGCAGATTTTATAAATTGACAACTATTAAAAAATATATTATAAGTAAGTAAACTTAATTAAGTAAGTCGTAATACGCTTTGGGAAGATATCCAATATAGATAAAGTAATTATGTGGAGGAATATTAATGTCAGGCATAAAAATTAGTATTATCGGGGCAGGAAGTGCTATTTTTTCTTTGAAATTAGTGGGAGATTTTTGTAAAACAAAAAGTTTATTTGGAAGTACTATTTCGCTTATGGATATTGATGAAAAGCGGCTAAATTCAGTACATAATTTAGCAGAGAGGTATGCAGCTGCATTAGGAGCTAATTTAAAATTCGAAAAAACAACCGATATGAAACTGTCAATTGAAGATGCAGATTTCGTAATCAACACTGCTCTTGTTGGTGGTCATGAACAACTGGATGCCAGTAGAGAAGTTGGAGAAAAGCATGGTTATAAAAGAGGTATAGATTCTCAAGAATTCAACATGGTTTCTGACTATTATACCTTAAGTAATTACAATCAACTTAAATATTTTTTAGAGGTAGCTCGTAGCATGGAAGAAATATGTCCCAATGCTTGGTTACTTCAGACAGCCAATCCAGTATTTGAAGGTACAACCTTAATACTAAGATATTCAAACATTAAGGTTATAGGTTTTTGTCATGGACATCGTGGAATTGAAACTCTGGTAAAAAGTTTGGGATTGGATATAAAAAAAGTAAACTGGCAAATGGCTGGATTTAACCACAATATATGGCTTACTCGTTTCCTTTATGATGGTAAGGATGCATATCCGCTTATTGATCGATGGATAAAAGAAGAATCAAAGAAATGGAAACCAAAAGATCCCTTTGATGACCAAATGTCTCCTGCGGCGATGGATATGTACAAATTTTACGGAAGAATGCCCATAGGGGATAGCACCAGGAATGGGAGCTGGAAATATCATTATAATCTAGAAGCAAAGAAAAAATGGTTTGGAGAACCCTGGAAAGGTGCCGATTCTGACATAGGCTGGGCATGGTATCAAAAAAATTATATGAAGGCATTAACAAACAGGAATTTTAAATTTGCTTCCGATAAATCTGCTAATCTTTTACAAGAATTTCCCCCTGATGAAAAGAGTGGAGAACAACATGTTCAATTTATCGATGCATTGGTTAACGGGAATCAAGGAAGATTTGTATTAAACATCCCAAATAAAAACTCATTAATCCCAGGTATTCCTGAGGATGTAGCAGTAGAAGTTCCGTTAATTGTAGACCAAAAAGGAATCCATACAGAAGAGATAAATCCTCCCATACCCAAGCGAATAATGAAGATGTATCTTACTCCGAGGATGTTAAGGATGGAGTGGGCACTGGACGCATTTATATCTGGAGATAAAAGAGTACTCCAAGAAATATTAGTAAGAGACCCTAGGTCCAAATCATTTTTGCAGGTAAAAAAAGTTATAGACGAAATACTTTCATTACCTTTTAATAAAGAGATGAAGAAACATTATGAAAACAAAAAATAAAAGGTTACAACAAATTCATACCCACATCTTCTTTTTTCACTAAATACTTCTTTCCCTGCAACTCAAACCCGCATCTTTTTTCTTTTCTCTTTCTACTATATACACGATACTACATACTATATACTGATTTTCAATTTGATTTACCGCATATTCATGTTAAAATATAAAAAGTATATGCCTACTTATATCACTAAATGATGATTGTTACAAAAAAGGAGTTTTTATTATGAAAAAACAAGATACACCAAGAAATTTAAGTTCATCTTTACTTTTCGGGAATTGGACATCACGCATATTAATATTATTTTTTATCACCATGTTATTATTTTTTGTTACATCTTCGGTATTCGCTTCAGCTTCAGTTCAAGATGTCAGGGAAGCCATTGTAAAAGTATATGTCGTCAGTGATTCTCCGGATTATTATAATCCCTGGAGTATGCAGGGACCCAGAGGAGCTTCCGGATCAGGATGTATTATCGAAAACAATCTTATATTGACCAATGCACACGTTGTTAGCGATCACACTTTCCTGCAAGTTCGCAAATACGGAGAAACTACACGTCATCGGGCGGAAGTGGTTGCTGTTTCACATCAAACCGATCTGGCTTTAATTAAAGTAGATGAACCGGGATTTTTCGATAATGAACCCTTTTTATCCCTGGGTGAACTGCCTGAGCCTCAACAGGAAGTCCTGGTCTATGGATTTCCCATGGGTGGGGATATGTTAAGCATCACAAAGGGTATTATATCCCGAATTGAACATCAGCCATATGTACATAGTTCTTCGGCATTTTTAGCCGGACAAATTGATGCAGCCATTAATCCCGGAAATAGCGGTGGTCCGGTTTTGGTGGATAATAAGATTGTCGGAGTAGTTATGCAGGGTATTTCCACTTCACAAAATATCGGCTATATGGTGCCAGTCCCGGTTATTCGCCACTTTTTTGATGATTTAAAGGATGGCAGTTATGATGGTTATCCAAGCCTGGGTTTAAGCATGCAGGATATGGAGAATCGGGGTTTAAGAGAATATTATCAGATGGAAAAAGACATGAGCGGCGTTCTGATTAATCAAATCATACCAGGATCTCCTGCCGATGGAAAATTACAAGTTGATGATATTTTTCTCTCTATCGGAAATTATGTAGTGGGTAATGATGGAACCATCGAGTTTAGAGATAACGAAAGGACTCAATTGAATTATATCGTTCAGGAAAAGCAGATAGGCGAAAATATTAAAATGAACATTTTAAGAAATGGCAAAAAAATATCCTTAAATGTGAATCTCCATCGCTCTTCAGAAAAAGATCGCCTTGTTTCCATGGAACAATATGAAACATTGCCTTCTTATTATATTTATGGCGGTTTGATCTTTTGCCCATTAAGTAAAAATTTATTAAATGTCTGGGGTCCGCAGTGGTATCAATCTGCACCCAGTGAATTAATTTATCTTTTACAGAACAATATTCCCGAAAAGGAAGATCAACAAGTTGTAGTTTTATTAAAAGCTTTGGCAGCCGATGTCAATGATGGTTACCAAAATGTAAGAAGCTGGGTAGTTAATACTATTAACGGCGAAAAAATATGGAATTTAAAAGATTTTGTCACAAAAGTTGAATCAACTCAGGATAATTATATTATATTAGAGAATAAACGGGACCAGCAAATTGTAATTGATCGGAAAATGGCAGAGAATACACATCGGGAAATTCTGGAAACCTACCGAATTCCTTTTGATCGTTCGGAAGATTTAATAAAATAAATATGGAGAATAAAAAAATAGTTGAAAAAAAAGAAAAGCCTTACCGTTTATAGGTCTTAAAAAATGATATTTAAAGGTTTCAAATTTGGATTATTATTACAGATTGCCATCGGTCCTGTCTGTTTTTTTTATTTTTCAATTAGCCGTAATTAATGGATTTTTTGTTGCCATGATTGGAATATTAGCTGTTTTTATAGTGGACAGTCTTTTTATATTTGGAGCCATCAAGGGAATTGCTGCATTATTGGAATCAAGAAAGATGCAAACAGTATTAAAATACTTCGGGTCTTTTATTTTAATGATTTTTGGTTTAAGCTCGATTTTAAATCAATTCGATATTAATTTTTTACCGACTTTAAGTGCACAAAATGTATCCGGTACACACAATGCCTTTATTCAAGCTGCTATTATTACCATATCCAATCCCCTTACTATTATATTTTGGGCGGGTGTATTTTCAGCAAAGATTACTGAAGATAATTTAGGGAAGATGGAAATGTATTATTTTGGTATGGGAGCTGTGCTTGCAACCTTTAGTTTCTTATTTATTATTGCATTAATTGGAAGTTTCAGTATGACATTTTTACCTACTCAAGTTATACGAGTATTAAATATTTGTGTAGGATTTATATTGATTTTCTTCGGATTTAATATTTTGATGAAAAAATATACTAAGACATAATGCAACTAATAGGGAAAATGGTATGGGATAATTTTCTGTCATACCGTATGTTGAAAGATAATATGATAAAAATAAATAATAGAGTGATTAGATAAATTGAGAAGAGGTAGTAGGTTAATAATTCGGTAATCATTTCTAATTTTAATTTTTTTAATCAAAAATAGGAGGGAAAGAGAATTGAAACTACGAAGAATGTTAAAAATATAGTTCGTATTAACCCTTAAGATTCGTCCTCTATTCTAAAGATATTCCAGAAAAAATGAATGGGTGGTACCATTTGGTACGGATTAAATCATATACTCATGATAGCATAGCTATTAGAATCGTTTATAACTAATAAATTTAGGAGGATATCAAGATGAATATGTTTTGTTACCAATGTCAGGAAACAGCTAAAGGAAGTGGCTGTACCATCAGGGGTGTTTGTGGTAAAAGTGCAGAGGTTGCCAAGGTACAGGATTTGTTGATTTATTTAGTTAAAGGTATTTCGGTATATAGTACCGGAGCACGGAAATTAGGAGTAGAAAATAAAAAAGTCAATCAGTTTATTATTAATTCAATGTTTATGACTATTACCAATGCTAATTTTAATCACCCTGTTTTTATGGAAAAGATAAAAGAAGGTTTAAAACTAAGAGAAGAAATTAAAAAACAATTTCTAGATGCAGGAGGGCTAATGCCTGAAAATTTACCTGATTGTGCTACCTGGAAAGCAGAAACTGAAAAAGAGTTTGAAAAAAAGGCAAATTCTTCCGAAGTCAGTGTGCTTGCTACTAAAAATGAGGATTTGCGCTCATTACGGGAACTACTAATCTATGGTATTAAAGGAATTGCAGCTTACACGGAACATTCGTTTAATTTAGGTTACGAGACTGAGTCTCTGGATGCCTTTATTCAAAAGGGCTTAACAGCGACAACTGATGATACTTTAACCGTTGATGAGTTAGTTGCCCTGGTATTGGAATGCGGTAAAAATGGTGTGGATGCCATGGCTTTATTAGATAAAGCAAATACAGAAACTTATGGAAATCCTGAAATAACTGAAGTAAATATCGGGACCAGAAATAATCCCGGAATATTAATTAGTGGTCATGACATGAAAGATATGGAAGAATTGTTAGAACAGACCAAAGGGACCGGGATTGATGTTTATACTCATGGAGAAATGTTACCGGCCAATTATTATCCCGCCTTTAAAAAGTACGAACATTTTGTGGGAAATTATGGAAATTCCTGGTGGAAGCAAGGCGAAGAATTTGAAAAATTCAATGGTCCTGTACTGATGACCACCAACTGCATCATTCCTCCCCGGGATAGCTACAAAGATAAAGTGTTTACAACCGGGACAGCAGGATATCCCGGTATGCGGCATATACCGGACAGAGAAAATGGAAAAACAAAAGATTTTGCTGAGATCATTGAGTTAGCAAAAAATTGTTCTCCTCCCGAAGAAATTGAAAAAGGAAAAATTGTAGGCGGATTTGCTCATCATCAAGTGATTGCGTTAGCTGACAAAGTGGTAGAGGCAGTCAAAAATGGAGCTATTAAAAGATTTTTTGTGATGGCAGGATGTGATGGCAGGATGAAGAGCCGGGATTATTACACTGAATTTGCCCAAAAATTACCTAAGGACATGGTTATTTTAACAGCAGGCTGTGCTAAATATCGTTATAATAAACTTAATTTGGGCGATATAGCCGGCATTCCCAGGGTGCTTGATGCCGGACAATGTAACGACTCTTATTCTTTAGCAGTGATAGCTTTAAAATTAAAAGAAGTATTTGGCCTGGATGATATCAATCAGCTTCCCATTTCTTACAATATTGCCTGGTATGAACAAAAAGCAGTGATTGTTTTATTGGCTTTACTCTATCTTGGAATAAAGAATATTCATTTAGGACCGACATTACCTGCTTTTTTATCTCCTAATGTTGCCAATGTTTTAGTGGAAAAATTCAATATTGCCGGAATTGGCCAGGTCGATGATGATATAAAAATGTTCCTTGGCTAGAATACTGGTTTGGTTATAAAAATTATCCAGCAACTTGTCTATAATAAAGTTGCTGGATAATCATTTTAATATAAAGGGGAAGATATGAAAAAAATAGCTATATTATTTAGAAAGATACACCGTTATTTAACTATTCCTTTTGTGGTTCTAACTCTCTTGGTAATGGTTTTTACTAAGGATATGTCTATTAATGGTCTATTTTTTCGGCTGCAACGTATTTTTATGCTGGCACTTGCTTTTACCGGTGTATATATGTTTTTTTATCCTTATTATATAAAGATAGTTAAAAAAACAAAACCTTAAAAAGAGAGGAATGAAAAATATTTTTTATAAATAATTTTCTAATGCTTGGAGATTTTGAATGATAATGTGAGTATTATTATAATCAATTAAACCTTCTTTTTTCATCTGAATCAATTCCCGCGACAGAGAAGGCCGGGTGACACCAAACTGTTCCGCCATTTTTTGTTTGGACATGTCCAGGCGAATAGATAAGGTTTTATATTTTACATATTGTTCAATAAGGTAAAGACATAATTTTTGGCGAATGTTTTCCCCTGATAAAAAATGTAATTTATGATCAAGGATTAATATTTTTTCTGATAACAGGTGGAGAAGGTTACTGAGAAATTTTTTATTTTGAAAACATATTTTTATAATATTAGTTTTACTAATAAACATAATTTTCGTGTCAAGGGAAGCCATCACTGTAGAGGGAAAGGTATTTTTAGAAGAAAAGATGGCTACTTCGCCAAAAACACCGCCGACAGAGATTTGGTTAATTACAATCATTTTTCCTGCAGGATAGTTTTTTTGAATCTCCACTGCACCGGTTAGTATCAGACTAATTTGTGTTAATGATTCACCTTTAATGGCGATGATTTGGCCTGATTGATAATTACGGGTGTTATAGTGAGAGGACATGATAAAATCTGTGATTTCCTGACTGCTAAAATTTATAAATAGTTTATTTTTATTTAAAGCTCTTTTAAGGTCAAACATCTTTTCATCACCTTCAAATTAAATAGAAACCGTATTTCAAGATATTCTTTATCCATTATAAATCATTGTAAACATAATAAAAATATTATTATAGAAAAGTATCCGGAGCCAGGCTTTGCAAGTTTATAAAAAATGACATAATGGACGAAAAGTTCGACTATCTTCCACTCATATGGGAAGTTAGTGATAGGTTAGGTTTAGTATAGTGGTTTTTGTAACTGATAGTTATGAACTTTTGAAGGCCAATGAAATTGTTCTTGTTCTCATTGGCCTATTTCTGTTATACGCACAATGTTTGTGATATGATTCTATAGAGGAATTGATTTAGGGAATCTTCCGGATATTTAGTTGATTTCATAATATTTTCTAAACTAAATAGAAATGAATTGTTGCACTGATAAAAATGATGTTTATTAAGTTTGTAAAAATTCTTTTTAAACGAAATAAATTCCCAGAAACATCCGAGAAGAATTAAGGTAAGACTTCTGAATGGGCAAATTAGAAGCGTTCAAGAGATTATAAAGAAAATGTGAAACTATTAGAGTATCTGCTGAGAGGATAGAAAAAGTTAAGTTTATTAAAGGAGGATTATAGATGGATAATAATGATATCTTAATTAGATTAAGATATGCGCTAAATATAAAAGATATTAAAATGGTAGAGATATTTAAACTCGGTGGCCTTGAAGTAACGGAAGAAGAAGTACGGAAGATGCTCATAAAATCAAAAAGCAGTTACCACAATGAAGTTGGTAATCATGATGAAATAGAAGAAAGGGTAGAGAATATAAAATGCAAAAATAGTACCTTGGATTCATTTTTGAATGGTCTTATTATATTTAAAAGAGGAAAACAAGATACAAAACCAGAGCAACCCGAAAGACCAGTACTATCTATAAAGAATAGTGAAAACCTCAATAATGTTATGCTTAAGAAATTGAAAATAGCGCTATCTCTAACAAGTGATGATATGCTTGATATTTTAAAAGCAACAGGAGTAATTGTAACAAAAGGAGAATTAAGCGCTTTGTTTAGAAAAGAAGGTCATAAGCATTATAAAGAGTGTGGTGATAAATACGCTAGGAAATTCTTAAAAGGCTTATCTATAAAAAACAGAAGATAGCTTTTATTCAAACATATCAAGCATGATTACATAAAAATTCCTGCGATATATGGAAGAGAAAAAGTTCAACGATGAATTTAATGATGATTAATGCCTTGACCTACCTGAAAAAAAGAAAACCTAATCAGACAAAAAAATAAGGCAATTAGCGTTGAAGATATTTGATATATACTTAGCCTTATTTCACAATGCATCATTACAAATACAAGCTGAGGTTTTGAAAAATTTAAAAGAACCGGATGGATACTCTTTAAGGCAATTGTACAGATTGACAGGGTTGACGGTCAATAAAATCTTTAGGGCTTGAAACAAAAAACTGTCACTTGTTAGATTATTGATTGGAGGGAACAGGATGATTCAAAATTTAGAAGTTAACAAGAAAAATGCTATTGAATTTTACAGAATGGCTTATATGAGTGAACCGGCTGAAGCGGTTAAGCGATATGTAAGTGTTGAGTACATACAGCATAATCCTGATGTGGAAAATGGCAAGGAGGGTTTCATTAGATACTTTGAAAAAATGGCCAATGAATATCCTAATAAGGACATTGAATTTGTTCGTGCAATCTCAGAAGATGATCTAATATCAATTCATACCCATCAGACTTGGCCGGGGAATGAAGAATATGTGACAATGGACTTCTTCCATTTTGACGACAAGGGGAAAATTATTGAACACTGGGATTCCATTCAAAAAATTCCTGATGAATCTAAATGTGGTAATCAAATGTATTAATCCAATATATGGAATAGAAATGCCTCCTACCCGTTTTCTATCCAAATATGATATGGATACAATTATTACAAAAATGACTCAAGTATTACATATTGAAAGAAAGATAATCTTTGATAAAAAAAGAGGAAACCTGAATCGTCCTTTAGCCATCTATCTCATTAAACGCTTCACCCCGCTTTCCTTATCTGAGATAGGTAAACTTTTCCAGATGGATTATTCAGCTGTTTCCCAGGCTGCTAAAAGATTTGAACAAAAAAGCGAAGTGAATGACGAAATAAAGGAGATAGTACAAAAGGCGGTAACAACCTTAAAGGAAGAATGAATGTCAAATGTTGAGACCTGACCCCTTTATTGCTTTCAAAGATAGTAGTTTTACTAAATTAAAGGATAGCAAAATTTCTTAAAAATACTTAAAAAATTTTCCATAAAAGGAGTATTAAGATAGAAAAATGTCTAAAGTTATACTTATTACCGGTGCAAGTACAGGTTTGGGAGCAGCAACTGCCAGGATATTGGCTCCCCAAAATAAAATAATTGTGCATTATTATAGTTCTAAAGAAGCAGCTGAGAAAGTTGCAAAAGATGTTGAGGAAAACGGCGGAGAAGCTTTTCTTATTCAAGAGGATTTAACTTCTGAAGAGGCTTGTATAAGATTGGTCAGAGAGGTTGCTAATAGATATTCTAAACTTGATATTTTAATTAATAATGCTGGAGGTTTGATTCGTAGACAGGCTGCACAAGAATTAGAATGGAGGCTGATGTTAGATACCTTTTCTTTAAATACATTTTCAGCTATGAAGATATCATCTCTTTGTATACCTTTACTGGAAAAAGGAGAAGATCCAAATATTATTAATATAAGTTCTATTGCAATGCGTCACGGAGCTCCAGGAGCCACTATTTATGGAGCATGTAAAGGAGCGATTGATTCTTTTACCAGGGGATTAGCTAATGAGTTAGCTCCTAAAATTAGAGTAAATGCAGTAGCTCCGGGTGTAATCGATACCCCATTTCATAAGAAAGTATCTACTCCGGAGAAAATGAAAAAATTTAAGGAAATTACCCCCATCAAAAGAATAGGAAAGGCAATTCATATTGCAAAAACAATAAAATTTTTAATTGATAATGATTTTATTGCAGGAGAGACTATTGATGTGAATGGTGGTTTGTTTATGAGATAAGTTGCCGAAAGAATAGTTATTATTTTAATAAAAAAATAGATATATCTAAGAATCGAAATTGATTAATTTTTTAAAACTGCAAATAAAATATATGGCAATTTTCCTATCATGAAAATAATCCAAGTCGCACTTGTATAAAGTCAAATATAGTATCTGGAATACTAATCGGGCAGCATTTTTCCAAGCCTTTGAATCCAGGTGATGAGTTAGCCTCACAAACCTTAAAATGTTCTCCATCAAATAATAGGTCAATACCTGTAATATCTAAATCTAATATTCGTGCGCTTTCGGTTGCCAACCATTCGATTTCTTCATTCACCGGATATTGTTTTACTTCTCCGCCACGTGAAAAATTGGCCTTAAAACTTCCATCTTTTGAAACTCTTTCCATGCAGGCAATAATCCTTCCACCGACAATAAAAACCCGCAAGTCTCTACCTCGACTGTTATGAATAAATTCTTGTATGATGAAATTTGTAGTTGTTTTTGCTGTGCCAATCAGCTGCATTAAATCCTCCAGATGTCCTTTGCTTTCACATAAAAATACACCGCTACCCTGGGCACCGGATATCGTTTTGACCACCGCCGGAAAACCAATTATCTTCTCAATGAGGTCAATATTTAACGGAGAACGTGCAAGCATGGTTTTGGGGACAGGCAAATTACTGGCAGCTAATATTTGCTGTGTATATAATTTATCTTTGACTGTTTCAATACAGGCGGAAGAATTAAAAGTGGGCACCCCCAATCGTTCTAAGTGACGAATGATAGCTAATGAAAAATAGGGTGTCTCAGCTCCCTCTCTCGGTAATAGAAATTGAGGTAATTGGATTGGTTTATTATCCAGGATAATACTTTTTTTATCTTCCCGGGTTACTATTAAATCAAATTGGTCCGGTTTGAAAATATGTAATTTAATATTTCTCTTTTTGGCAACTTCCAGAAAACGTAATATTTCATAGGAAGCATCTTTTATTTCTTCTTCTTTTATTTTGCTAAGAATCCATCCTTCCATTTATTTCTCCTTTATTGATAAGATTTTAGAAATTTGTGTAATAAATAGATAAAGAGCATCTTACGTTATTTTTAGGTGATAGAAATTGAGGATGATTAGTATATAGATATTACATAATTCTATATACAATTTAATGAATCATTTGTCAATAACAAATACGACATTTTGTTTAAAAATCAAATTGTAAACCAAATTTAATTTCCGTACTACTTTTTTCCAATTCAAATGTATTGATTTCCGCATTAAAGGATAGATCCGGCTTAAACTGATAATCAATACCAAGGCTCCTAGAGCTAATTCCATCAAGGGAAGTGGAATAGGTAAGAAAAAGGTCTTCATTGATAGCTTTGCCTATTTCTACTCCCGTTGTCTTAAAATTTAGGTCATAAAGGGAGCTCGATTCAAGGTTTTTGTTATAGAGGGTCTCTATTCGAAAAATGTCTAATCCAAGATATCCTGCTATTTGATCTTCAGCTTTTTTGAGAAAACCAATACTTAAACCTTGAAAAATCAGATTAATAATATCTTCTTTGAATAATTCTCCTACCTCTCCCTCTGATAGATTTAGAATATTTTTATTCAAAGTCAATAAAGACAGTATTTCTGGCTCCGATAAAACAGGTTTGGAGGAAAGTGATACTTGAGGAGACGATAGATTTCCGGAAATAATTAAAAAAACAGTAACTTGGCCCACTTTAGCATTAGCCTTGATATCCAATAACACATCTGGACCGGTAAATTCATTTATTAACATTTTACCTTCGGTAAATTGGAATTTCTGTTCAAGAAAAACAAAATAACCTTTTCCGACGGATAGTTGTCCGGTAAAAATAGGCTGAGATAATTCCCCTTTTATTTTTACTTCTCCCCCTAATTTTAAATCAATGTTTGGCGCTTTAAACTGAAAATCATTTAATATTTTTACAAAAAGGTCTAAATTAACCTTTGAAAACATGAGAGAATCATTTTTCCCGGGATCAAATTGAAAGTTCGGAATCCCATTTAATGTTCCTTTAGAAAAAATAAATTCACCTTTTATTTTAGGAGAATCAATAGAACCATTGATTTCCGCCTGGAAACTTGTTTGAGCTGTCAGTATATCTTGATAGATGAGTTCCCCACCTTCATTCCATATTTTAATTCTAAGATCATCAGGTTTAAAATTAGCTAATTTAAAATCTCCTGAAATATTAATGAGGTTGTTTTCAAATAACAGGGTCATCTGGGGAATTTTTACCAGGTTGTTCACGATATCTATTTTGGCTTCAATGTTATCCAGTGTAATCGGTGCAGAAGTCAATTCCAGGTTTCCCTGATTAATGGTGAGATTTCCATTGAGGATAGGTTGACCGATAGTACCGGATAGATTCAGGATAAGATTGGTGATGCCCTGAACTTGCTTGAATTCTTTATCCCAGAATAACTGAATAAAGCTTAGATCTGTATTTTCCAAGCTGACTTTAAAATTCAATGGCAGTTGATTAAAGTCTTGTTCTTGATTTTCTCTTTTTTCAGAGACAATAAATGGAAAGGGTATTTTTCCTTGAGCTATGATTTTAAAATCCTTTTGATAAGTAATGATTAATTCTTTTATTTCAAATTGGTTATCTTTCCAATTAATTTTACTTTGTAGATTCTGAAATTCAAAATCACGGAAATAGCCATCTTCGATTTGAACAGTCGTAGAAATGTCGGGCTGATCTAACGAGCCCATAAAAGTTCCGGAAATATCAAGTTTCCCTCTAACTTCTTCCTTGAATTCAATAAGTTGAGCCATGCTTTGCAAATCAAATTCTTTTGCCTGAAATTCGATATCCGCTAAGTTTTGAGCCATATTAAAGCGTCCTTTTGCTGAAAATTCTCCTTTCTTCTGTTTTAGTGCTAATTCGCTAAGGGTGATGACAGGTCCTTTTTTTTCTAAGGTTGCTCTTAATCCATGTTGCAAGTCAGCTTCGTGCTCAAAGGTTGAGAATTGAGAATTTAAAATAAATTGCTGAGCAGTTAAATCACCGGTTATTTTTAGATTTCCATCTATTTTTGAAGGAAGTATGTTGTCTATTTTTAATTCTCCAAAACCAGACATATCTATGAATTGATTTAAATCATTATGGTTAAAATCGATATCCAGGAAAAAGGGAATATCTCCTTTTAAGTCAGCTTTTCCTTGAGCTTTGATGGACATTTCCTTCTGTTTAAAAGTGAGTTCTTTAATGGTAAGTTGATAATTATTTTTTATCCAGTCTACCGAAAGCTTTTGTTCTAAAGGGGAAACACTTTCAGGAGGAATGCTGTCCGGTATTAATTCAAATAAAATATTACCATTACCTAGATAATAATTGCTCATAGAAAATTCTTCCATGTTTAGTTGACTCTCCATGGAAAGTTTCGGCCAGCTACCTTTTAAGCTTACGGCACCATAAGTCCATCCGGATAAAGGTTCTTTTATATTTAATAATTCGCTTAAATAGCTCATATCCAGTCTGTCTAATTGAAATGTTACATCAACTTGTTTTTGTGTATCCTTTTGCAGGTCAACCTGTCCGTCAACCGTTAACTGAAGTCCATGATTGCTTAAAGAAATGTTTTTAAAATGCAATTGGGGAAATTGATAGGATATCTCTCCTTCAAAATTATCAAAAGTATTATTTTCCCAACGAATATCTTCTAATTTTAAATTACTTTCTATTTGAGGCCGTGAAAGACTACCCTGAATTTTACCGGTAATATTTCCGATTCCGCTTAAACTTTTAAGGTTAGGTAGAAAGGAAAAATCTTCCAATAAAATAGAATCACCCTTAAATTGAAAATCCAGCTGATTTTCAGTTAACATTTTTCCGGAAATATTCAATTGATTTTGAAGATAAAATAGGGTGAGTCTGTTGAGTTCAAAAGAAAAAAGATTAATTACATTCATTTCCAACTGGACTGTAATGGGTTCTTTTAATGGATTTTCTAATAATCTCACTTCCTGAGCAGTTAGCAGACCGTTTAAGTTAACAAGGGAGTTCTTCTGGAGAATTCCATCTACATTGATATTTCCTGAAATGATTCCATTAACTGAATCAAAAAAAGAAATTTCTTCAAAGACAGAATTTTCCAAATCAAGTCCATTGAAAGATGCAGAAAGATGATAAACTGGAGTTGTGGTTTTTAAATCAATAATGCCTTCCAGTGCTATTTGAGTGTCCTCCCACTGAGTCTTCAAAGATTCTATTATAAGATCATTTTCTTTAAAAGAGAATAAAAGATTGGTATTTTTAAATTTCCAATCGTCTAGATTGAGCAACAAGGAGTTAATAACACCTTTAACCTGAAAATCATCGAGATTACCTTGTAAATTCATGTTTAACGAGATATTTCCATCTGCTAAAAGATTGGATTCCGGAACATATTCTTTTAATTCTTCCCTTAAAACAGATAGAGAAACATCATTTGCTTTTAAATCAAGGTTAAAATTAAGAATTTCTTGAAACGATAGCATTCCGTTGACAAAGAAAGGTTGGTTATATAATAATCCTTGAAGCGTATCGATTTGAATCTCTGTATCTTTGAATTGAATTGTTCCGTGAATATTTTCGATGAATATTCCATCGAGAACATCGGGCCTTAAATCAATGTCTTTAAATGATATTTCACCTTGCCAGGAAATTTTAGCTGGCTCTAAATTTGAATCCATGTTTAACGCTAGTTTTAAATCAAATTGACCCTTTTCCAGATTTAATAATTCGGTATCATTTATATAATCTTTAAAATCCATCATATCAACATTTTTAAGCTGGCAATCTAAAGAATAATACGGTTTGTCAATAAATAAATATCCCTGCAGAGCAATCGATGAATCCATTTTTTTTGTTGCACCATTCATTTCAAATTCAACTTTAGGTAGTTTAAATAAATTGAAGGAACCATTCAAGTCTTTAAATTCAGTGATTATTTTACTGTTTTCCTGTATGGCATCATCTTGAAAGAGGAGGGAACTGTCTTCAAATGTTATTTTATTAAATGTAAAATTACTGCTCAACATTTCCGGTTGAAGGTTAAGATTTTTTAGGACAGTAAAATCTCCCTTTATATCTCGCTGAAGATTTAATTGAGCTTTTTGAAAAGTGAGCTGTGTAATCGTTAACTGCCAGTTTTTTAATGATGGGAAAGGCCATGTAAATTCAAAATTTATAATAACGCTATCTGATTCTAATAAAATTATATTTTCTCCTGAATCCATGGTATCCGAGATGATGAGCTTAGATAAAATCAATGAATGGAAAGAAACGGATTGGATTTTTTCAATAGATACGTTTTTATGCAGGTTATTTTCCAATTGTTTGATAATGATTGGTTTTAGATAAGTTTTGATTGCCTGACTATTTAAAATAAAGAGATAGCTTGTTATAAGGACAATAGCGCATACAGCAAATAGCAAAAGGAATAAGAGTATTTTTTTCTTAAAAAACATCATAAATAAAATTACCTCTTTAATTGAGCAAATTGAATTATGGTTGATAAATACCAATTAAATAAATAATATGTTAGAAGAAATTCAGGTGAAGTTATACTATTAGAAAATTATTTTAAAGTATTTTTTTAATTATATCATAATTATATCATAATTTGATAACTATTCAGATACTGAGCAATCGACATTTTATGTTTTTAATCTTTTTATTTTGCTACAATAAAGTATAGAAAAAATGATATGATATAAAGAGCTTATGAAAGATAAATAAAAGAATAATATATTACCATATGAAATGAAAAAGAGTAGAATAACTCGATTATTATTGTCGAATCTAACTGTTTTTTACTCGCAAATATAAACATGTCATTAAAAATACTATATAATTTACAAAATAAGATTTACAATAATCGGGTAAAATAAAGAAATGAACTGATGAATAAAGCTAATAAGAAAAATATTTATTGAATTTAAAATGCCATAAAATATCAAATTAAGAGGTGAATTATTATGATTAAGCAAAAGAATAAGGATTCAAAAATGACAGGTCTACCTCCCGGAACCTTGATTCATGTTGGAGAGAAAAAGATTGAAAATGCAAAAATAACGGTTATTAACTACAACAAAGAAGAATGCCATGAAATCGAAATAAAAGATATTGTAGATTGTTTTCCGTTCGAAAAAAACTCTAGCGTCGCCTGGATAAATATTGATGGCATTCACAATAGTGAAATAATAGAAAACATCGGAAAAAACCTAAATCTCCATCCTCTTCTTTTGGAAGATATAATGAATACCCATCAACGTCCCAAAATGGAAGATTATGGCGATTACATCTTCATGGTCTTAAAAATGCTTTACCATAATACAGAACAGGATAAGTTGGAAATCGAACAGGTCAGTTTAATTCTTGGTCCAAACTATGTAGTTTCTTTTCAAGAAAAGGAAGGAGATGTATTCAATCCTGTTAGAGAGAGAATTAGAAAAGGGAAGGGGAAAGTAAGAAAAATGGGAGCAAGTTATCTGGCATATACACTAATAGATGCAATCATTGATCATTATTTTGTACTTCTTGAAGGAACAGGTGATAAAATTGAAGAGATAGAGGAAGAGTTGGTGACCGAACCTGTAACAAAAACCTTGCAAGCAATTCACGATTTAAAGAGGGAAATGATATATTTACGTAAATCGGTTTGGCCGCTGCGGGAAGCAATTAATGGATTGCAAAAAACAGAATCAACCCTAATAGAAGAGTCTGTCGGTCTATATCTAAGAGATGTGTATGACCACACTATTCAGGTCATCGATACCATTGAATCATATCGTGACATGATCTCCGGAATGCTGGATATATATCTTTCCAGCATCAGTAATAAAATGAATGAGGTTATGAAAGTATTGACTATCATTGCCACTATATTCATCCCACTTACTTTTATCGCCGGTATCTACGGAATGAATTTTGTGTATATTCCCGAGCTTCAATTACGATGGGGATATTTTGCTGCTTTATTTGTCATGGCAGTTTTGGGAATCATAATGCTTTTTTATTTTAGAAAGAAAAAATGGCTATAGAAAAGAAGATGAATAATAATATACTGATGTCAGATTTAGGATACTATTTACCGTTTTAATGATAATATTAAAAATACCATAACCAACAATCAGAAATGATTATTATTTTCTACCTTCTTTTGCTAGTGCTGCAATTTCCTTTTTCTGTTTGGCAATCAATCGTATTCTTTTTATCCTTGATATTGTATTAATTAAATAGCTGGTTAATATACCGGCAATAAAGGTAGCTATTAAAACAAAAGTCAGAGAGCCTTTTACTTCCCAATTCAAAAAATGTACGATAAGGGGAAAAGGGTTTTGAAGGGAAAAAATAAGAATAAAAATTGCAATGATTGCAGCAAAAACTAAATAAATTTGCATCAGAGCCTCCTTTATAAAATAATTTCTGAGTAACACTTGTCAGGAAATTATAAATTATAAATTCAATGCCATTTTAATTATTTTGAATTTTCATTTGTTAATAATATTGTTTGAGTAGGATAGGCAAATACGATTTCCTGTTTTTCAAATATTTCTTTAAGTTGAAAATTAATTTCTTGTTGGATATCCATATATTTTTTATAATCATTGCTAAGAACAAAATATACAACTTCAAAATTTAAACTGTAATCACCATAGGAAGCAAAATGGGCTCTACTATAGGTTGTTTCCGGTATTTTTGTGATAATATTTTCTACAATTTTAGGAATCTCTTTTAA
>Ga0307991_1001233_pt1 | contig 18103 bp, 20 predicted proteins | sample EllFjometagen131_FD_203146 | JGI IMG/M metagenome (GOLD analysis project Ga0307991, IMG submission 203146) | Marine microbial communities from Ellis Fjord, Antarctic Ocean - #131 | ecosystem: Environmental > Aquatic > Marine > Unclassified | place: Southern Ocean | collected 2014-10-08 | reverse complement strand
GTTTTTCTGCGACACTCAATGGAGTAGTTTCAAACTTTTTGACTGCTTGACGGATAACTGGAACTCGGATACCAAGGAATTTATCTCCAAAACCATATTCACCCTCTGCGGTTTTGAAAAATCGCTGAGAGTGTTCAGCTATTTCCGGATTAGCCAAGCTATGCAAATGATCTATTATCTCTTGATATGCCATATACTATCCTTGACCATTTATGCACCCAATGACCAAGCTCACCAGCGGGAAATGACCCCCGTTAAACTGCGGATTTTTATTCCGTGGGTTTATTTTTTTGTTTTTGGTAAGTTGTCGGACCGTTGTGCCATTCCGATTTATCATACCAACCCTTAGGATAACCGACTTCCTGGGCCATTTTCCCCGGCGCGTTGACATATCCATCGTCATAACGGGCCACAAGAATCCAGGCAAATTCCCACCAGTCTTTTACAACCTGGTTGGCCTGTGTTTCGCAGTATGTGGTAAGCAACTGCCGCGCCTTTTCCGGATCCTGTTTATAAAGAGCAAGCGCTTGGGCATCCATGTTCTTGATTCCCTCAATTTCAGCTAATTCAATTTCGTCCTGTTTCTGCTGAATATCTTTGATCATATAGCTGTACTTCAGACCCGCCCAATTGGCCACAAAATTGAAAGCCCACCACGCGCTCTTCTGGCTGAAGGCTGTGGTGTCACAGGTGTAATATGGCGCGGCAATGCTTGTGACCCCCGCGTAAAAGGGCACGTAGCAAGTGCTCATCGGCTCATCCGGACCGAACCAGACCAGCCCCCCGATAGGATCCGGCAACCAGCCGCGTGCCTGGCAGACATAGCTGAACCCACATCGATAGATGGAAATAGGACGTTCCCACGCACCTTTCAGTTTGGCATTCGGATCACCTGTATCACCCCCCGCGTCCATAGGGCCGGGGTAGCGGTAAGGGCAGCCGAACGGTCCTGCCGTTACTCCTTTTGACTTATCAAACTCGGTCCCTTTATAGTAATCGCGGTACAGGCTCATGACGTCGCGGGTACTCAGTTTCTTATCCGGTTTGATAGAAAATGGGTACTCTTTCGTGAAGCCATCTTTGACCCATGGAGATTTTCCCTGCGAAGGCGCCACCCGCGACTGCAAACGCCAGACCCGGCGCAGTGAGTAGTAGGGGTGACTGTATTCTCCCATGCTTACGGCCCTCAACCAATCCAGCTTGCCATCTTCCGGTTTCCACCACCCGTGTTTTTTGGCAATGGCATGCAGGTTTTTGGAATAGAGCATATTGGGATCATCCGGATCAACTTCGCGAATACGCAGTTCATTTGCGGCTACGAATACTTCACCGTCAGGCACCTTTTTTGCTACCCAGAGTCCGCCCGTGCCTTCGGGACTGGGTGCCATTTCTATGACCCAGCCTTCTTTCGTATCACCTATGGGCAGTGTCTCGCCCGTGCTGTAATAGCCGTAGGTCTCAATAAGATGGCCGATCAGTTCAACTGCCTCGCGTGCTGTTTTACAGCGTTCCGCCGCAACACGGCTCAGTTCAGCGCTGTAAAAAATAAGTTTGCCCGGTACCGGATCGGGTTGGATTTTGGTTCCATCGGTGCACTCTCCGAACATAAGCTGATGTTCGTTCATGATGGCGTAGCTGCCATCGTAGTAGGCATAGGTATGTTCGACTTGCGGAATATAACCGAGTGGTATGCTCTGCGGTTGATTAGGATCGACATAAGTAGGCCCCCGGTGAGTGCCGACATACCGGCGCAGCATATATCCGTGATATTCAGGCCTGTCGCCCAGAGATGAGGCATCGTAATATACAGGCCGGAGTGATCCGGGTTTATGATCTGCGGCCGGCACGTAAACCAGACGCTGATCGAACAATTCGCTGTCGTCCGAATGAGCGACAATAACCGAGCCGTCCTGTGATGCCCCCCTGGTAACGAGCATGGTTGTACATGCCGGTGCCGACGTAAAATTCATCAGACATAGAACGAACACCATAACAATCACTTTCTTCATAATAATGCCTCCTCCCCATTAAGTACCTGACAAGTGTTACCACGCAGGTAACCCGGTTTTAAGAAATTAATTCGAGTCCGACCCTATTTTCTCTATTTTCTATTGATAGAAATCTTCTATAAAACTACTTTTTTCATCAACTTTTCAACGGGAAATGGCTTTCCATGAGCAGGATAGATTTTCTTTACCCCTTTATCAATCAGCTTCCTCCAACTGTTCTTTAGGACAGGCATATCCTCAGCAAATATTGGAAGATTTGGACCTATTGTTAGCAACAGGCCATGGATATTCTTATAGCTACCATTCCGAACATTATGAATCAGGGCAACAAGTTTTTCAGCATCAATATTCGCTTCGTAGATAGACGCTGTCTCCAAACCGTCGCTTATTTTGGGAGGTGTCCGATAGAAATAATCTGAATTCGAGATGCTAAAGCATTTGCCAACCGGGTAAAAAGTCAAACCCGTTACAAGGAAAAGTATACAAAGAAAATAAAGTGGGAATGATTTTTTTTGCGTATAAAGATATCGTATCATTTTGACTTGCCTATTGAAGCCATATAATGGTGTGAGGGGCCGGAAAACGATGCCCGGCATACCTGTTTCAGTGTTGTCAACTTAATTATAGCTTGCCTAATTCATCCAGCAGCTTTAGTACCCTCAAAGATTCCGCTATTCCTGTGGTACCGCTCATGGCCACGTTCACTGATATGGTTTCTAATATCTCATCTTTCGTGGCCCCAGCTTCCAGCGCTCTCATAACCTGGGCAACAATGCAATTAGCGCAACGAGCCCTGAGTGCGATTCCTAAGGCCATTAGCCGCTTGACCTTGCAACTCAGTGCTCCGTCTTTATACACAACTTCCCACTTGTCCGATTCCGGAACCATCAAATCGGGTAGTTCCTGGTTAAATCTTTCAACCAGTCTTAGTCGTTCCTCGTTAAACTCTATTTGGCTTTCCAAAATCGTAACCTCCCTTAAATTTCAAAATTTTTTCCCAAAAGGACAGTATGGCCGCGACCTATCCTGGGACTGTCGATTACATTAAAACCATTCTGTTCAGCAATGGAAACAGTTATTTCAAAATCCTTTTCTGATACATGTCCCTTTGGTTCTACTACAAGAAATGTTCCGGCAGGTTTTATCGTTTCATATATCTGAGAAAAAAATACGTGGGCATCAGGAACTTCGTGCACAACAGCAGATGCGAAAGCGAAATCGATTTTTTCCTTAAGGTCATCCAGGCCAAGCGAATTGTGGTGACATATGCGTGTTTCAATTCTATGAGCCAATCCTGCTTTCTGCGCGCGTTTTTCGAGTGACTTAATCATCTTCTCCTGCACATCCACACATATGACCTTCCCGTTCGAACCGATCATCTGTGCAAGAGGCAAACTGAAGAAACCCATTGCACAACCAATATCTAAAATCTTCATCCCGTCCTTCACGTATGGAGCGAGTACCTTTTCAGGATTTTGGAATAATTTTCTTACAGGACTGGCAAGAAGATAGCCAACCCATACAGGACAAACACTCTCAGCCATTTATTTCTTCCTCAATCATTTGTTTAAGCACTAACGCGGGGGGAACTCACAGGCAGCGAGGGCCGAAGGCCCTTGCTGCCCTTGTGAAGTGCCAGGTTATGTATTAAAAGGGCGCTAGTCCCTATTTATTCCGAAAAGGATCTTTACCGATATATAGCGAATCCCACTTTCTGCTGTCTCCTTGAAATTCCCCTGAATAACTAAAACAAAAGGCAACGGCTTTGACAGGAAGTGATACCGTTGAGTTAAATGTAATCTTTTCGGGTGGCCTGGAATTCACAGAGTAGAGGGGATTGATATAGTGTGTGCTAATCACCGTTCCCTCGGTATCAAGAAAACTGACGAGAACACTCAAGCTTCGGATTTTCGGATAACTATTTATTATGTATTCTGAGATTGATATATAGCCTGTCAGATTCAAATGGTCGGGTAGCGATGTATAGGTATAATGAATCGATAATTCGTTTGTATCCCATACCCCGGAACCGGTATCGCTTGAAATAATATGAATTCGATCAGCCTGCTTTGCTATTTCCCCCCTGTATAGTTCTTTTGTGCTGGTACATGCCAGCAAGGAAAACAGTGACAAAGATATGAATATGATGATCCTGGTATTCTTTTGTATCATTTGTATTCATTCCTTTTTCGCTTGAGTGTTCTGTGGCATCTCTTTCTAAAGCCCCGGAATTCCGATAGGGCCTGGAAGATCAGGGATGCAACATCCCGAAAACGAGATCATAATAAACAAGATAAGTATTAAAGTCAGCAATTGTTTCATTCTGATTCCTTCTAGTATTAAAAGGGTGATGTCCCTATTTATTCCCATTTGATTGATGCCTTCACTATTCATTTTTCGATGTTCTCAATGAACTTCTCAATAATATTCCATGTATTTGTCAGAAAATCTATTCGGTCATTTTCATCAGCAGGTTTGAAATCTCCATGTCGAGATTCATTGGCATGTTCATTGATTTTTTTTATACATTCACGATCAAGACCCGTAATGGCCCAGATTTTATCCCACTGGGCAGAATCTTTTTTGAGATTGAATTTTTCTCCGCAAAGATTTCTAAGGCTTTCAATTGCCCTAAAGCAGTAAAAAGCCGTGTCCTCAGTATCCTTAAGAGCTAAGTTTAAGTCTTTGAAGCAGCGGTTGTAATATATGCCCTCCGAGCCACCCGTTTTTTCCAAGATTGAGGGGAAGTTCTTACTTAGGTTTTCCACCGGAGCTCTATTTGTTATGCATGGAGTATCAATTCCAAAAACAAGGTCAATATCCTTTTCTTTTGAGAGTATTTGTATAATCTCAATTTCGTAGTAATATCCGTGAATGAATGATAAAACTGAGCACACAGTAACGACAAAATTACGAGCAATATTTCTCAGATCATAAAGATTCCATTCCTCATCAGAATTTATCCAAACGGTGATTTGATTCAGAACAATATTCAACTCTATTTGAAGTTGTTTTTTTGTTGTAATATGAATGATCTCCTGTCGTTTAATAGGACCTACAGAAAGTGGAGCCCTTTCTGGATGAACAAGACCTTTTAACACATATTGACTCATAATATTCTTCCTTTCACCGCCCGAAGGGTTTACCTAACGTTGCAAATAACCGGACGCAAAAGGAGCGCAGCGGAATTTGCGGTCCGAGTTAATTTGCCTTGTTAGAGGCCATTACTTGCTCTATCGTATTTCTATCAGTAAATTCCCTGATAATCACTGCACCTACAGATTGAGCAAGGGAATAGCCATCCCAAATCCTATTAAACGTAATGTCTTGCTCTTTGTAACGCTCATGTATTTCAGGATACACCGCAAGTATCCCCCGTGCTTTTTCCCAATGATCTAATCCTGAAACATCAATAAATCTATCAAGCCCTATGTTAAGGTTGTGGCCAATTGATTTTGCCTGATTTTTGGTAAGACCAGTTTTTAACGCAATATATGCCTTAAAAAATATCTCTAACGCCATTCTGCAATTGAGAATTGCGCGAGAATCAGGACAGTGTTGACTAAGTATGGATGCTGCCGCCCTTAATTCTTGATCTGCTGACATGAGAAGTTGAGTTCCAAACTCATTCAGCCCTGGCATCTTTCTTAAATCATCTATCCCCATACCATAATCTAAGCAATCCGCCCAAAATGTCGCATAATCCCAAGCTTGCATCTGATCAGCCATCATCTTTTTCTTCAAGTCTTCTGGCATTTCAGGGAGACAATCAAGAACATTCAATTGCACCATTCCGTAGGCAATAGGTATTAATACAACCCAGAACTGGGAGTCATAAAAATAGACTGATTCATACATACTTCCGATTTGATGCACTCCTGGTTTCGAATGCGCCTCAAACCATTCAAATATCGTATTAGCGACATCAGAAGATAGATCTACTGATGTATTGAACTCTGTGGAATAGCGACGAACTGCTTCCCCAGGCCTACGTCGCTGGTCAATACCAGCATCACGGAACTCCGCATTTAATCTATCAAGCCATTCTTTAGATACCACGTTGCCTTCCTTTTGCCTCTAACGACAAGCTCACCAGCGCCTCTACCGGACTCCGCGAAAACCGCAGGACTTTCAGGCGTCTGGTGCAGCGCTTGGTTCGCGATGTCACCGTGTAATTTGAATGATTCTCATTTTGATATCAAAAATAAAAAGAGCGTTATAGGGCAAAAAAAGAGCAATATCCACATGCAATACAGTAAGTTAAGTTGGCCTGGTCCCGTCTACATCCCGGAATTCCGGTGTCTTGATCAGTGAATGAATGCCTCGCATTATGCGTCTACGGATAATTATTGACACATGTCATATATGCTGTTTTGTCCATGTTGCCGACGGCACACAAATAGGCTGGCCACCGGGTCTCATTGATGGGATTGCTGGCATCGTGGTCTGAATAATAGAAATGAATGTAATTAGTTTTCAGAGCCTCATCCTCAGACAACTGCGGAAAAAGTTCCACCAGGTCACTGTTCAAAGGGCCGTGAAGCTGATAAGCATCGGAAAAGGAGTACAGGCTTTCATACACGGAATCCTGGTTCTGGAAGGGATAGGCGACGGAATGGTAATCCTGAAGTTCCCAGTTGAGCTGATCCGCAGTGAAAACCTTGAAAGCGGGATTGTTTCCAAACTGAGGACTGATCGCGGAAATCACCAGAACCGGTTCCGGTGATCCATCCGATTCGTAGAACAGAATCCGGTACTCATCCATGTGGGTGTGTCCCGCAAAACAGGCTTCAATGGTATCGCCGTAGGGCCGAATGATTTCCAGAAAACGTTCCTGGTAGGATGTTTTCCACATCATCGCCGCATCGGAGATTTGACCGGTATCATCCATGTATTTCGAAACCGTTGAATAAACGCTCGCGCCTGGCGGCACATGCATGATCATCCAGACCTTTTTCCCCTGCTGCCGGGCATTTTCAAGCGTCTCTTCAAGCCAGTTTAGTTGTCGCATGGCCGCCTCTTCTCCACCCTCAGCAGACCAATGGACGGAAAACATCACCGAGTTGAGACATACAAAAAGGACCTCGGACGAAGGGGGTTGTGCCTGATAATAACCTCCGGTCCGATACGTGTTATTGAATTCCTCCTGATCCGTTTCGCCCAACAGCAGGGTTTGGTAGAACAGATCTGAGGTGTCCGCTAGATAGGCCCCATCGGGGACCAGAAGATAATCCCCGGCATAGGCATCGTTATTGCCCAGCACAAAGAGTACCGGTATTCGGGACAGGGCTTTACGCGCTTCCTCCACGAAAAATGAGGTCGTTTTATAGGCAAAGGACCTCACGGCGGCTTCATCCTCCTCTCCGTACAGGGAAAAGAAAGTCTCCCGAAACTTGTGTGGCAGGATATCCCCCGGAAACAATACCACCGGGTTTTTATCTGATGCCTCACCCACGGCCTGGAGCGTTTTCACCAACAGGGGATAGTTGGTTTCCTTGCCCCATGACTGAGGCTCGGTCACCGTGGAGCGAGCAAAAATGTCTGCCCACTGCGCCACAGGTGCGTCTACCAGATCGAAAAAAAGACTTGGATCGTAAAAGGGCGTGAAATGCACATCCGAAAAAACAGTGACCGAAGTTTCAAGCTTGCCGTGTCCGTCGGAGTCGCTGCTGCATCCCATAAAAGAGACAACGATGAGGAGTACCCACAGGATGAAGAAAGAGGGCCATGAAAATTTTTGTCGCGCTCTGAACATGATCAAAAATTCCTCTCCGTAATTGATCTGGAGGAAATGCTGAATAAGGCGTGGGGTTTGCTGAAGATCGAATGACAGATAACAAACATCGGTATTTCAGTCAAGCGGGATTTTTCGCCGGAATTCGCATGAAAAAGCGCATTGGATGAAGAAATTAGGCTAATTGCTGGTCTGAGAGGTCTGGGTCGGACCCTAGAACGCAAATCATAGATGGTTTTATGTAATGTCACCACGCGAACATTTACATATAAGGCAATTTTGCCTGATATCCCTATATTGAAGCGACAAACAGGCAATTTTGCCTGTTTTCAATATTCAATATAGTACATCTTTTCTGAGAATGAGAAACAACCCTCTGTTGATAATTAATCTCTCGCTCAATAGCTTTTTTCATCTTCACGGTATGGCCTGAGCATGAAATACTGATTGTAAAATGTATGGACAAAAATTAGATATGTTTAAGGTAATAAATCAAACACAAGAAAGTGTCAACGGAAAATTTGATCCCACCTTTAGCACCCGGCACTGTCAGATGTTAAGGCATTTCAACTGATTGCCTTCTGTCTTAACAGGTGGTCCGCGAGCACCATGCCGACCATTGCCTCACAAACGAGACAAAACGGCGTAAGAAACTTTCAATATGCGTTCGTAGCAAGCTTTCACAGCCCAGCACGCTTTTAGAAACAAAGGCAGGTTCTTCGATTTACTAAAGAACAAGAGGGCAGCTCATATGCGTTGGGTGCTGCTACTATTTTCAGTCAACTTCACGAGGTTCTGTAAGAAGTTTTATACCTTCTAATATTTGATGAAGCCTTTTGTTAGACAGGGTTCCGATTTTTTCTGACAAATCGCTTTTGTTAACTGTAAATACCTGGGAAATATTGACAACACTTCCTTTTAGTAAATTGGCTTCGCCTTTATTTAATAATACATTACCTGGAGCGGCAGCGCGTTCTAAATTGGATGTTAGGGCGCAAACTACAACGGTATTGATTCGACTGCGATTAAACAAATTGTTTTGAATAACAACATGTGGGTGCCGGTAGCCAGGTTCAGACCCAGCAGGTTCGCCAAAATCTATCCAAAAAACATCGCCTTGATTAATTACCATTGATTGTCAACTATTTTGTAGTGAGTTGATCGCATTTTAGCCACAATAGGTTCTATTTCAGGCAAATCTTCGTATGCAGCATTAAGTGATTTTAGCAGATCAATATTTTTATTTCGCTGTATGAATTCCCGCGCCGCTATTGCAAACAAACGACTCCTTGATATTTTTGATTTTTTTGCGAGAGCATTCATCTGTTCAAAAATAGATTTTTCAATCGATATTGCTGTCTTCATATTTGCCATTTGATATATACCTCCATCATTTGTCGATAAGTATAACCAATGGTATAAAAAGAGTCAATACTTTTTATTCTTGCACCCAACATTGTCAGATGTTGAGATATTTCAAGTGATTGCCTTCTGTCTCAACAGGTGATCCGCGAGCACCATGCTGACCATTGCCTCGCAAACGGGAATGATACGGGGGATGACAGACACATCATGTCTTCCCGTAACTGTAAGGGTTGTGCTGTTACCGTGAATATCAACAGACTGCTGGGGTTTTTCGATGGATGCGATGGGTTTGCACGCGACTTTCATAACAATGTCTTCACCATTCGTTATCCCCGCGATGATACCTCCTGCATTATTCGTCGCAAACCCTTCCGGTGTTATCGGGTCATTGCATTTTGACCCAGGCATTCTCGCGGCTTTGAAACCGGCGCCTATTCCAACGCCCTTAACTGTTCCGATACTCATCAGAGCTTTTGCCATATCGGCATCGATTTTATCAAATACCGGTTCTCCAATGAAAAGGGGTCAAGTCTACGTTTGACCAATGAGCAATCTATTTTCTCCTTCTTCAATATTTCTTCTGATTATTATCTTTATTCTTAAACTTCTATGTCCCCTTGAATCTTGATTAATTAACAACAATGGTCAAACGTAGACTTGACCCCTTCCCATTTCAACCCCAACTTCTATTTCCTCTCTACGGTAACGAATCATTACCCTATATAATGAGATCGGGCTTATTGAACAATGGATTGAATCTGACCTGCCTGTGTCGGCCAGAAATAAATTTTTCTTCCATGCATTGGCAGGTCAGTTCAATCCTTATAGGTTTAGATTATCTTTTCTTAAATTTAAAAGTGTTAATCACCTTACTCAAGTCGGTTGCCCACAAGCTCTCTTCTGAAAGACGGTAGGATATTGTAATCCTATGCATGTAATCATTATTCTGAATTATGTAAAAATTTACGATGGTCGGTGGGCCATTGTTCATGCTTCTTGTATATGATGTCTTTAGTGCATCTATGCCGTTGACTTTTATTATCTTGGTAGGTTGCCAGGAGAGAAATTTTAGTTTCATGCCCTTGGCAGCTGACTGGCTGGCTGATTGCTGATTCTGTTGTTTTAACATTGCATTGATTTCGAGAAGCTCTTCTTCCGAGGCGGTTAGAGGTTTGTCTAGCGTCTCGTAGTCTCCATATTGACCTCTTACTGTTTCGACAATCACACGAGAATAACGTTTGAGTGCTTGAGGGTCAAATGAGTTGAGCCCTTTTTGCTGAGCAACTACTCTATCCGGTGTAATAGAAATTTCTAAAATCTCTTTTTGGAATTTTTCGTTACCTTGCTTATAATTTCCTTTCTGAATTTCCATGGTTGGGGGAATCTGGAAGGTACAAATTCCTAGTACCGAGACTGTCTGCCATGTATCCGCCTGCGCATTAGATGGGACAGAGTAAGCCATGCATAAGATGAGAAGTACAATAATTATTTTTTTCATTTCTCTACTCTCCAGTTTATAGTACTTGGTGCTTGAACAATCTCTTTGAAAAAAGCCATAATATTTATCTTCGAAATCTAACACCTTGAATGAGGGGCGGCGGTACGCCGTCCCTCTCGATTCAAATGTTAGCAAATCAATTTATTACATATTTTCGGGATAGGTTTATTTTTGGATTTGTGCTCGTTAATATCCTCGATTATCTTATCCTTTTTCATTAAACCTTCTGGTGCAAGTAGTGCCATAGCTGTCGTTGAAGCAAGAACCATTGCTTTTCTTCCCGGGGAAATAATCATCATCTGTTCAGAAAGCATTTTAATGGCAACTTGATAACTAGACATGAATGGTTGTTGAAGTAGATGGCCACTATTTATGAATACGTAGTCTGCAACGTCATCGTTTTCAGTGTCATCTTCTAGCCCTAAACGCCTCTTGTGAAGTGTAATTACATCTTTAACTGACGACATGAATTTGACACATGGACCTTCTATTTTCATCCATTCCTGGACATGTGACATCACGACATTGGGATCGGTGCTTTCAAGAGCCTCTTTGTAATAGCTCAAACTCTGAAAGTATGTGGCCGATAATTGGTTAGAGTCAGGTAAGCCTAGAGCATCGATCAATTCCTTATGACTATCTTTAATTTTGTCAGACGCTTTTTCTAAGAAAGTAAGCAATGAATCTTGATATTGAAGATGATGCTGTTGTGAAAACTGTAGCCTTTGCTCTTCTATTTGAAGTGATTGTAAACGTAGGCCACGGTAAAACCAAAATACAGCAATTATGCCAGTAGAAGCTCCTAATAATGAGCCCAAGTCTCCAATATCCTTAGATGCAGATAAAGAGAAAACCGCAAATGGGATAAGGATTATTAAAATTGATATCAGTATTAACTCTCTTGTTTTCATGTGATCTGGATTGCTAACGTAGAGACAACCCGTGAGCGTAGCGAATCGGGTTGAATGATTGGTTGTGTAGAGTTATTTTTCATTTGCAAAGGAGATGAGATGTTCAACAATATTAATAAAATCATTTTGGTGGTCTTTAGTAGTTTTACTTCCCATATCCTTGTAATCAAATCCAAAGGCATCACTTTCTTTTGTATCGCGGCAATAGCTGTTGTATTCACTTATGGCTTTGTCGAAATCGGCTTCGCGGGTAACGAAGTACCTGAATTCAGCGGCAGCACTGTTGATTTTGGGAATGGATTGGTAGAGTCGGGGGAATTCATTTTTATCCCAAAGATTAACAATGGGATAGAAACCAGTAAGTTCATAAATAACGGTGGCCTTGAACTTGGAAGCGATGGCGTTTTTATGTGTTGCTTGAACCAACTTCATACCAGTTTTGTAGGCGAAGTATGCGCCCAGAGCAGCACCACCAAAAGCAGCAAGAATAGTAGTGATAGCGCCAATAATAGCAATACAAGCGGTATTCATAATGATGAGGTTTCCTTACAATTCGTAATTGGTTATATCATCCTATTAATATTTTGTATGATTATAGGATGGGCTGGTGTTTTAGATTTCTTTTATTATCTTACACAACATTTACATATAAGGCAATTTTGCCTGATACCCTGATATTGAAGCGACAAACAGGCAATTTTGCTTGTTTTCAATATTCAATATAGCATATCCCCTTTAAGCATGAGAAACAACTCTCTGTTGATAATTAATTTCTCGCGTAACAGCCTTTTTTATCTTAACGGCATGGCCTGCGCATGGAATATTAATTCTAGAATGTATGGATAGAAATTAGATATGTTTGAAGTAATAAATCAAACACAAGAAAGTGTCAACGGAAAATCTGATCCCACCTTTAACGCCCGACACTGTCAGATGTTGAGACATCTCAACTAATTGCCTTCTGTCTTAACAGGTGATCCGCGAGCACCATGCTGACCATTGCCTCGCAAACGGGAATGATACGGGGGATGACAGACACATCATGTCTTCCCGTAACTGTAAGGGTTGTGCTGTTACCGTGAATATCAACAGACTGCTGGGGTTTTTCGATGGATGCGATGGGTTTGCACGCGACTTTCATAACAATGTCTTCACCATTCGTTATCCCCGCGATGATACCTCCTGCATTATTCGTCGCAAACCCTTCCGGTGTTATCGGGTCATTGCATTTTGACCCAGGCATTCTCGCGGCTTTGAAACCGGCGCCTATTCCAACGCCCTTAACTGTTCCGATACTCATCAGAGCTTTTGCCATATCGGCATCGATTTTATCAAATACCGGTTCTCCAAGACCGGGGGGACATCCCTTCACAATTATTTCCACAATCCCGCCAAGAGAATCGCCTCTTTCCCCTGCTTCTTCCAGCCGCCTTTCCATCAGTTCAGCCGCTTTCATATCAGGGCACAAGAGCCTGTTATTTCCAATATCATTCATCGACAGGTTTTCAACTCTGACACTACCCAGTTCCAGCGTATAGGCGATCGTTTCGATGCCTTCACGGACAATTATCTTTTTCGCGATGGCCCCGGCTGCTACACGCGCCGCTGTCTCCCGACCTGAAGCCCTGCCGCCGCCACGGTAATCCCGAATGCCGTATTTCTTGAAATAGGTAAAATCGCCGTGTCCCGGCCTGAACAGATCTTTAATCTGATCGTAGTCCCCGCTTCTGACATCGCTGTTTCTGATAACAATGGAGATGGGTGTTCCCGTGGTCTTTCCCTCAAATGTACCTGAAAGAATTTCGGCGATATCTTCTTCCTTTCTGGGTGAAGATGACGTGTGCTGCCCGGGTCTTCGCCTGTCCAGCTCTCTTTGGATATCCGATTCATTCAGGGGTATATTTGGAGGGCACCCATCCACTACCACACCGGTCGACTTTCCATGCGATTCTCCCCACGTGGTAACCTTAAAAATTGTTCCTGTTGTATTTCCCGACATGATTCTCCCCTTTAGTCTTCCAAGCAGTTCTGGTTTAAAAATCTGCAGATCTCATCCGCCACCTTGTCGATCCCTTTGTCTGACGTATCTATGATCAGATCAGCCAGTTCCCGGTACACCGGCTCACGTTTTTCGAGGATTACGGAACACTCACTGACAAGGTCATCGTGCGAAAGTGACGGCCGATGACTCATACTCTTCTGATCGGAACGCATCCTCTTCACTATCGTTTTTACATCAGCTGAAAGCCAGATAAAAAGGCTGTTATTTTTCAGAACCTCTCTGTTTTCCAACGTCTCAAACGCACCGCCGCCGGTGGCTATGATACAGTTCCTCTTCAGCCCCAGTTCCTTGATTGCTTCTTTTTCCTTTAAGCGAAACTCATCCCATCCGCCTTTTTTCACTATTTCCGTAATCGACATTCCCGCTTTTTCAATGATGATTTCATCCGTGTCATAAAATGGGAGTTTCAACCTCTCTGAAAGCCTCTTTCCCACTCCTGTTTTTCCCGTACAGCGATATCCTGTTAAAATAATGTTTTTCATATGTACAACTTTTTGAATTCATCCCAGAAAGCCGGGAAGGATTTCTTCACACACTTTTTATCTTTTATCTTTATCCCCGGCACCACGAGCCCCGCCACGGCGAAACTCATCGCGATCCGATGATCATTGTATGTCTCGATCTCGGCGCCGTGCGGAACTCCTCCTCTGATAATGAGACCATCGGCAGATTCTTTCGCGTCAATACCTGTCTTGTTTAATTCATTGACCAGCGCTTCAAGCCGGTTGCTTTCCTTCAGGCGCAGGTGCGAAACATTCTTTATCACCGTTACCCCTTCTCTGAAAGCCGCGAGAATGGCAAGGGACGGAACCATGTCGGGCATGTCCGACATGTCGAACTCATAATCTCCCCTGCTCAGTCCCTTTCCGGTTACTTCTACACAGTTTTCACCTCTGGAAACATGGCATCCCAGCGACTCGATTATCCGGAGAAACGCGATATCTCCCTGCCGTGTCTCCGGGTTTATATTTACAACCTTGATCTTTCCCTCTGCAAGCGCCGCCGCGACAAAAAAGTAAGACGCGTTCGACACATCCCCTTCAATCAGGTATTTTCTGCCTGTATATCCCTGTTGTGCATTTACTTTGTATTCATTTTGCCCCCGTTTTTCGACTTCCACACCGAAATGACGCATTACGTCAATTGTCATATCGATATACGGCATGGAAGCGGTCATGCCCCGGAGCTTAAGCTCGACATCTCTTTGTGAATAAGGGGCAGATATAAGAACGGAGGATATATATTGACTGCTCTCGGCATCTGTAAAGACTACTCTTCCACCGCGCAATCCGCCGCCCTGCATAGTAACCGGCGGATAACCATTAACACATTGAGAAACAACTCCCAATGTTTCCAGTGCGTCAAGAAGGGGTTTTACGGGCCTTTCTCTGAGGCGGCTGCTTCCATCCAGCGTTACATGTCCACTGCCGAGTGACACCAGCGTTGTCAGAAACCTCAGGGCCGTGCCGTTGTTTCCCAGGTAGATAGTCTTTCCCGGATCTTCTATCCTGCCGTCTGTCCCCGTCAAAATGATATCATCCTTCGCCATAAGTATACCGGCACCGAGAGAACGAAGGGCATTAATCAGGTATTTCGTATCTTCCGAGAGCAGCACATTACGCAGAAATGTCTTTCCCCCGGCAAGCGCGGCAATCACTAATGCCCTCTGTGTGTAGCTCTTCGAACCGGGAACTGCGACCGATGCGTTAAGGTTGTTTATTTGTCTTATCTCATTCATTTGTCAGCTCTTCCAATACAACTTGCTTCATTAAATCAAGTGGCGGTCGGAGCCCCGTCCATATCCTTATCTGCTCCGCCCCTTGATATATAAACATGGGAAGGCCCGATATAACAGAACATCCCGCCTCTTGGGCATCTTTCAAAAGTCTTGTTTTTAATGGATTGTATATCATGTCCATAACACACCCAAAATTGGAGAGCGTCTCCGCCCTTACAGGAGATATTTCCATATCGGGAAACATTCCCGCAGGTGTGCTGTTAATCAGACAGTCCGCCTTGATTTTTTCCACTTCCGAAATCGGATGAAAATCGCATCCGAATTCCTTTGCCAGTTTTTCACCTTTCGTTACAGTCCTGTTAAGGATAACCGGAGTTCCACCTTCCTGTAAGATGCCGAAAACCGCCGCCCGCGCGGCGCCCCCGGCCCCCAGTATAGCAAAGGTCTTTCCCTCAATTTCGATAGATTCTTTCAGCGCGAGTGTAAATCCTGTCCAGTCGGTATTGTCACCTTCCAGTCTTCCGTCAGTAAAGGTCAGTGTATTGACGGCGCCTATCATCATGGAGCTTTCGCTTACCTCGTCGAGATAGTCCATGACCGCGGTCTTGTGAGGAATGGTTATGCTCGCTCCCCGGATATTCATCTCTTTGATCTTCCGCGTGATTTCCCGGGCGTTCTCCACGCGTATCGCGATATAGCGCGCGTCTATCTTCATTTCTTTTAAAGCCGCGTTGTGCATCACCGGGGACAGGCTGTGCTCTACCGGGTTTCCAAAGAGGGCATATATATTTTTGTTATTTTTCATGATGTAAAATCGTGTCAATTTCTTTTGTTTCTTTTACAGTCAGCTGGCCGGGGGCGGACTGTGCCCCCGCTTCGAGAGAAGCAAAACTGAGATATGAGCCGAACAGGGGCGCCGCAACCCTGCTCACCCTCCCCTCCGAACCCATGCAGAAGGCTATAATGTCGCGTTTCAGTTTTCTGACATAATTAACCAGTTGCAGTATGACAAGATTGTCTTCCATGAGACCGGCAAACGTAACAATCTTGACGATATCCGCCCCCTTTTCAGCACATTCATTATAGATGTCAAGCAACCGCGTATACGCCGGTGTCCCGTCAAAGTCGTGATGGGAAACGATTAGTTTTGTTCGATGGTTGTATTTTTCTATTGTTTTAATAATTTCTTCAATAAAAACCCTCTCCGTGTTCATTTCTATATCAACATAATCTGCCCCCAGAATGACAGCCTCACGCAGCAGAGCTATCCTCGCCTCTTCTTCTCCCGTGAAATAACCCCCTTCATCCCGTTTTCTGTTTGTTACAAGAATCTTCCCCCTGCTCGCGGAAAGCAGTTGCTTTAAGTTTACGTGTTTTATTGAATCGATCCGCAGTTCAACGATATCGGCTAACGGAAACACCCGCTCCATTTTTTTTAATGCTTCTTCGTTGTCCTGTGCTACAACAGGAATACAGATCATGACTTGCTGTCTCCCTTCGGATATGATCCCAGCATTTTGACGAATGTGCACTTGTTCTGAAGACTTTTCAGGCATTTTACAATCTCTTCATCCTTCGCATGCCCGGCAAAATCGACAAAAAACAGATACTCCCACATCCGGCCTCGAATGGGGTGCGATACTATCTTCAACATATTAATTTCCTTTTCGACAAAGGGCTGCAGTGAATGATAGAGCGCACCCGGCTCATGGCGCGTCCCGAACAGAACCGACGTCTTGTCCATGCCGGTTGGTTCATTCGCCCCTTTACCGATAACGAGAAACCGCGTCATATTTGATGAATAATCTTCAATACCCCCGGCAATAATATTCAGTCCGTATTTCAAAGCAGCCTCGCGACTGCCGACAGCGGCGATTTTATCATCTTCAATAGCCATCTGTACGGCTTTTGCTGTGCTCTCCACCTCGTGGAGGGAACATAGCGGCAGATTTTTTCTGAGCCAGCCCTGACACTGTGCCAGTGCCTGGGGATGTGAATAGACCTTCTCCAACCCATCCAATCCCTTTCTCATCGATGCCAGCGAATGACTGATCGGGAGATAGATTTCATCTACGATCTCCAGGGATGTTGAAATCAAACAATCCAAAGTAAGCTTAACCGTTCCCTCAAGAGAGTTTTCTACCGGTACCACCCCCAATTGTGCCTCCCTTTTTTCCACACGGTCAAAGACATCGAGGATGCCCGGCTGTGGTGATAAGAGCACACTCTTTCCAAAATGCGATTCGGTGGCCAGATGGCTGAATGACGCATCAGGCCCCAGGTAGGCAACTTTCACGGGTAGCTGAAGGGCTCTTGATGCCGACAGTATCTCACAAAAAATCTTTCTCAAAGATTCTTCAGGCAACGGTCCCGTGTTGATTCCGCACAGGCCCCGGAATACTTTGCTTTCCTGTGAGGGATCGTAAATCTCCAGATTGTTTTCTGTTTTCAACTTTCCTATTTCTGTCGATAATTCCGCGCGCTCGTTTAACAACACCACGATTTGTTTATCGATTTTATTAACTTCATCCCGCATGTATTGTAGTGATTTTCCTGTCATTATCTCAATTCCTCGATCGTTTCGCGGATAAGTCTCTCTTCTACCGAACCGTTGATGAACGGAACACCCAGTTTTTTCAACAATACAAAATGTATCGAGTCACCTTTTTTCTTCTTATCCGTTTTCATTCCGGACATAATATCCGTGGTTTTGACGGCTTCGGGAATTTTGTCAAGAAGTCCCGTGTCTTTAATAAGTTTTTCGATCATGTCCCGTTCTTTGGTCG
>Ga0307991_1001232_pt1 | contig 18108 bp, 32 predicted proteins | sample EllFjometagen131_FD_203146 | JGI IMG/M metagenome (GOLD analysis project Ga0307991, IMG submission 203146) | Marine microbial communities from Ellis Fjord, Antarctic Ocean - #131 | ecosystem: Environmental > Aquatic > Marine > Unclassified | place: Southern Ocean | collected 2014-10-08 | reverse complement strand
GCCGTCTACCGACCATCGCTTTACCGTGCTCAGCCCGATATCCAGGCGGTCCGAGATTTCTTCGTGAGTAAGCCGTTGCTCCACGAACATTTCTTCAGCCTGAAACCGTATCTCCAGATCATGCTCTCGCGCCATTGATCCTCCTGATTAGAGCGATGGAATTACCCAACGCCTTTAAGCTCATATTTAATGCCAAAGCGCGCAGCCGATATCGAAATATGAATCTTGCAATCATAAATCTTCATCCCTTGTGGGGCAGGCTTTCCAGCCCGTCATCCAATGGCCTGTCATCCAATGGCAGGCTGGAAAGCCTGCCCTACATTATTTCTCCGTTAAGTTCGCCGTCATTTTAGAAAGCTCCCTGACCAGCTCCGTCAACATGGCCGTGACTTTATCCTGCAACGCCTCCCGGCTTTTCCACAATCTCCATATAGCCCCGCAGGCCGTAACGTTGAATGCCAGAGACAAAGCCAGCGCCGCATCCTTACTGCCGGCAATTTTTACAATATCCATCACAACTGGTTTCGTTTATGCTTAATGGCTGCGGTTTCGCCGGAATCCTTAGCAGATTCGGATTGCCGCTTCAGGTCCGCAGCCTGATCGAAAGCGGACAGCGCGGACTCGAACTCGCTCACCATCTCGTTGTCCACGTTGCCCTGGCGGGTGAGCAGCGCTCCGGTCTGCATGAGAAGATCCGCCAATTTGTCCCTGGGACTTTCCGGCTCCGATCCGGCGGGCGTGTCGCACCGATTGCTGATCAGGAGCTGATCCAGCCGGGTGTTCAACGCCTGCACCAAATCTTCGATCGATTGTTCCAGACGGGAAAGCTGGCTATAGTGTCTCCCGTTTTTCCCCAGGTATTCCAACAGCGCATTTTTCAATTTTTTGATTTTCTCACCACACTCCATCAGCCCTTTCCTCCGTTTTTTTCTTTTTATTCAAAATTCGATGTTCATCCCTTGTTCCCCGTGATCAGATTCACTATTTTTCCGGTAGTGCCGCGTTTTTCCGCCGATCTGCCGAGCGACCAAATTCCGACAACCGTTGCCCAGCTTGCCCAGAATTCTCCGGGCAGGCTCAACTCGGGAACCGGGCGGTTGCAGAAAAACGCAAACATGGGCAGAACTACATGCACCAGAAAAATAAAAAGCAGGCCCGCGTATACCAAGCTGGGCCGAGCGCGTTTTGTAAAATTGTCGGACTGCTGCATTTCTGCAACGATGATGGATTTCTGGGCGTCGATGACCGTGTTCTCGCGTTGCTGGAGCATTTCCTGGAGCTGTATCTGTGCTTTGGCTTTTTGCTCTCCTGACATTTTCTCCGGAAGAAATTGATTGATCACCGTCTTTGCCAGATCCGCAATTGATCCGATCCCGGTCAGGTCCATTAGTTTTTATCCCCGACATATTTAAAATAATTTTTAACAAACTCATGTTCTGATCCCGCACCTTTGAGCGTGTTGTAATGGCGCTTCCAGTAATGGGCCAGGGCCTGGACATTATCATGTGGCGGCAGCGGCTCCTTGATGCGAAGATAATGTATTCGGGCCATTGCGACTTGATAGGACAGGTTCGTCTCCAGCGGAGGAATCGACGGCCCCACATCCCACGCCGCTCCGGCAACCTGCCAGACCGTCTCCGCCAAATCATCCCGGTACACCAGATAATTTAGCCAGATATCTCTTTCCGTATCCGGCTCCATCTGAAACACTCCCAGGGCCGGACCGTCTCCAACCTGTCGCAAGTACGTTCCAAATCCAGACTCCTGCGCCGACGTGCCCAGCAAAAGGTTCACCGCCGCCAGGGAGTGCATGTTAAGTTCCCAAAGCACCCGCTCGATCAGGTATTGAAATTGATCTTTGTTAAATGCCATGTTAACGTTCCTTAACTTTTTGTTAACTTTTGTTAATTAAAACCACCAATAAAAAAGGCCGATTCGTCCGCGTGTTGCGGTCGAATCGGCCCGATTGTTTCGATACCGATGCTGGTATTATTTCAACTCGTTCCCCGGCCCTATCCGGGGCATGGCGTTAATTTTTTAACTAATCCATACGGGTAGTCTCCTCTTTTCTAATAAAGGTAACCTCGCCGTTTCTAAAAGTCAATGTTAAACTGCCATAAAATCGCTTTTGAATCAAGTCTTTTATGGTGTCCAAAATTTTCTGAAATTTTTTGTTCATAGGGCAACCTCTTTTTTTTAGGATTAGATAACATCGGGAGTCTTTGACCCTCGTTTTACCCGCAGGTTTGTTGATTTATTTTTTCTAAACGCATTCCATGCCAGAATGCATTTGTGCAAGGCTATTTGAGGGGTTGCCATGTTAAACCCGTATTGCCTCCGACCGGCATTGTCGATTAGAAATCCCCGCAATCGATATTCCGGCATTTCTTTGGTCAGGCCTTCCCCGTCTCTTACCTTGACCCAGAATTCATGTGCGTCATTTATATCTTTTCTGGACGTAGTAATCATGGCGGCGGCCACCGCACCGTTTCGTATAAAACGGCCCGCCACGCCGATAATCATTTCATTCAGAAACGCCCCTTCCTCCATATTGTGTTTTATCTGTTCAACGAGCATTTCCTTGCTGATGGTTTGCTTTTGTCCCGCCGGCAATAATTGTCTCAAGCCGGTTACCGGCAAACAGCTGATACTATATGGCCAGGTGATTCCCCGTACGTCCGCTTCCACTCGGGTCATGTCGCCGATACCCTTTACTCGATTGGTGTCATACTTTCTGTATAGCTTTGCGATATCCTGCATTTCATCGCAGGCCCATTTTTCAAGCAGGGCCCTTATGGTCGTCCTGCTTTGGATGATTGACTCTATTTGATGCTGGCCGTTGACCAGGAATCGTTCGCTTGTCGGCAGCACTGCGAGTCCGAATTCTCCGGTTCGAAATCCGCCCGATTTCATCTCGTTGGTCAAAAATTGAACGTGACGGGGCCAAATCTTTCGTTGGGATTCAAACTTATTTAATTCTCTGTATTCCATTGCCTGAATGGGCGATACTTCGATAAGTTCTGCTGAAAGTAATTTATACATGGGTTCCTCCTTTTGCCATTGTCAATATGTTTATCATTGAATTTAAATGCTTCATCACTGCGACTTTAGATGTGCTCTGCCAGTCTTCGTATCTTTCCCTGGTGATTTCATCCCAAAGACTGTCCAGAACTTTCTTAAAAGATTCGCTGATCTGCATATCTTTATCTATCTTTTTTTTGACGGCGCTTTTTTGTTTTACCATTTCCTTGCCGATAGTCTCGGCAACCACTTTTTGGACATGCCGTGCGGTGATCTTTCCCCCGGGCGCGGTATCAACCGCTTTTTGCCAAGCATCCTGCTGAAGCGATTCAGGGAGGCGGGTTAGGGGTCGGGCTTGGCTTTCTGATGTTGGCTTCTGTATACAATTGTATACATCCAAATTCTTGACAACCTGCGATGAGCTTATAATTTTATAGGCATAATCTCTGCCCATATCCCACCGGTCCCGGCAATACTCTTCAAAAGTATCGTGGGTCTTTTGATATAAGCAGGATTCGCGGATCTCAAGCAAGGCCCGGCCTACTTCATAGAATCCTTTGAGGTTTTTCTCGATCACCGTTTCCAGGGCCGTGAGCCGCTGGCCGTTGCCCGCAAGGGCCTTTGTCTGTTTATCTTTCATTCAGGGTCCTCCTTTCCTTTTTCACCACGCGAAGATGCGCGGTTGATGTTTTTAATTTTTTGGAACGGGTTAGGAATGAGGGCGGCCGTTGGTTGTCGATAGTGCCGATAACGTCCTGATGCCATTCGAGGATGGAAAGCATTCGATCAACCTGATCTCGCAGCGTGTCGATCTGACCCTGCATGGAGTGGATAGCGGGATTTATAAGCATGGTAGTACCTCCAGAATTTCGATGTTGTTGTTTATGGGCACGAAAAAGCAGTGCCCGACCTGTATCGACGCTTCTGGAAGCGCCCACGCACCTCACGATACGCAGCAGGTCGGGCACACAATTACCCAATAAAACAACAAACCCCCTTTCTGGGCCGGATTGTACCGGAGGCCGGGGGCACTCCAGAATTTCGATGCTCCCAGCATGGCACAATTTCCGATGATTTGTCAAGTTATTTTTCATTTCTCACGAGTTCCAATCTTCTTACTTTCTTACCCTCTAACCTTCTTGCCCCACCCGCCTCTCCGGAGTATGAGGATAAAATGATCTAATCCGCCGATCAGCCATCCCGCGTCTCCGGTTGCCCCAGTAAATCCGCTGGTCATTCCCGGACCTTCGCTCAGGAATATGTTTCGAATACTCATACCCCCGCCGATCCGGCCCGATCCTGCGATCATCTTTGCGTCTGTCCATTTTAAGCATCCTTTCCCACATGGCTTTTATTTCTTCTGGATATTTCGTCATCTATCTCAATATTGTCAAGCGCTTGATAATATTCATCCAGATCAAACTCATTGTCACAACCAAGCGAACCTTGATCTATAGCGTCTATTAGTATTATTAACTGCTCATGAGCCTTGGCTTGTATTCCGATCATGTTTCACCCCCAAGAAATATAACGTTTTAGTTCACCTGCCCGGCCTTCAGGGTCAGCGTGAAACGGCTTGTTATCAAACGCCGCTTGCTTCAATTCCCAATACCTCCATTAAGTCGTCAATACCTGGGCCATTGCCAATCCAGTACTCAAATCCAGCCAAATCTGGCAAATCATCGTAGTCCTCAATATTGTCTGGTATAATCGTAGAGTGAAAAACAACGTAAGTGGCGTCATTGTCTAACATAATGCCCAGTTCGTTTTTGTTGGCGAAAACGTACTCCCATCTTTCTTTGTCGGTATCTATGGCGTTCCATTTTTTCTGTATAGATCTTAATTTATCCATTCCCCTCTTACCTCCAATTTATTGATAACAGTGTTAATAGACGGAAAATTATTTTATTTCATCCCTCTCTCTTTGCGTGAGCCGGCCCGGATGCATTAGCTCCGATATTTTTGTAACGCCCATTTTCTCCTTAAACTGCTTCAGCGCTTTCGGAGACAGTACCTCTCCCGCCTCCTCAGCCTTCCGACCTTCTGACCTTCTTTCCTTCTGATCTTCTATCTTTTTCTGCTCTTCCCCCGCCGTCAACCCCTCTGCAGACACCCGCTCCGCCTTATCCCGCAACACTTTTTTCAAATAATTATGATTCGGCAATCCGAATTTTTCCAGGTTACACACCGTCGTCATGCCCGCCACGATCCCGGCCCGGTCGATCTTATACCGTTTGCCATCGATCTGAAAAATTCCGGTCTCCCACAGCCGCGTCAGCTCGGTCACAATGCGCAACCGCTTGGCCGGCGCAATCGGCCCCAGGCGCTTGGTGGCGAACGCCCCGGTATATTCCCAGATCAGAGCGCAATGCTTGCCGAACCGAGACAGTTCCTGTGTAAGGTTGCATAGGGTTTCGGACCTGGCAGCCTCGTCAACCGAAAATTTATTGTTACAAAATGGACAGGTGAGTTTCATATTCTTCCGAATCTTTTCAGGGATCTCATCATATTGTCTAACTGCCGTTCCGTCCCGATCCATCGGCGGAAGACAACCGTAGCCCATAAAAACCGAGCCTGAATATATTCATAACCAAAAAAATACGAAAAGCGGGCCGACCATAACCGATCCCAAAAAGTAAACCCTCCGGGATGGTTCAAATACACCCAGGGCCATCGCAATAACCCACACCCAATGCCGAACCTCCCAAAATCCAAGGCCACTCCTTGGCCATTCACGTCCAGTTTTATTGTTTTCATGACCTTTTTATCTCCTTTTCCTCACCTTCTGATTTTCTTATCTTTTTATCCGCCGTCTGTGTGGCGGACTAACCTTCTCACTTTCTTAGCCTCACAGTCCCGCCGCCAATTCATTCAACTCTCTGATTTTATCCTTCATGGCCCGGGCCTGTGACTTTGAAAACAACACGTTTCCAAATTTATTGCTGATTCGTTGTAAATCATCGGAGAATTTTTCAGGGCTTGCCAGCATCCGCTCTAAAAATTGATCTACTACCTGCACGGGCATGGACACGCCCGATCCGGGCCGCACCGGCTGCATTTCGGAGCTGCTCCGGTCGTCTATCTCAAAATCGAACGATAGCTGGCTCACCATGTCCACAAGCACCGCCTTTTTGCCACGGGATGCTTTGACAAGCCCGGTAATCCCCCGTTTTCGAAATGCATCATAAAACGCAGTCATCTCCGCATGGTTTTCCGCGATCCAGTATCCGCCTCCGGTACCGGCCCTGGACAGCAGCGGGATGTGATCGTGTTGCTCCAACAGGTGATTATGCATATGGCGCACATCCCGTTTCCACCGGTCCAGTTGCCGGCGATAGCCCTCCGTCGACCTCATGAGATACAGCAGGCGTTTTAGTTCAAGGCGCTCCATTTTAGAGCTGAGTCCGGACGTAAAAACGCCGTCCTTTCGCTGGTCGAACAGAATAGCCAACTCATCAGCAGAAATTGCGTTGACCTCCCCCACATGATCCACCCATAGGATTGAGAGGAAAATATTCTCCTCCCGGGTGAGTCTTGCGTCGTGGGTGCCGTCCCTGTCGATCCCGAAATCTGATAGTTTCATAACAACTCCTATTCAGCATCCGTCCCGGTAATTCTGTAATCGGTTTTCAAAAAATACCGCACCTGGGCAATCGGCGTCCGCTCTTGCTCGTGAGCCGTTTCCTCGATGGTTTTCAAAATCTCGGGCAGGCCGTCCAGCAGAGTTTCCAACAGATCCGGTGGCCAATACTGATATGTTTTCGGATCAAGCGGCACCGGAGGCAGGGGCCCCGATGCATCGGCCTTGGAAGAAGCGGTAACTGTTTTTTCATTCGATGTTGAATGTTCATCCCTTTTCTTTTGTTTTTCTTGCTTCCCCTTTTTGAGCTTTTTCCCCATACACACCTTGCAGATCCCCAGCGGCTTTTGTGACGGCCCGTGAATCTGAAAACTGCCTATGGGCTGCGGTTCCCCGCCAAATTCGCAATCTTTTTCCTTACACACCCGAGTCTCCGGCTCGCCCTTATCTTTTTCATTCATCATTGGACGTTTACCCGCCGGCTGTGTGGCGGGTTCATCCTTTCCTTGATGTTCATCTTTCCCTTGATCTTCATCCAACCTGAATTGATTTTCCATAATTTTTTTCCCCTGTTTGCAGTTTTGACAATTCACATCCAGCGCCCCGGGCTTGATCCGCCCCGGCCCCCATGCCTTGCTCTCAATATATTTCCTGGCATTTTCCTGCCGAGTAATGCATGCCGCTACCGACATGTGGCAACTATAAATTTTGCAGTACATCCGATCGTTAGTCAACGTTCGCTCCTAAAGAAAACGTCTTTACCTCAAGTTTTGACAGGGCCATGATGCTTGGTTTTAAGGCATCCGACGCATCTTTATATCCGTATTGATTAAGCCTGAGCAACTCGGCGCGTGATACCAGTACCAAATTATCAGGGTCATCACAGTTGCGCTTATTCCCGTCCTTAAAAATCACGACATATCCGTTCGGTACCGGACCGTTGGCCTGCTCATATATATGGACATGTTTATGCTTGTACCGGGTTGGAAAACCGGTGTGCGGATCCGGCTCCGCTACTTTAATGTATACATAGCCGTCCTTCGAGCAAATTCGTTCCGAGCCGAGCGGCTTGCGGTTTGCGGGTACGTGTCCAGCTTTAAAACTCATTTTGTTCGCACCCGTAAGACCCTGACCTTTTGTACCGTGATTCCACGATTTGTGACCTTTTGGAAAATGACCGGTGCGTCCGGAGGTAATTCCCCGATTATGGACTGCCGTTTTGATTTGCTGCCAGGTCATATCGGTGCCGTATTCGGCGTTAAAGGCGGTTCTTAGCTCGGCCACGCTTCGTCCCGTATAATTTTCTCTAAGGAACTCCACCTGCTCGCCGATAAATAACCGCAGCCGGTCAATAAACCGGTCCTTGTGCGCCCGTCCGCATCTGATTTTATGGTTTTGGAGCGCGGCTTTAATCTGCCCGGTTGTTTTTTTTACGCCAAAATGCTCATTAAACGCTTTCGCCAGATCGCGGGCATTCATGGACATATATCCGCTCCTCAAAAAATCAAGCTGCTCTGCCGTATATTTAGATCTCTTCATGGACCTCAAATCCCAGCATGCGGGGCGCCGTTTTAATCAACCCCTCGTTAAACGCCTTCATGCCGTCAATACATATCCGGGCGTTATTGATGATCTGATTGGCAACCCCGGACACCGCCTTTGCCCGCGTGATTTCTTCCTTTAATTTCTCGCCCTTTAAATCGGCGTCGTTCAAACGTTCCATCTGCAAAAACAGGTGATTATTAAGGTCGGCCATTTTGTTTTTTGTGTTGTTTTTCATCTCAATCCACCTCATCATCCATCGTGTCCGCCGTGAGCACCGTGACGGCCAGGCTTTTCTTCTCGTCCACTTTCAGAACAAGATTTTCGTTGGGCACCCAGTACAGACCCATAACCCGGACGCGGATGCCCCTGGGCGTGAAGAAGTCCCGGCATCGCTGCAAATACACCGCATCGTTAATCATTTCTTCGACCTCCGACGATTCCGGCAATTTGCGCTTCACCCGCTCCCGCCAACGGTCGATAAAATGTTTGGACAGTTTCATTTTCAAAGCGCCGCCGCGACTTCCTGATTTTCCCTCCTGGGCACGCCCTTGGGCTTGCGAGTAGCGGGCAGCCATTTGCTCAATGGATAAAGCTCTCCGGAGTTGCACCGGGGGCACTTGCCGTCGAGGATCTCCCGGATATCCATGATTTCATCACAATTTATGCAAAGATAAGAATAACAAAGCTGTGTCATATTGTTCCTCCTTTTTTTCTGATTTTCTAACCTTCTGATTTTCTAACCTTCTTCTTTTCTATCCGCTTCTGATGATAATTCAGCGCCGCAACAATCCTGTGCAGCTGCTGAGGCACGCACCACATCACCCGGTCCACGCCGAACATTTTCTTTGCCATGCCGTCCACATATTTCCAGGACAGATCCATTTCCGTGATTTGAGCCTCGATCTTATACAGCAACCTCTTTTTCGACCCGATGGGATGTAGTGATTTGTAGGGCTTCCCTGGCTTTCGTTTAAATCCCAAGCCCTTAAAATGCGTCATCACGGCATCGAATTTCCCCGGCGTAAGATCCTTGGATGAGGACACACCAAACTCTCCGAGCAGGTCTCTATATTCTTCATCACCCATCCCCGTTTTTTGTTTGGCGATGTGGATGAGCGCTTTTTGTTTGTTATTGATCATAGCTTTTTTCTTCTGTGGAGCAGGCTTTCAAGCCTGTTAATTAATGACAGGCCGGAAAGCCTGCCCTACATTGTTTCGTCAATCACAAGCTCCCTGGCCTTCTTAATAGCCAACTCCGCCGCCTGCAACGCAGCTAGTACTTCTCTTCTTTTCTGCCTCCGGAGCTTGCGCAGCCGCCGTGCCTTTTCCTCATCTTCCGGCATTTTGACAGGATCATTGATCATCTGATATTTTGATTTATCCTGTCGTTTGGGATCGTCGATGCGACGCGCCACGTCTCTTTTGACCAGCATTCGCAAAAACTCCTTGGCATACCCTTCACTGGCGCCGGTCAATTCAATGAGATCGTCAGTAGTTACCGTGCGAAGACGCCGAAACACGCGCCAGAGCTTTTGCCTCAGCTCATCATCACCGGGCTTGCGCAGATACACATGCACGCCCGGACGCACCCTGCGGATTTCATTTTGTTTCCGAAGATCCGACATGACCCGGTACATGCCCCGCTTTTCTTTATCCGATACCAGATCCAGTGCCACGGCCAGCTCTTTGTTGGTCACTTCCCGGCCATCGGCCCCAAGTATTTTTAATTGACTCCTAACAGTCTCCGCATATCCCCAGCCCATCTATGTTCTCCTCTTCTAACCTTCCGACCTTCTTACCTTCTCACCTTCTCACTTTCTTTCCCTAATTCCCCTTCAACCCGGTCTCCAGTGCGATCCTGGCCATTTCCGGCGTAATGTCGCGCGTCTGCTTGGCATTAGCGATCTGCGCAAGAGAGATCAGACCGCGTTTTACAATACGAAAATCCCCTTCCGCCGCACGATAGAAAACATCCACCACTTCTGCATTCACGGTCAATTCGCCGGCCTGGGCAAAATAACCGATGATATCCGGCTTGCTCATGGGAGCGAACTCGATGGCCTGGTGGGTTCTGGACCACACCCGGCGATTGACCCGCATATAGCTGACCAGCTCTTCTTCGCCGATCAGTATCACCGGCGCCGTGGACAGGTCGGACAGGTCTCGCACGATGTCCAGAAAATACGGCGGGAGTTTTTCCAGCTCATCCAAAAACACGGGCTTGGGATCGGCCAGCAGGGCGTCTACCGCCGCCGCGAATGCCGAGCCTTTGCGTCCCGGAGGAGACAAAACCCCCAGCTCTCGGCACAGGCCTTTGAGGAACTCCAGTTCCGAAGTGCGCCATACCGTGAGCATGCGCAGAAAAACGCCGCCGTTATGAGCATGGTACCAGTCCGTGGTCCGGGTCTTTCCCCGGCCCGCCTGGCCGTACACCAGGCCCATGCGTCCTTCGCCCCGTCCCAGCGCCAGGCCGTCCATCATTACAGTAAAATTTCGAACATTTTTGGTCTTATCCACAAACGTTGGCTTGATCTCAATCATAGATATCCTCCGCTACTTTATGTGTTTGGTACATGTTGGCAATTCTGCCCCGGTGTTCGTCAAAATAATCCTCGTTGTTCCGGTACTCCGGCGTCTGCTCAAAATAGCTCATGAACGCCTGCCATTTTTTAGGGATCACCCAGCCCCGAACTTCAAATTCCGCCAGTTTTTCATACCGATCTTTTTCAGCCATCTCGGGCAGGACATTCCAGATATTGGGATCGTCATCCAGAATGGTTTCTTTGGGAATCTCAACGTCCGGATCAGCGTCCTGGCGGCGTATGGTTTTACCCAGGGATTCATGGTATTGCCGCATGCCCTCTTCAATACGCAGGTCCATTTCCTGCTTTTTACGGGATTTTTCTTCCGCCTGTTTGTGCCTCAGTTCAAAGATTTCCTTTTCCAGCTCGCTCACTTTGGGCGCAGGCAATCGTTTCACCTTTTGGGCCGGGTGAATTATGCGCTCGGATTCCCGGGTAATCTCCGCGACCTGTCTCCGGTGCGCGGGCAGAACTTCGGTCTCCAGGATTTCCCGCGCCAGGATCGAGGCCTGTTTTTCCTGGTGTTTTTTCATCTCGATATGCTCTTTGAGCCGCTCCTGATCCTCGGTGGTTCCCAGGATGTTGGCGGCGGGATGCACTTTCTCCACGGGCCGGGCCGCACAGATATATTCGTCGTTTGGGCCGTACACATAGATCTCCGACGTATCCTGTAAATCATATTTAATGGTCACCGGATGACGCCGTCCGTACAGGGCAGGGTCATAATAATTTTGGCCGTGGATATGGATTCCGTTCCGATGGATGGTGCGGTTTTCTTCGCTCATCATCAAATAGGTCAGTTCGGCCTTGTCTATCCCGGGGCCTTTTTCTTCCAGAAACAAATCCACCGGCGCACGTCCGTCCAGGTGTCCCCGCTGGGGGCGTTGAACGTATTCATCAAACCATTTCGCGATCAGGCAGTGGGCCTGCTCCATTGTCAGGCACTGGTCTCCCATGATCTTCTCATATACGCGGCGATGGAGTTTTTCCCCGCGATTCATCCGGGGCGGCTTGCTTTCGATAGACGTGCCCGTGTACGTGGGCATCATTCGTTCCATCTCGGCCAGGCTCCCGAAAAATCGTTCCACGGTTTTGGATTGCCCGTGATACGGCCAGGCAAAAATAGTCTTCATGCCCAGTCGTTTGTAGATGCCGTCAAACCCGGCCTCTTCAAAATTCGTATTTTGAAAGAACCGCGCCCGGAACGCCCGGCCGTTGTCCAGGTACGCGACCTGCGGATATTTGCCGAGCTGAATAATCGCCCGGCGAAGAGCCGCCGAGATGGCCTGGGTGTTTTCCGTGGGCATGATTTCCCAGCCCAGGGGAAAGTTTGATTTCATGTCATACCAGAGAATCAGCGTCATGCGCTTGGGCTTGCCGGTCCACGGATTCATAATGTCAAAATTTAATGTGTGCCCGTCCGCAACCAGAATACTTCCAACATTAATAAGGGTATAATCCCGCTCGATATACATGGCGCAGTCATCATTCCAGGCCGTTGCCCCCTCGCGCGTAAATGTCCAGATTTCATGATGCGTGGAGATCCAGTCCTTGAGCCACCTTCGATAAGTCGTTTCCGAGTGGCCGTTTGAGATGCCGTTAGTGTGCATGATGCTCCATGCCATGCGGATGGCCTCGGAGATCAGCGGCTTGTTGGGATGCAGGGCGCAGCGGAGCAAAATTTGACCCTGTTCGTAGGTCAATATCCGGTTGCCGCGTTTGCAAAACCCCCGGTTGTCGCAAAGCTCGAATGTTTCCCCGGTGGTTTTAACAGCGCGCTTCCATCCCTCGATGGTTTGCCAGGATACCGGTCCCAGACGATCATACAGCGCGGGATAAACCATCCCGGAATTATAGGCCCGCATAAAAACTATACGCGTTTGCATTTTCCGGCCATGCCCGGTACTGCTGATACTCTGCGTGTACAGCCGCAAAAGATCGGCCTTGGCCATGCCCTTATCCAGCCGCTCGCCTGCAGGTAGAGCAGGTTTTCCAAGATTTAAAATTGGCAGGTCCCTCCGGCTCTCCCGGGCAAAGAGATCCGGAGGGTGGGTTTGTGGGATTTGGGGAAGGAGTTGTGGTTCGTGGAAACCTTGAACCTCTGAACCTTTATTTAAATACGCGTAAACAGCTATTTGATACGCATCCGGCAAGCAGGATATGATCCATTCTTTTGACCTGTTGGGTCCGGGGACGAAAGCCCAATTTTCTTTCTTTGCCTGTTTGTGTATGGCTTGTTTGCTGCGCCCAACAATTATGGACAATTTGCTCGATGTAATGGTTTTTGAAAAATCCATATCCGCATCCGACCCTAATCCGACAACAACTGCAAAAGCCCCTGGATGTTTTCAAGCATCCGGGTCCGGGTCTTTTCCTTCATTGTCCCGGCCATCAACTCCGACCGCACAATATCCACCAGTATCCAGTACGCCTCTTTAAATTCGCGGGGCACAATATCCTCGGGCACGTTCTTTTTATCTTTGAGTTGCTCCGCCTTTTCGCGGACCTGCTCTCCCAGGATTTGACGCACCACCTTGCTCACGTGCTTGGCCGTCACATGCCCGTCCGGAGCGGTTTCGACGGCCTCTTTCCATGCATCAACCTGTTTTTCCGGTTCCAGCCGGATTAATGGCCGGACCTGTGCCTCGTTGGCAGGGAAACATTTAGCCTGTGACCAATTGGTCACATTCTCCATTACGGTTGACGCCTCTATATATCGATAGGCCGTGCGACGGGCGATTTCAAACCGCTCTCGGCAGTATTCCTCAAAAGTCCCGTGGGTTTGCCGGTACAATCTGTTCACCTGAATTTCGGCCAGCGCGCACCCCACAACATAAAATGCTTTGAAATTTTTTGAGATTGTATTTTCAAGCTCCGCCAGGCGTTCCTGCTCGGAGACTATCAGTTCTTTCCCCTCAAAAACATTAACCAGCCGCGCTCCTGTATCCCTGTTCGGCTCATTCATTTCTTTTCTCCCCGCTTCCCCGGTTTCCCGGTTCCCCGTTTCTTGATATTTTCCGAGCGTCTGATCTTCTCGGCCCATGTCGGTCTCCGCCGATTCGCCCTGCGTCCCATATTTAGCTGCCCGCCTCCACTGCCCGGGACTGTATTGCTGCCTGATATTCAGCCGACTCTCCTAAAACCCGCTCTTTACAGGCCTCACAGATCCCGTGGGATATCTTCCCCGGAGAAACACACTTGGACATGCGCAATAATTCACCGCACCAGGCGCATTCAACCCTCATGTCGTATATTAATGGTTTGGTAATAATCATTTTATATTGACCTCCATTTCCTTTAAAAACAGTTACCGCTTTCGCTTCTCGGCCCTGGCCATGCGTTCCTTTTCGGTCCATTTCTGGATCTCGCTCCTGATCACGTCAGGACCACACATAGAAACCCGACCCGCCGCCTCGTCGAGAATGATTAGAAGATCATAATTATTCGTAACCTTACAAAATGCCGGAACATATTCAGCCGGAATACGATATTGTGGTTTGCTTTTCGCTGTCCATGAATCCAGGGTGGTAACGGTAACTTTATTGCCTGTCAAAACACTCATTTGGTCTGTAATTTGATGGCGGGAAAGCCCACATTGCTTAATCGCGCTATATATCGCTTTCCGTAGCTGTTCACGAATATTCATAAATTGGTCTCCAATTGACGCATAACCTTCCGCGCATCCCTGGCCTTGAAATATTCCTTTGCCCATTTTAATAGGCGCTGATCGGCGTCGCCGATCACCCGGGCCCCCAGGGGACGCGCCAGAATATCCAGCGCCGAATGATCGTTTATGACTGCACAAAAAATGGGGAGCGCCCTCGTGGGCATCTGTCGGCTTAAATCATTCGGGTTTATCCATTTTTCAAACGTATCCATGCGCAATCCGCCGTTTGAAACCAAACTCACCCCGTACCGGCTCGCCAGATCGTTCATTTTATCCACAATCTCTTCCCGGGACAGCCCGCACCGCTTAGCCGCTGCATTCATGGTCGATTTTTGATCTTTGCATGTGTTGAATGACGGCGCATCGAATAAGGAAAGCTGCATGGGTGGATTGCGGTCTGTTTTATGTCCGAAAGATTTCATGGTCGCGTCCGTTTTTTGGGATAAATCTCACGTTGACTTAATCGTCCAATAACAATATAGTAAGTTAAGTTATCTTATTATTGGGTTTGCGCTTGCGCCGGTTCGGATTCAGAAAGTATTCCGGGAAAACGTTTCGATGGTCTTTGCCGATAGTTTTGGCAAAAGCAAACATCAGTCGATGCGAAATCATTTTCCCCTGGATCAGATGATTTATACTCATCGAGTTCACGCCGTGTTCTTCCGCGAACCGCGATTGAGTGTACCCGGCCTTTTCAAGTGCATACTTTCGATCTAACGGGGTCATTGTTTTAGATTCACTCATAACTAAAGTCCTTTGTTTTTATTAAAAATGCGTCTTCGAATACGATAAACCGTGGTCGTGGCAGAGCAATCAACACCATGAACTTTATTAACCACTTCCTTAACCGGGACCCTGGGATTCTCGATAAACATGCGCTCGATGGCCTTTACTGTTTCATCGCTCATATAATTATGTTTTCCTTTGCGATGATATCCGCGCCGGTCTATGGAGGTGGCCCCTTTTTCGATTCGGTTAAGGATGCCGTATATGGTTTGCGGCGCTTTGCCTGATTTTTGGGCAAGATGCTTTATCGCGGCCGGACGCACATGATACGGCGCCAGCTTGAGCACCTCTTTGCATTGCAGATAAAGATTGTGCGTCTTAAGATTTTGAACCGGCGAGAGCTCGCCCTTCATGAACGCATACACCAAATTCGCCACCGCGATTTTGTATTGGATGGCTTTTGGCTGTCGGGATTCAAAAACGATAAGTTGCATCCCGATGGGATTGTATGTTTTTTGTTTATATCTTTTGCCGTCAGTGGTGGTCAAACTGACCACCACTGACCACCTTGGATCGTCGATATCGCGATGTCCTGATATGTAAATGGTATGATGTTCATTTATTTTTTAATATTTTTAGGACTGCTTTCGGTCATAAGCCTAACCAACCGCCTTGGGTTAAAATGCTTAGTTTTAATAACGCAACGTTCAAAAACGTCATTTTTTTTGCCGAATAACTCTTTAACAAATTTGTTTGGTTCCATATTTTTACCCTTTCTCTGTTTTTTTTTGTTTTTTGCCTTACTTTTAATTCAAATTTATATCGCCATACGATATTATGTCAAGAAAAAAATCGCTAACCGATAAAATAGTTTGTGAGAATATTAAAAAATTAAGGAAAAATATTGGCCTTAATGGGATAATATTTGCTAAAAAGATTGGTATTTCACAAAGTTATCTTTCAGAATTAGAAAATTGCATAGCGAAACCAAACAAAACTTTACTTTTAGCAATATCGTATATCTATAATACATCAATGGAATGGTTGCTCACTGGCGAAGGGGAAATGACCCGTCAAGGTGCCGAATGTGACGCCTCTATATATAAGGTAGGGATGGCCGAGGAGGATCAGGAGACCGTGGAATTGGTGGGTATGGTAAAAAAAGTTCTAAAGTCAGGCACGGATCGCGCCGATACACTGGCGGTAAATATACGGTCGTCTCACCAGGGAATGATCAAAGAGTCGGAAATGGAATACAGACTGGCCGCCCTGGAGCAAGTGGCGCACCCCCCGAATAAAGCATCCAAAATAATCCGGGAAGGCAACAACGATGCCCAGCGGGGCGAAATATTAAAAAAACGAAAAGCGTAATCTTCGTAAAATTTTAACCATTATATGGGGTTGCTTTTTAATATTAAACAGTTATAATAAGGTGATGTTATGTCAAGCAATGAGGAAAAGCAAAAACCGGAAAAATCGGCGCCCAAACCATCTGACTTTGAGGAAAAACGGGGAAAGATGGATCGGGTGCCCTGCAAGGAGGATATCCGCAGGGTTTTAGACACACACCCGCCTCCGGATAAACCGCCTAAAAAATGAGGGGATACCATGAATGATTTAGAGAAGTTGTTATTTGGCGTTCGAAGATCGGTTCGTTATCATCACCGGCGCACCTTGTTTTTTGATCGGTTTCATAAAACATCAACTTTTCTCTCGGCATTAAGCGGCACCGCCACCCTGGCTTCGGTATTGGCGAAAGCCGGCCCGGCCTGGACGCTTACGTTTGCTGCTTCCGTTGCTGTTTTTTCGGTGATTGATCTTGTTGTGGGAACCGCCCAACTGGCAAGGCTTCATAACGATTTGTCAAAAAGATTTATTAAACTGGAAAAGGAAATTATTAAATCAAAAGACGCGACCCCTGAATCCGTTTCAGTATTTACGACTCAGCGCCTTGATATCGAAGCAGACGAACCGCCTCCGCTTAAAGTCCTGGATTCGATTTGTCACAACGAACTATTGCGGGCGATGGGATATGATAAGTCAGAGTTCCTTGAAATTAAATGGTATCAGCGCTTCTTTTCTCAATTTATAAATATCCACGAGCATAAAATTCATTCAAAATCCGCCATATAAAAAAATACTGTTATTATAAACAGTGTTATTATAAACAGTGTTATTATAAACAGTGTTATTATAAACAGTGTTATTATAAACAGTGTTATTATAAACAGTGTTATTTTTATCAGTACTTTTTATCTTTTTGGTGAAAATTGGAGCAATTCAACGAAAATCAAAGGAAATAAGAGAAAAGAGGATATTTTAATATTATCCGGGAATGATTTTTATTTTCTTTTTTAAAAAAAAGCGAAAAAAAATGTCTAACGCTCCGGATCTGCAAATTTACCAAAAACCCGTTCATTCTTCATTTTTTTCCCAAAAAAGTGGTTGTCACACGATTTTTTTGGATGAAAAAACGACAAATTATATAACCATCTAAAATAATTAAAGGTCCTTTGGGTTTTAAGGATTAAAAAACAGGTAAAAAGTGGTTGTCACCCAGGTTGTCACCCATATTCTTTTTTAGGAATATGGGTGACAACCGATTATTGTAAACTTTTAATAAATATATTAAGTATTATTAAACAGATAAGTAGCTTGTCGGCCCAATCATATTTCTTATTTCATTTGGTAAAAATGGTAAAAAAGTGGTTGTCACCCGCGTTTTCAGATTTCCAAATAAACTAAAAAATATGAGCGCCCGCTCAGTGTATAATAACCGCCCGATATATAATCAAATACACACCAAACCCAAAAAACAAGTTGTCATACGCATATAACAACCCACAAAAACAAATAATCCACACAAGTATCAAAAAAGACTAATAAAAATTCATCAAAAGTCTAAACCAACCCACACCCCTCATATTTCTTATTTCATCTGCCCCCCCATATTGGTCACAAAAAAAGAGGTTACGGTACCCGCCATA
>Ga0307991_1001228_pt1 | contig 18150 bp, 13 predicted proteins | sample EllFjometagen131_FD_203146 | JGI IMG/M metagenome (GOLD analysis project Ga0307991, IMG submission 203146) | Marine microbial communities from Ellis Fjord, Antarctic Ocean - #131 | ecosystem: Environmental > Aquatic > Marine > Unclassified | place: Southern Ocean | collected 2014-10-08 | reverse complement strand
GATAGACAAACTTCTCATCATCCTCCTTGTTGACAAAGGTGAAACGAAAGGTCTTGATGTCCTTCGTCGTTACCTCCGTTATGATCTTATCCACATCAACGGGCATCGGTATGTATGGGTTTTGCATCAGTATCTCCACAAACTATAGTTTAGAAATGTCTGTTACGATTTTTCGTATGTCAATATTCACAGGGCAGTACATCACACAGCGCCCGCATCCGACACAGCCAACGGCATCAAAGTTGTCCACAAAGTACTTGAACTTGTGCATGACCCGCTGACGCCAGCGCTCTTTCTGGGAAGATCGGGGATTGTGTCCCGACGTCTCCACCGTGAAAAGCCACGACATGCAGGAATCCCAGGAGCGGATCCTCCTGCCATCCTCTTTCTTGACCTCATCGGTTATATCAAAGCAGTGGCAGGTAGGGCAGAGGTACGTGCACGTGCCGCAGGCAAGGCAACTCTGGTGGATCGTATCCCAGAAGGGATCCTCAAAATTCTCATCCAGCCAGGGCTTTATCGCGCGTGCCGGTACCGCTCCATTGACTTCCTTTTCAGCGGCATCGGACAGTTCCTGCTTCTTTGCTTCAAGGGCCTCATCCGCCGCCGGGAGGTCCCCCATCTTTTTCAGGAGTTCTTCACCCTTCGGGGTCCCAAACTCGGCGAGATAGGTATCCCCCATGTCTATCAGGGATACATCGGAACCTTCGGAAGAGAAGGGATGCCCGTCCACAGAGGTGCAGAAGCAGGTGGTGTAGGGGGGATGGACACAGGCCAGTGAAACGACGGTGGTCTTTTCCCGGCGCTCGATATAGTAAGGATCCTTGTATTTCGGATCGTCAAAGACATTGTCAAGGAGAACAAAGCTTCTTGCATCGCAGGGACGAACGCCGAACAGCACCGCTTCCTGTGCCGCTTCCTCCACGGTGGAGAGTTCCTCACCCCTCTCCGTTCTCATGTATCTCATCATGACTTCGGTCTGCGGGAAAAAGAAATTCTTCGGGGCGTTCTTCGTATTATCAAAATCCAGAAGAGGCTCCATCCCCTTCTCCAGGACCTTGAAGAGAACATTATCCTCATCCCGGACGGGGGCATACACAACCGTGCTCTCCGCCATATTCTTGATTATACCGGCCAAGGCGTCTTTTTTTATTACTCTCTTTTCCATATCTTCCCTTAGTTGCCTCGTTTATTGTGTCAAAATGTAAAAGCCCTATAGCAACCCCAGTGATGTCAGAAGGGGCCTGGGATCCGCATTGTGCATCTTGAACCACGCTTCCGTCCCCTTCAGACCCAGGGCAAGCGCTATCAGTTCTGTAAAGTAGAATGCCGGCAGCCTTCCCTTTTCACTGGCCCGTGTATCCAGATTGGCAAAACAGACCGGGCAGGCCGTCACGATACAGTTCGCCCCGGCCTCTGTGGCCATCTGCATCAACTTGTCCACTAGATGTACGACTATCTGGGAATTGGTGAGGGTCAGGCTCCCTCCGCAACAGTCCGTTTTATATGACCAGTTGCGGGCATCGGCACCCAATGCGCTCATGATCCCATCCATCATATATGGATTTTCGTAATCGTCGAACTGGCATACCTCGGGTGGCCGCAGGAGAAGACATCCGTAATAGGAAGCTGGCTTCAGGCCATCGAGTTTCCTGGTGACCGCCTCACTCAGTTTTTCAAGGCCTATGTCATTATAGATGATGTCTATCGGGTTTCTGACCGCGACGCTGGATTCATACTTCGCGCCGATGATTTCCTCTATCTCAGCCTTCAGTGCGTCATCCTTTTCGAGATGATGCTGCGCACTCTTGAGACGATTGAAACAGGCGGCGCAAGGAACCATCATGTCCAGCTTATCCTTCTGAGCGGCAATGATATTCCGCGCCGGAAGGGCGACAGACAGCTTGAAATTGGTCATATGGGCCGAAGACGCGCCACAGCAGGACCAGTCATCGACCTCCTTCAGCTCAATCCCCACGGCATCACTGACAGCCTTCACCGACTGATCATATTCCTTCCCCGTGGAGTGGAGCGAACATCCTGGATAATATGAAACTTTCAACTACAGCCTCCTTCAACAACGAGTACAAGTCCACTCGCTACTTGCCCGTTGATTTGAATATTTTTCGTACCGAATCCATATCCTTTGTCCTGGGAGAAATGGGTTTGATCTTCCCCTTCATGAACATACTGAGCCCCAATCCCATATCGGAGAACAGATCACCCGATTTCAGCTTGTAATGGACAAGCATCGTGGGTTCGTTGATCCGTCCGCCCATCTTGATATTTGAGAGAAAGGCCTCGTGAAACTTGACAATATTCTTTTCGCCTGCTGAAACACCCGATTCTATCGCCATCTCTCTGAGAGTATCCATCATTCGCGCGATATCAACATCATTGGGGCACCTCGTTACGCATGTCTCACAGGAAGCACACAGCCATATGGTGGAGCTGCCTAGAACCTTATCCCTCATCCCCATCTGTATCATCTTGATGACGGTGTTGGGATTGTAATCCATGGCAAATGCAACCGGACATCCCGCCGTGCATTTTCTGCAGTGGTAACAGCTCTGTATCGGGACTCCGCCTATCCTGTTATTGACCTCTTCTAGAAAACTACTCATTTTTTCTCCATTATGGTTGGTGACAAAGTAAAAAGTTGAACTTTGGAATACAAGATGGCTAAGTAAAAAGCTTCATATACAAGGCGTAGTGTTTTTAAAGGGCGAGGGCATACATATGGTATGTCGAGGTCTTTAAAAACACTGCAACGCAGTAGATGGAGAGTTTTTACGACGCCATCATGGTTCAAAGATAAATCCTTCCTCATCATTCTCCGAATACACGCTCAGGGAGGGGAGACTGTCCATCGACTCACCGGCCCTGTTCTCAAAGAGCTGAAGATCGTCTTTGTCCAGCTTCTTGAGAAACTTTCTCAAATCAACACCCATGGGGCATACCTCCATGCATGATCCGCAATCGACACAACGGCCCGCAGTGTGGAAGATCCTCATGATCTGGAATACCTGCGTATCCGTCTCATCTATACCGGCGCCCACCCACCTGGGCTGACTCTGCTCGACAAAGCATACCTTGCAGTAACAGGAAGGACACGCGTTGCGACAGGCGTAACATCGTATGCATTTGCCCATCTCCTTCGTAAAATAGGCCCATCGTTCTTCTATGGGGAGATCTTCAAACGCATCGACGCCTTCATATTCTTTTCCTGCATCGGGCATCGGCGGGGCCGCCTCGCCTATCATCACGTCCGACATGAGGGGGTTATTAAATCGGCAGGTCAGACAATTGTCGGCCAACACCTCTTTCAGGGAGACGGTCTTCTCTTCGTCTTTGGTCTGTAAGGACAGGCTATCTCCCAAGACGGAGCAGGCTATGATCTCTTTGCCGCCTACGGCAGCCGACATCTTCTTGTTTGCAACAAATCCCGTACAGGGAACACCGATAATCACAACCTGGTCGCGGTCATACTGTTTTTCCTGAAGGTGAATTGTAAGAGACCGGGTAGTACACCCACGGGCGACAATACCGACGGTCTTTTTCGTCCTTTCCTCCGGTTTGGTTCGCTGCTGAGATTCCCTGTGCCGGGAAATGATGTCATGGGCATATTTTGCCAGGTTGACGGAGCAGAACCGGTTCCAGACAAGCCGCTCTGCGTCATCGGGGGCCGTTATGAAGCAGGGCGCCGTCTGGAACGGAAGCGTGCCTCTTTCATATCCTATAACGACATCCACTGTGCCTTCGGCAAGCAGTTTCTTTGCGTGTTCCTGCATTTGTTTTTCTATATTTTCCACAGTTGTTGATCCCTCGCTCCTGTTGTTTGACAGTTTAGAGTTTCTTCACCAGCTTTTGTGCCGGGCCCAGGGCCTTTACCTTTTTAGTGACTCCCTTCATAACCTCGGCAAATTTTTCACCTTCCGAGGCGGAAATCCACGTGAAAATCGTCCTGTCAGGCTCAATGCCCACATAGGCAAGAAAGTTCTTCAGCAAGGCAAATTTTCGTCTGGCCGACATATTGCCACTGATATAGTGACATTCACCCGGATGGCAGCCAGAGACAAGGACACCGTCCACGCCTTCTTGCAGGGCCTTCACAATATAAAACGGATTCACCCTTCCCGAGCAGGGCAACCTGACCAGCCGGACATTGGGAGGATACTGCAACCTGCTTATCCCGGCCAGATCTGCCCCCGCGTAGGTACACCAGTTGCACACAAAAGCGATTATCTTCGGCTCCCAGTTTTCGTTTGCTTTTTCAGTCATATGTTCCTATTCCACCTCTTACAGAGCGCTTATCTGCGCCAGGATTTCTTCGTTGTTATAGCCATTGAGATCAATCGCGTTCATCCTACAGGACGCCGTGCACACCCCGCACCCCTTGCACAGGACGGAATTGACCACGGCACATCCTTCAATCTTATCCACCTCCACGGCGCTGAAGGGGCAATTAGCCTCGCAAAGCCCACAGGCCATACACCGATCTTTGTTGACATACGCCGTCTTGCCTTCCGCCTCGATGAAGTCCTTGCTTAAGATTATAGATGCACGCGCGACAGCCGCATTGGCCTGTGTGATAGTCTCATCGCTCAATTTGGGTGAATGAGCCATTCCACACATGAAGACACCATCCGTGGCAAAATCGACAGGCCTCAGCTTCACGTGGGCCTCAGCGAAGAAACCATCCTGATTGACTGACAGTTTCAGCATATTGCTAATGGCATGATTATCAGGATTCCCAAGGACACCGACACTGAGTGCCAACAGGTCCGCTTCAATCTCTACCCGTTCATTCAATATGGGATCGAAGACCTTCACAGAAACCCCTGAATCACTGGAGCTCACCTCAGGTTTCCTGTCTTCATCTTCATAGCAGATGAACTTGATATTGGCCTCCCGGGCCTTTTTGTAATAATCCTCCTTGAAGCCATAGGTCCGGATGTCTCTATAGAGTATGGTGATATCTCTATCCGGGTTGTCCTCTTTTAATTTGAGGGCATTTTTCAATGCTTCGGTGCAACAGTATCTACTGCAATATGGTCTCTCCGCAGTCCTCGAACCGACGCACTGTATCATAACCACACTTTTAGCATCGGCAACCTTTGAATCTTTTTCGTAAATAAGCTCCTCCAACTCTCTCTGGGTAACAACATTTCCGTCCTGGCCATAGAGATATTCATCTGTCTTGTTCTCTTGTGCACCGGTTGCCACTATGACCACACCATGTTCAAACTGGTGTTCTTTTCCTCCGGATTCAACGGTTGTCTTGTAATTTCCAATAAACCCTTCGATATCTTTTATCTTCGCCCCTGTGAAAACATGGATTAAATCACTCTTGTCGACACGGGCCAGCAGACCGGCCAGATGTTTCCTTGTATCAAGACCCTCCAGCGTACAGTAAAGCTTCTCATAATTCCCGCCCAATTCACTTTCCTTCTCGATAACATAGGATTCAAAACCCTGATCGGCAAGACTGAGAGCAGCAGTTATACCGGCAAGCCCACCGCCTAAGACAAGTGTGGCCTTATTTACACTGAGCTGACCCGGCTTCAGGGGTTTGAGATACTGGGCCTTGGCTACGGCCATTCGCACCAGATCTTTCGCCTTTTCGGTCGCCGCCTCGGGTTCATTCATGTGAACCCATGAATCCTGGTCCCGGATATTGGCCATTTCGAACAGATAGCGATTGAGTCCCGCCTTTTCACAGTTTTCCTGAAAAAGCCCCTCATGTGTCCGGGGCGAGCATGATGCCACCACAACCCGCGTGAGGTTATGCTCCTTGATCATCTCTCCCATCTTCACCGCGGTGTCCTGAGAACAGGTAAAGAGGTTGTCCTCGGCAAACACCACATTGGGGAGGGTCTTGACATACTCGACCACCTCGGGGACATTAACCACGCCTCCGATATTGATACCACAGTGACAGATAAAGGCGCCTATCCGGGGACCGATACCCCTCATATCCATCTCTTCGGGAAGTTGTTCCGCAATGGTCAGCGACCCGCGTCGCGAGGCCAGGAGGCTCTCTGCATGTGCCGCTGCGCCACTCGCCTCCATAACCGTCTCCGGAATATCCTTGGGACCCCCAAAGACACCACAGACAAAAACACCTTCACGGGAAGTCTTTACAGGATCTTCCAGCAGCGTTTTACAGAAACCATGTTCCTCAAGTTCTATGCCCAGGCTTTCTGCCAGTTTTTCCGCTTCTTTCGGCGGAGTCAACCCAACAGAAAGAACGACCATATCAAACTCCTCCTCGATCAGCGTTCCATCTTCCTGAACGTATCCAAGGAGCAAATTTTTGGTCTGCTGGAGTTCCTTGACAGACGATGGCATGGATCTGATATATCTGACACCGTATTCATCCTTCGCCCTGTTTACAAAACGGTCAAAATCTTTCCCGTAGGCACGCATATCCATATAGAATATCGTGGGTTCGAGTGCTTTGAGATGTTCCTTCCCGATAATGGCCTGCTTGGTCGCGTACATACAGCAGACGGATGAACACCAGCTGTTTCCGCAATTGACGTCCCTTGAGCCCACACACTGTATCCAGGCAATCTTTTTAGGTTCCTGGCCATTGGAAAGTCTCTGTACATGACCGAAGAAGGGACCCGAAGCGGAGAGGATCCGCTCAAACTGAATACTGCTTACGACATTGTCATAGATACCGAATCCATACTCACCCCGTAAGTGAGCATCGAAGAGTTCGGTTCCCGGCGCTGCGATAATCGCACCCACCTCGATCGTTTCTTCCTCCTGCCTCATCTCGTGGTCGATTGCGCCGGCCACACAGACATCGACACACTGGTAACACTCGGAACAGATACCGCAATTCAGGCAACGCTTGGCTTCCCTGAGAACATCCTCTTCGCTGTACCCCTTGGCGACCTCTTCAAAGTTGGTCCTCCGCACTGAGGGTTCGAGCTCCGGCATCGACGGACGATTCTCCTTTATCACGGAGCTGTTATCCGCCTTGTCGGCGATATTCTGTGTCCAGTCTCTCTCGCGCCCCAGACCGACGTCCTCACCGCGCAGATACCGATTAATGGACTTGGCAGCCTCCTTACCGGCATTGATGGCCTCAACCACCGTCGCCGGTCCGGTAACATCGTCACCACCTGCAAAGACGCCCTCCACGTTTGTGGCAAAGGTCACTGCATCCACATCAAAGGTGTTCCATTTATTGACGGCTATACCGCTTTCCTCAGTAACAAATGAGAGATCACTGGTCTGCCCTATCGCTGGAATGATTGCATCGGCTTCGACGGTGAACTCCGATCCCTCGATCGGTACGGGGCGTCTCCTCCCGCTCGCGTCGGGCTCACCCAGTTCCATCCGTATGCACTCGATACCCGTCACCTTCCCACCGCTTCCCAGCACCTTCACCGGGGCGGCCAGGAACTCCATCTTAATCCCTTCCTGCTGGGCCTCTTCGATCTCCTCATCGGCTGCGGGCATCTCGGCACGCGTCCTTCTGTACAGGACAAAGGCCTCCTTGGAACCGGTCCTCAGTGCCGTCCGGACGGCATCCATCGCAACATTACCGCCGCCAACCACCGCAACACGATCCCCCAGAAAGACCTTTTCACCGAGGGCAACCCTCCTCAGAAAATCGATACCGTGAACCACCCCTTCCAGTTCATCCTCACCGGGGACACGCAGCTTGCTGCTGACATGAGATCCCACACCGATGAACGTGGCGGCAAATTCCTTCCGGAGGCCATCCATGGTAATATCCTGGCCCACCTTTGTGTTGTACTTTATCTCAACGCCAAGCTCCTCAATGGTCTTGATCTCGGCATTCAGGACATCTTTGGGAAGGCGGTATTCCGGGATACCGACGGTAAGCATACCGCCCGCAACGGGGAGGGCCTCAAAGATCGTGACCCCATAGCCTTCAACCGCCAGGTAGTACGCGGCCGTCAAGCCCGCAGGCCCGGCGCCTATGATCGCAATCTTCTCGTCCTTCTTTTCCTTTATCTCAGGAACATATTTTGTCTCGTCGTTCAGGTCGAGGTCGGCCACGAACCGTTTCAGATACATAATGGATACGGGCTGATCCACCTCACCTCTCTTACAGGCCGCCTCGCAGGGGTGGTTACAGACCCTGCCGCACACGGAGGGAAGCGGATTTTCCTGTTTGATAAGTTTCAGGGCCTCCTTGTACTTTCCTGCGGCGATAAGCGCCACATAGCCCTGAACACTGATATGGGTGGGGCAGGCCGCCTTGCAGGGGGCCGTCCCTATCTTTTCGATCGCAAACGCGCTGGGTATAGCCTGGGGAAATTTTCGGTAGATGGCCTTCCGGTCATCCAGACCCTCATTAAAGACGTTCGACAGCGTCACCGGACAGACCTTGGCGCAATCGCCGCATCCGGTACATTTATCAACATCAACAAATCGCGGCTCTCTCTTGAGCTTTACCTGAAAACGCCCCGGATCGCCGTCAACCGCCTCCACGGTTCTCTTTGTCAGTATTTCTACATTGGGATGTCTCCCTACCTCGACAAGCTTGGGGGAAAGTATGCATGCAGAACAATCATTGGTCGGGAAGGTTTTGTCCAGTTGAGCCATGACACCGCCGACGCTGATATCATTTTCGACAAGGTAGACCTTCATTCCGGAATTCGCGAGGTCCAGGGAAGACTGGATTCCGGCTATCCCCGACCCAACAACCATAACAGCGCCGATCTTCTCGCTATCTTTTACCACCGCTTTTTGCACCTCAGATTTGATGTGAAGGACCTGCTGTGGCGGGTCCATTTGATTGCAGATTATGACCGCCGGTCATTTGATGATTTGTCGGTGGTTGGGTAACAGGATTTGCATCCCATGTCAAGACATAATTGCAGGGTTTTGGACCTAAATTGAAAGGGGTATTTAAAAGGGTTTTAATACCGGGCAGTAAGGGAATGTGCTTTCAGGGCCTGGGGAAACAGGCCGTTTCTATCACCCGCCAGATCTCGTCCCTGCCGGAGCGCATCTTTGCGGAAAAGAGGAGGAGCTCGTCATGCGGGACGTCCAGGTGCCCTCCTATCTTCCGACGTGCTACAGTGCCCTGGCCTCTGGAAAGTTTATCCGTCTTCGTGAGCACAAAGGCTATTTCAATTTGATGATCGCGGAGCCACTGAACAAGCATATCATCGTTCTCCGAGGGTTCCCTCCGTATATCAAGTATCAGAACCACTAGGCGCAGGCTTCGCCGACCCTCGAGATATTCCTCCACCATCGCACTCCACCCCCTCTTCACAGAGAGGGGGACCTTCGCGTATCCGTACCCGGGAAGATCGACAAACGAAAGAGCCTTATTGATCACGAAGAAATTGACGAGCTGGGTACGCCCGGGGGTATTGCTCGTCCTAGCAAGCCTTTTCCTGTTCACAAGGGTATTGATGAGGGAGGACTTGCCCACGTTCGATCTGCCGACAAATGCCACCTCCGGCAACCGATCATCTGGATAGTGGAAGGAATCGGTTGCACTCTTTATGAATTCTGCTGATGTAATCTTCATAATCATTTCTTTTGGAAACATAAGCATTAGTATCGACTCATCCATAACACAACATCAGGGAAGAGCGCAAAATAAGATTACATTATAACCATGGATCAAATTTACGTAACTATAAAATTTCGCTTGCAAAAAAGCGTCTTCAGCGATATTAAGAAACGAGTAATCAAAAATCAGCAGTCACCATCAAAATATTCTCATGAAAAAGCATTTTCTCAATAGCCTGAGAACTCCATTCAGACTCAATGAACACGTCGCCATGATTATCATGGCGATGATTGTGGGAACACTCGGTGGATATGGGGCAGTTGCCTTCAGATTGTTTATCCGTTTTTTTCAGTCCCTTTTTTTCGGTACGGGGGGCACTACCTTTCTTGACCATCTCATGACCCTCCCCTGGTACGCAAAATTGTTTCCCCCGATGATCGGGGGTCTCCTTGTCGGGCCCATTGTGTATTTCTTTGCAAGAGAGGCACGGGGGCCGGGTGTCTCGGAAACCATAGAAGCCGTCGCAATAAGAGGAGGAATGATAAGGAAGAGGATCTTTGCCATTAAAATTCTCACCTCGGCAATATGTATAGGATCGGGAGGATCGGCGGGGAGAGAAGGCCCCATCGTCCAGATAGGCTCGGCAATCGGCTCCCTCTTCGGACAATTTACCAAGGTTTCGGCTGACCGGATGAGGACCCTGGTCGGCTGCGGAGCGGCAGCGGGGATCGCAGCAACATTTAATGCCCCCATCGCCGGAGTTATGTTCGCCATGGAGATCATTATCGGTAATTACGGAATCGCCACCTTCAGCCCGATAATCGTCTCTTCCGTTATGGGAACCGTTATATCCAGGTTCTATCTGGGAGACTATCCCGCCTTTGTCATCCCCTCGTATACACTCGTGAGCCCCCTTGAACTCCCCCTTTATATATGCCTGGGGATCATCGCGGGTCTGGTCGGGGTCTTATTCACGACAACCCTGTACAAGACGGAAGACCTCTTCAAGCTCATCCCCATTCCCGATTATGCAAAGGCGGCGGTGGGTGGTCTGACAGTGGGCTGTATCGGCATATTTCTGCCCCATGTATACGGGGTGGGCTACGACGCCATCGGCCTTGCGCTCCGGGAAAATCTCGTCTGGTATATGCTGGTTGTTCTCGTATTCGTTAAGATAGCGGCCACATCTCTCACCATTGGATCCGGGGGCTCCGGCGGAATTTTTGCGCCCTCTCTGTTTATCGGGGCCATGGCCGGGGGGGCGTTCGGATATTTTATGCACCTTCTCTTCCCCGCCATAACCGCACCGTCGGGGGCCTATTGTCTCGTGGGAATGGGGGCTGTTCTGGCGGCCACTACACACGGTCCTCTTCACGCCATACTCATCGTCTTTGAAATGACCGGAGATTATAAGATTATCGTTCCCCTTATGCTTTCCTGTATTATCGCCTATCTGATCGCCTCTCAGATCAACCAAGAATCCATCTATACCCTAAAACTCATACGGAGAGGAACAAACATCAAAGCGGGGAGAGAGGTCAATATCATGAAATCCCTTCTCGTCAGGGATGCCATGGCCAGGGATGTGGTGACGGTATCTGAAAACATGCATCTCAACAAACTGCTGGAGCACACCTTTTCAAGCAAGTATTCCAGCTTTCCCGTGGTCGACGACGGCGGCCTGCTCAGCGGGATCGTCACCTTTCAGGACTTCAAGGAGGTAGTCTTTGAGGAAGGCCTGGGAGACCTCGTTGTGGTAAAGGATATCGCCATCCCCGACGTCATAACCCTAACACGGGATGAAAGCCTGGATGAGGCACTGAAAAAGATAGGCCTGAAGAATATAGAACAGCTTCCGGTGGTCGACGAGAACAACCCGCGAAAGATCGTCGGCATCCTCTCACGGAGAGACATCTTCTCGGCATACAACAAAGCGCTTATCAACAAGTCCCTGGCGGAGGGAATCGGCACCGATCAGGCAGACAAAAAAAAACGCAAGGCATGACGCGGTCCCACTGAGGGTCCGTTGCAGTGTATCGGCATCGCGATATGAACTACGCTACCCTGATCACCATGTGCTGTTTTTTTCCTTTTCTCAGGCGGATTTCACCGCCTTCGATGTCGTCTGACCCGATCTTTTCGTCAAAGACCCCTATCTGCCGGCCATTAACGTATGCTCCACCCTGCACGATCAGCCGCCGTGCCTCACCTCTGGATTTACACAAACCTACACCATGAAAGAGTTCGAAGGCAGGAATCCCCCCCTCCAATTCACCCTTAGTCTTTTCCACGGTGGAAATCGCCGATTCATCGACACCGGCCCCGGTCCTGGGAATGGAGCTTGACGGGAAGAGATCGGGGCTCACGGGTTTCAACCCGAAGTTATTCACTGCGGCCCCCCAGGCGGCAACTGCCGCGCCCTGCCCATGGGTGATCTTTGTCGCCTCAAAGGCCAGAACGGCCTTTGCCATATTCAGCTCGGAATTCACCAGTTTTTCAGACTCCCTGATCTCTTCCATGGGCAAAAGGGTAAAGAGGGCAAGGAATTTTTTCACATCGGCGTCTTCCGTGTTTATCCAGTACTGAAAATAGTCATAGGGGGTGGTGAGACCGGCGTCCAGCCATATCGTTCCCTTCTCCGTCTTCCCCATCTTGTGACCCTGGGCGGTGGTAAGAAGGGGAAAGGTCATACCGTAGATCTTCTTTTCTTCGAGCCTCCTCGTCAGATCTATCCCCGCAACAATATTGCCCCACTGGTCATTGCCTCCCATCTGGAGGGTACAGCCATAGTGTTTACACAGATAATAAAAATCATAGGATTGCAGGAGCATATAGTTGAATTCGATAAAGTTGAGCCCTGTTTCCAGACGCATCCGGTAGCTCTCCGCGGTGAGCATCCGGTTGACGCTGAAACAACGCCCTATGTCCCGCAGAAACTCGACATAGTTGAGCTCCGCCAACCAGTCCGCGTTGTTTAGAAGGAGTGCCTTCCCCTCCCCAAAATCCAGGTATTGGGACAATTGCCCTTTGATAGCCTCCGCATTGGCATCTATCTCATACCGTGTCAGTATGCGACGCATCTCGGTCTTGCCGCTGGGATCACCGATAAGTGCGGTGCCACCGCCGACAAGGGCGATAAGCCGGTGTCCACAACGCTGCATATGGACAAGCGACATTATCGGGACGAGGCTCCCGATATGGAGGCTCGCCGCCGTGGGATCAAAACCGATGTAACAGGTAACAGGTCCTTCCTCCAGAAGTCTCTGTATGGGTCCCTCATCCGTTACCTGTTCTATGAATCCCCTCTCATGCAGGACGTCATATGCGCTTTTCCCACTCATACTCATCAACTTTCCATGGCAATATTCAGCCTCTCAATTGAAAGGGCCCTGCCCGTCGTATCATCAATATCTATAAGCACCCCCTGAAGCCGGACATCCCCCTTCGCGACTTCGTAGCGGTTGGGGAGGAGGGTCAGAAATCTCTCAAGCGCCACCTCTTTCTTGATCCCCAGGACGGAATCACAGGGGCCCGTCATCCCGACATCCGTTATGTACGCGGTCCCGCGGGGGAGCACCCGTTCGTCCGCCGTCTGCACATGGGTATGCGTACCCACGACGGCACTGACTCGTCCATCCAGAAACCAACCCAGCGCTTCCTTTTCGGAGGTCGCTTCGGCGTGTATGTCAACAAGGATGATATTTGTCTTATCTTTGAGCGTATCTATCTCTCTCTCAGCGACACGGAAGGGGCAGTCGAGGGGTTTCATAAAGACCCTCCCTTCAAGGTTCAGCACGCCCAGAGATGTTCCCGAGCCATTATGCACGATCACACTCCCTTTGCCAACAGTCCCGGCGGGATAATTGGCCGGTCGAAGGAGCGTCTCATAGTCGCCAATGAACTCCGTTACCTCCCTCTTGTCCCATATATGGTTTCCGGAGGTCAGGATGTCTATATCATTGCTGTACAGTTCATCGACGACCTTTCTGGTTACACCGAACCCCCCGGCCGCGTTCTCACAATTCGCTATGACGATGTCTACCCCATAGCTTCCCACTATACCGGGGAGGAGGACTTTTACCGCTCTTCGCCCGGGTTTTCCGACTATGTCTCCGATAAAGAGTACCTTCACGTCTTAGATCTTTCCTTGCTTCCCATCCTATTTTGCGAACTCGGACACGCGCATCTCCCGTATGACCGTGACCTTTATCTGCCCCGGATAGGTAAGTTCCGCCTCTACCTTTCTTGCAATATCCCTGCAGAGCATGACGGCATCACTGTCGGATACCTTTTCATTCTCCACGAGGATGCGTACCTCTCTTCCGGCCTGGATAGCATAACACTTATCGACACCATTGAAAGAGGTCGCTATCCCCTCCAGTTCGGTCAATCGTTTTACATAGGTTGCCAGCATCTCCCTGCGGGCGCCGGGTCTCGCGGCGGAAAGGGTGTCCGCCGCCTGGATCAAAACACCCAGGACGGTATTGTCCCGTCCGTCATCATGATGCTGCGCGATGGCCTGAACAATCCTCTCGGATTCCCCGAATTTCCGGGCATATTCCGCCCCGATGGTGGCATGCGGTCCCTCGACCTCATGATCGACAGCCTTCCCTATATCGTGCAAAAGCCCGGCCCTTTTGGCATCCTTTACGTTCACCTTAAGCTCGGCGGCCATCATCCCAGCGAGATGCGAGACCTCTATGGAATGCTCCAGGACATTCTGGGAAAAGCTTGTCCGGAATCTCAAGCGTCCGAGAAGGGTCAGCAGTTCCGGATGGACATCATGTACTCCCGCATCGAATGATGTCCGTTCGCCGGTTTCACGAATTACCTTGTCAACTTCGGTCTGTACCTTCTTGACTACCTCCTCTATCCTCCCCGGGTGGATCCTCCCGTCATGTATCAGATTCTCCAGAGACCTCTTTGCCACTTCCCGCCGCACGGAGTCGAAGCTCGAGATAACCACGGCCTCGGGCGTGTCGTCTATAATAAGGTCTGTCCCGGTAGCGGCCTCTATGGCCCGGATGTTCCGTCCCTCCCTGCCGATTATCCTCCCCTTCATCTCATCCGAGGGAAGGTTGACCACCGACACGGTATGCTCTGCCACAAAATCGGAGGAATACCTTTGTACCGCATAGGCCAGTATCTCGCTGGACCTCTTTTCCGATTCCCGCTTTGTCTCTTCTTCTATTTTGCGTATGACACCGCCTGCTTCGTGCCGCGCATCATCCACCATCAGCTGGACAAGGGAGTCCTTCGCCTCCTCTGACGAAATCCCGGCAATCTTTTCCAATTGTTCTCTTTGTTCTTCAATGATTTTGTCTACCCTGTCATGTTTTTCATTCAAAAGTGTCTCTTTATCGATGACAGCGTTTTCTCTTTTCTCTATTATGGCCTCTCTCTGGGCAAACAGATCTGTCTTTTTGTCAAGATTCTCTTCCTTCTGATGGATCCTCTCTTCTACCTTTTCAATCTCTGTCCTTCTGTCTCTGGTCTCTCTCTCAAACTCATTCTTGGCCTTGAGGAGATTATCCTTTGCCTGGAGAATAGCCTCTTTCTTTATATTCTCAGCCTCTTTCTTGGCCTCGCTGGTAATTCTCAACGACAGGTTTTCGGATGACTCCAGCATCCTCCCTGAAATACTCTTTCTCACACAATATCCCAGCACCGCGCCCAGTGCCGCGGATACCAACACTACCAGTATTATAAAACTGATGTTTAACAAATTCTCTTACCTCCCCCCCATAATTATTTCGCAGGAACAGGAAACTCACCCTTTTAGGAATGGGAGGGGACAGGAAAACGACGCGGTGCGCCCGAAGTGCAACCGCCGGAGATAGGGCCCTATACATTGAGCCCAAGGCCTGGAGAGAGATGAAACCGCTTCTGCCATACGTGTCTCCCCCGCCTATGCCGTGAAAACCACTTTTTTGAACCTTATAAAAAAATTGGCGCCCTGTTGCCGCTTAAGGCTTTCCACCCCATCCCTCGCGGGAGGTGGCGGACATGCACACCACGAACAAGGAAGGGCACCTAGTCATAAGGTGTTGGTTCAAAAAACTATAGGTCATCACGCACATTGCAGGGGATTATTGCACTCTTCTTATCTATATAACCGATTAATTCCTCAATCCCACCTTCGAATCTGCTACGCAGACCCTCTTTTTCTTCTTGTATTCCAAACAATTCTTCGGCAATATTTAAAGCAACCAAAATAGCAATATCTGAAGTTGTTGCATTCTCTGAGGCCTCTCCTATTTCCCTAGCCCTCTCATTTACATACCGGACAATCTTATCTACATACTCATCCCCTTTGTCGCTCAGGACGGAGAACTCCCGTCCCATAACCATTATATCGAAACGCTTTTTCAAATGCGATTCCCCTGTGCTTCACCTACGATACTTCTATATCACTCAACATATCAAGGAGCACATCAACCCTGGTACGCACAGCATCCTCTTGTTCGTTTAAAACCCGTGCCCTGTTTTCGGCCTCCTCCAACCGGACTTGTTTCTCTTCCAATAATCTTTCCAGTTCCTGATTCCGACTCTTCAACGTGGAATATTCTTCTACAATTTCCCGTATCCTTCGCTCAAGTTCGCCAAACCTTCCTAACTCCACACATAGCCTCGACTTTTCTTCAGTAACATCCTATTTTTTTTTGATTATGCCAACTCGTCCGATAAAAGTCAAGGCGCTATTTATCACGGGTCAATGCACCCAAATAATCCTTGACAGGTAATGGCTAATCTACTATAAGTTATGGTTTTTCGTATTGAGATACAATTTTTATGCCCCCCTGTGCTGAAGGGGGGTTATTTACTTGGGGGGATCATATCATTATCATTACCCATAGGGAAAACAGGCATGGATAACAGCAAGGTAAGAAATATAGGGATCAGTGCGCATATCGATTCGGGGAAAACGACACTGACGGAAAGAATCCTCTTTTACACAAAGCGTATCCACGCGATTCATGACGTGAAGGGGAAGGATGGCGTCGGGGCAACCATGGACTCCATGGAGCTCGAGAAAGAACGCGGCATTACCATAGCCTCGGCGGCTACATTCTGCGAATGGCAGGAGCATGAGATCAACATCATCGACACCCCCGGGCACGTCGATTTCACCGTGGAGGTTGAGCGTTCTCTCAGGGTACTCGACGGGGCCGTCCTCGTCCTGTGCGCAGTGGGTGGCGTGCAGTCACAGTCCATTACCGTCGATCAGCAGATGAAGCGCTACAAGGTTCCCTGCATCGCCTTTGTAAACAAATGCGACCGGAGCGGAGCGGACCCTTTCCGTGTCATCGGCCAGCTCAAATCGAAACTGGGGCACAATGCCGTTGCTATACAGATCCCCATCGGACTGGAAAACAACTTCCAGGGGGTCGTAGACCTGATCTCAATGAAGGCGGTCTATTTCGACGGCGAGAAGGGAGAGATTGTCCGTGTTGAGGACATTCCGGACGCATTGTTACCCGAAGCCGCCGCGAAGAGAGAAATCTTGATAGATGCTGCATCGATCTTTTCAGACGAACTCACCGAAGCCGTTCTCGAAGAGCGCGCCATTCCAGAGGACCTTCTTATAAGCGCCCTGCGCAGGGGGACGCTTACACGGGAGATAACGCTGGTTTTAATGGGATCGGCTTATAAGAACAAGGGCGTTCAACCCATGCTCGACGCCGTGACGCAGTTGCTCCCCTGCCCGGCTGAGATGAACAACGAGGCCCTTGACCTGGCACACGATGAGCAGCCTGTCATCCTTTCATCCAATCCCGCAGACCCCACGGTTGCGCTTGCATTTAAGCTGGAAGACGGCCCCTACGGTCAGCTTACATACGTCCGGGTATACCAGGGATCGCTTGGAAAGGGGGACACCATCGTCAACGCCCGTACGGAAAAGAAGGTCAAGGTCGGGCGCGTTGTCCGCATGCATGCCGACCAAATGGAGGACCTCAATGCCATCCCGGCGGGATACATCGGGGCGCTTTTCGGTATTGACTGCGCATCGGGCGACACCTTTGCCTCACCGGGAAGCACCGTGGCCATGAGTTCGATGTTCGTCGCCGAGCCGGTGATTTCGCTGTCCATCACCCCGAAGGACAACAAGGCGCAGATAAACATGTCCAAGGCTCTGAATCGCTTCACCAAAGAAGACCCGACCTTTAAGACCCATGTCGATGAAGAGACAAAGGAAACGATTATTGAAGGCATGGGCGAGCTGCATCTGGAGATCTACGTCGAGCGGATGCGGCGGGAGTACGGAGCAGAAGTTGAGACCGGAAGCCCCCGCGTCGCCTACCGTGAAACCATTACCCGAAAAGCGGAGTTCAACTACACGCACAAAAAACAGACCGGGGGATCGGGACAGTACGGCCGGATCGCGGGATATGTCGAGCCGATCACGGAAGGGGAGTTCGAATTTGTCAACAAGATCACGGGCGGAGCCATTCCTACACAGTTTATCCCCTCGTGCGAGAAGGGATTCCGCGCCTGTATGGCGAAGGGCCCCAAGACGGAGTTCCCCATAACCGGCGTGCGGGTGCTCATTAATGATGGAGCGGCGCACAGCGTGGATTCTTCAGAGATGGCCTTTCAGGCGGCGGCACGCGGCGGGTTCCTGGAGGCCTACGCCA
>Ga0307991_1001225_pt1 | contig 18178 bp, 9 predicted proteins | sample EllFjometagen131_FD_203146 | JGI IMG/M metagenome (GOLD analysis project Ga0307991, IMG submission 203146) | Marine microbial communities from Ellis Fjord, Antarctic Ocean - #131 | ecosystem: Environmental > Aquatic > Marine > Unclassified | place: Southern Ocean | collected 2014-10-08 | reverse complement strand
ATAAAAATAACCGTACCGGCTTTGGCGGCAAAAAACGTACCGGCTAAAACAATATATACCGGTAATTTCGCTGAACAGGACATAAAAGGGGTAATCAAAATCGTCAAGATACGGTCTTTTTTGCTTTCCAGAGACCGTGTGGCCATTATCGCCGGGACATTACACCCGAACCCCATAAGCATGGGAATAAATGATTTACCGTGAAGCCCGATCAGGTGCATAATTTTATCCATTAAAAACGCGGCCCGGGCCATGTAGCCGGTATCTTCAAACAACGCGATACAGAAAAAAAGGAGTAAAATATTCGGCAAAAAAATGATAATACTCCCGACGCCGGCAATAATGCCGTCTAACACAAGATCCTTTAACAATCCGTCCGGAAGGAGATGCCCGAAAAATGATGACAAATTCATCACACCTGCGTCAATCCATTCCATGGGATATGCGCCCAGAGTAAACGTCGTCTGAAACATGGCCCAGATAAAAAATATAAAAATCGGAAAGCCTAAAAACCGGTTTGTTAAAACCAGATCAATGTTCCGTGACATGTCGATACGCTGACGGGTCGAAATTTTTAAAACCTCTTTGATAATACCGGCGATAAACCCGTACCGTTCATCGGTCATCACGATTTCAGGGTCATCATTAAATAATCTGGACAGTTTCCCGCGCAGTTCTTCGGCTTTGGCCAGAATTTCGTTGCTGGTATGTGCTGATTTCTCACTTAGTCTTTCTTTAATGATTTTATCGTCTTCAAACAATTTAATGGCGGTCCACCGGGGATTGTATGGAAAAGAATCATCAATGCGGATTTTAATAAAATCCTTTAGTTCGGAAATCGCAGATTCAATGTCCTTGCTGTACCTGACTTTTCTTTCTTTTGATATGTCTAAGGGGTTTTGGGCAAGATCAACGGCGGTTTTTAAAAGCTCCTCCAACCCCTCGTTTTTATTCCCCACCGTAAAAACAACCGGAACACCTAAGAGCTCGGACAGTTTTTTTGCGTCAATTTTATATCCGCGTGTCTTGGCAACGTCGGCCATGTTTAAGGCAAATATCACCTTACAGTCGAGCTCTCTTAACTGATTGGCCAGGTAAAGATTTCGTTCAAGGTTAGATGCGTCGATAATATCAATGACCACGTCAGGATTTTCATCTAAAATAAAATCCCTGGCCACAATTTCTTCAATGGAAAAGGGGGTTAAACTATAGGTCCCGGGGAGATCAATAATTTTAATATCATATCCGAATTTTTGGATATCACCTTCTTTTTTTTCAACCGTAACACCGGGCCAGTTTCCGACTTTCTGCCGGGTGCCGGTCAGGTTGTTAAAAATGGTTGTCTTGCCGGAGTTGGGATTACCCGCAAGGGCTATTCGCAGCTGACTCTTTTCCATTTTTTGCCTGATCATAACCTTCTTTTTAGGTAACTTCTCACTAAATCCGGGCCACAAGTCCTGGATTCCAGCCTTCGCGGGAATGACAGGCAGGCAGATACTATACCCAATCGTCATTCCTGCGAAGGCAGGAATCCAGAAAACCATCACAATATGTGGATCGCCCGACCTTGTTGAAAACTTACCTTTTTAGTACACAACCGGAAAATACATTTTGGTAGGTTAGGTTGAGTCCCGGCACTGATGTTGGGTTTCGTTCCTCTACCCAACCTTCTTAGACCCCGGACAATTTAAAAAGATTCAAAATCAAGGGATGTAACCCAACAAATTATTTGTACAGGTTTTTGTTCAATTATTATTTTAATACTTTTTCAACATCAATTTCAGCGGCTTCCTTTACCCTTAATGATACATGACACCCTCTTACAGTGATTTCCAGCGGATCTTTTAACGGCGCATATTTCTCCACATAAATTTCAGAGCCTTTTGTCAAACCCATTTCAATTATTCGTCGTCTCAGCCTGGATTCCCCACGGATATGTAAAATTTTTCCGGACTGGCCTTCCCTCATTTCACTCAACTGCATCAATATATCCTTTGACTGCGCATGGCAGAGACAATTTTCATATTATTTTACCGTTTCAAACGACCGGAACGGTTTTAACTATTTTTACCGGTTTGTTCCACCTGCTGGACAATAATTTTCTGCGACATTCCCCGGCCGAACACATAACGTTGAAAATCAACGGCCACCACCAGCTGGCCCTGGCCATGATTGGTGACCACCTCAAGCTCATCGCCTATGCGCAGCCCCATACTTGAAAGTCTCATACGGGCTTTATTTCCGCCGATAAAATCTTTTATAACAACCCGTTCCCCCTGTTTTGCGGACAACAATGGCATATATTGTTCGCGGGATTTAAGGCAATTTCCGCAAATCCCGTAAATCTCCATCCGATGCTGAAGCATATGAAACCCGAATCCCGATGCCACCTGTGATTGGACCTGTTCAAGCTGGTCATTTACAAATTCAATAATCTTTCCGCATTTTGTACAGATCATATGATCATGGTGCTGGCCCAGACGCCGGTGCTCATAATAGATATCACCGTTTTTAAACCGGTTTTTCTGGGCAAACCCAAACAGACACATCAGCTCAAGAGTCTCTTTGATAAACTCTTCCGACAAAGGCAATTTTTTATCTTTTAAAATTTCCGCCAGCGCCTTTACTGTGATATGTTCATCGTTTTTCAGAAATGCTTCCAGCACCTTAAACCGGTCATCAAACCGGTCAATTTTCTCCTGTTTGAACAGCTTTTCAAACTGCTGCCGCTCATATGAATGAATTTCGCCCATGTCTTTCTAACGTCCGTATTTATTGTTATCCAACAAAGATAAATAATACAGGATTCCGAGCATGTCAATAAAGCCCGGTATTATTTTATTTTGGCAAGGAGTTTAAATGCAGTATTTCTTTAGCAATTATTTTCAAATTCTGCAATAACCGCCGCGTCAGCTGAACACTTCGATGCACATAGAGGGAGCGGCCCGTGTGGCCGGAAGCGCATGAAAGCTCTCGTTGCAAAACTTCCTTTTTCGGAAACATTGTTTCCCATGTAAACCGGAGTTTTTCCTTTGTTCCACTCAGACAAAACATCCACAGCAGATTCCCCAGATCGTCAATGGACCCGCCCCGACCCTTTATGCGTAAAATGACTTTTTCAAAATATGTCAGATTTTTTTGATAATCCAAAAAGACGGAAGATACGGGCGGCCGGGTCCCAAAAATCTTATCCAGCACATACAACATATACGCCATGGGACGTTCCTGCTTATATTTAATAACGTTCCGGCCCAGCCTGTCCCAGAACGCCTGATCTTGACTTTCAAAAATACGATGAACATCGATTAGCCATATCAATTTTGAAAAGGAATGTTTGATCATATGATGGGCAAGATAAATAATGTGAGTAGCATCATCAAGCCGCCGAATATATTTAAAACCTGGCTGCCACGGCAGCGAAACATTGAATATTCTATTCATATCAACCGGGAAAATTGTTTTTCTGCTTTCGATCCGGCCTGTATGGAGTAAACTAGTATGCACGTCAATTAATATGCCGTGCTTTCGAAACATATGATGGAATATTGAATCCTCAATGTATCCACTTTGGATCAACGCACTTTTTAATTTTGAAAAATCTTCGGGATTGATCATCAGGTCAATATCTTCCATGGGGCGCGTCCCGGGATCCGGATAAACGCTTTCTAAAAGCGCGGTGCCTTTGATGACCATTACTCTGATATTTTTATTTGCAAGCTGCGGTTCAAGTTCTTCAATCGCTTTTAACCGATATGTATTTGCAGCAAACGACGCGTAGTAGGCCTGCTCAAGTTTATGAATAACCCTTTCCGGAACTTCGGATTGCTTAAGGTTCTGGTATGCCATACCCTGCAGCTGCTCTTGAAAAACCCTATCAAGAAAAGCCGGCCAGTCTATCGTATCTGAAAAATGGTTTGGTCGTCCATTTATGATATTGTGGATATGGTGATAAGGGATTTGGTTCATGCGATATGGTTTATCGGCGAAATTGTAAAAAGGCAGCCGTCACCTGCTTTCAGGTATGTTCAGCCGATTTATATTCAGGTATGATTTCAAATTGATAGCGGTACAAATTAGAAACGATCGATATCGAAAATATATCGCCAGGCTATAATTTATCACATGAGACAAAGGAGTTTCCATGTTGCGGGGCCATACCGTATAAGAACAATGGTCCTCGATGCAGGTCACTTTGCCCAGATATCCAGTCTCGTCAACCGGGTGATCCGAAGAGTCAAGCGCATCACCCTTGGTGATGAGCATGTTTTTTTTGATCGCAATGAGCCGGTGCAATTTCAGGGTTCTTTCATCGCGTTGACAGAAAATAATGTCCCCGATTTTTAATTGATCAACCGGAATTTTAGAAAGCGTAACAATCGCCCCTGTTTTTAAGAAAGGAGACATGCTTGTTCCCGTCACCCGCATCCGAAGGTGATATCCCTCTTTCAGCATACTTGAAAAAAGCGTCATTTTCTGTGACAAACGATTCTCATCCTGAGGGAAAACTGGCTTATTCTGTTTATTCATTGACAAATTCCATCAGCATATCAACAACCGGTTCATCCGGTTTAAAGGTTAACTGATACATAGGGATATTACCCATGAGCGAATCGCAAAATGTCATCATCTGCTCAACCTTGTCTCGGTCATACCAGGGAATGGATACCACCGGCATCAATCCGGAAACAGCATCGGACGGTTTCAATTCATTGATATGATTTTCAGTGCCCTGGCTAAGAAAAAATACCCCCTTTAAAGGGGCGGATTGATTCAAAGCATATCCGGCATCCCCAGGCCAAGGGGTGCCATACATTAAAAAATCATTGCTGTGTTTCCGGACAATCATTCGATCATCGCTCAATATCTGCCCATACCCTCTTTTTGTGATCAGATTTGTGATGGTGCTTTTTCCTGCGCCTGATTTTCCGGCAAAGATCCATCCGGAATTATTATATTCCCAACCAGCAGCATGAATAATCATCCCACCAATTCTTGAGAGTATGTGCATTAATAAAATCTGGTCCAAAGGATAGACCACCGGGTTGGAGATTACCGGCCTTCCGGCTTGTCGTGTTATTTTCTGCTCGCTGCAATAAATAACTCCTTTTTCAAAATTGTTATCAAATCGGGCGATCCACAAAGAATTTTTAAATGCCGGCGGATGAAAAACAATATCAATAAAATGAGTGTTTTTATATATCGACCATGAATGGTCAGCTTGAAACTGGAGATTTGTTTTATTAATGCATGGCGCGTCGCCGGCACAAAGACGGATATGGACCTGATGGTCACTGTCAGGGATATTTTTTGTATTAAAAAAATCTTTTGACACAGGATTTTGATCAAAAATTTCATACGCTGTGTCACACTCGATGACCAGCTCTATGGCCGCAATGTGTTTTTGAATCATAACAAAATGTCATTTAATGATTATTGTTATGATCCACTCGTGAAACAAGCGCCCAAAATGCATGTGGGCGGCTCACCACCCGGGCCAGCGGAAGATTCTGTTTTACAACCCACTGCCAGCACTTCTTCGGCTGCAAGTTCAATTACTTTGACTTCCGGCCTCTGGTAAGCTTTTTTTTCTTTTGTTGTTGGGTGTTTCATATTAACTCACTTTAGTAGATAAATTATCAATGGCCTGTTTGCGCGCTTTTCCAATTTCACATAAAAACTCCGAGTGAATTTTTTTGCTGCCGGTTTCCAGTTTAAAAAAGCCCGGACAATACCCGCATAAGCATTTCAACTCACAGTCCCGACATTTTGCCGGTGCCAGTTGATCTTCCCGAAACTGTTTAAATCTTTCACCATACCAGACATTTCTAAATGTGCTGTTTAACAAATCCTGACAAACATCAAATGCCATCAGACAGGGACTCATCTTTCCGGTTGAATCAATGTGAAACATTGTCAGTCCGGCACCGCATTGATAAAGATCCCTTTTTACAGGCAGCGTCCCCATTCGTTTAAAAAAATGATACCAGTCTTTTGAACGGGTTGGATCTGAAAATTCTTTTTTCACCGCATCTTTTGGACTTACACGATACTTCATCGGGGTCTTATCAAAATCCAGCCGTGGATACACCATCGCATCAAATCGAAACGGAACATTCAATCCGGCGGCAAATTTTTCCATGTCATTAAATTCGTTAATATTGACACTTAACAACATGGTTTTAAGCTTAACTAAAAACCCGTTTTCCTTCAACCGATAAATGCCCTGCATACATTTTTCAAATGAACCGGCCACGCCGGTAACCTGTTCGTATGTTTTCGCAGTTAATCCGTAAAGGCTGATTTCCACACAATTAGGTGGATATTTTGCAAATATTTCGATGACACGGTCGTCAATCAAGGTTCCATTGGTAAAAACGGTAACCACTAAACCGTTTTTGCGCGCATGAGAATAGATTTGAGAAAAATCAGGTCTTAAAAGCGTCTCGCCACCGGTAAAGAGGAGGTTTAAACATCCGGCATCAGTGGCCTGATCAATTAAATTCATCCACTGGCGGCTTGTTAATTCAGTTTGATTGTTTTTGGCTTTCCGGTTTTGATGGCTTACGTAACAATGAATGCAATTCAGGTTACAGCGAGACGTGAGTTCTATACCACCGAGCAGGGGAATTCGACGTTTAACAGCTTTAGCGCTAAATGCCTTAAAAAATTCCCTGCCGACTTTGCCCGGTTCCTGATCACAGAGCATTTAACTATCGCTTCAAAATAAGAGCTGATGTTTTCAGTCGATCGATAAAATCCCAGATGTCTGTTTCTAACTGTTCTGTGTTTACATCAAATTCATCCAGCAGTAACTGTAGGATGTCTTTCACGCTTCTGCTGCCATCCATCAAACCCCAGACAGATGCGCCCACTTCATTGATCGTAAAAAGACGCTGCATATTGGCCAGGTTGCCTGAAATCGGGACAAGAATCGTTTCATCAGCGATCTTTCGAGTTACCACATGATCGGATGGTTGATAAACGGTTTCCCATTTATGCGGTTTATTTACCATACACTAACTATTTAATCTTTAAAGGTTCTTCTTTTTTTAAGTCACATAATCATGCAAAAGCCGTTATCTTCCCCAAAAAGAAAATAACGGTTTTTTCGCTTTATTTCATTTCCCATGTAAAGACAAATTAACGCTTCTGAAACGGTGACTTCATCATCTTATTTCATCACCAGGGCCGGATCACCGATTAAATTATATAAATACAAATAATACAAATACTCACCCTGTTTTGAAAAATCCTGCTGGGCGCTGAATATCGCATTCCCGATCACTCTTTCACCGGTGATATATCTTGCTGAATAAAATCCTTTGGCGAGAGCGGTCGAATGGCGGTTAAACGCATATCCGGACGGAGACCACATGGCGATGGCGCCGCCGGTGGCCGGAAGCACCAAAGCCTCATTTAACCGGTCAAACCCGGGATACCCAAAATTACCCGCCAGGCAGGTCATGGCAGTCAAAACCGGCAGTTTGTCCCCGTTGCTCAACTGCGACAAACTGCCGGTGGAGAACAGGTTATCATCTCCGATCAGGTTGGGTGACCCGTGGCCGATAAAGTTTACAAATGCCCGGCCGGCATTAATACCTGAAATAAATCTGCCCCGGGCGGGTCCTATATCTAATGTATCCAGATGAATAATATCAAGCGACATTGATTCCGGTATAATATTTGCCACTTCATTGCTGCAGGCTATAAAATTGCCGCCTTCATCAGGTTTGTCTGCAGAAAGCATCACGTTATTTTCCCAGTCACCCCCAAATCCTTCATAACGGATAATCTTTTGAATGTAAGCGGATAGCTCATCGGCGTCAATTGCAGGGATCCTGCCGATCACAAATTCCGGAACCAGGTCCTCGTCAACCACATCGGCAAAATAATTGTCTGTTATAAAAAGGCCTTCAGGGGTTTCCACCAGAATGCCCGGTACAATGGCATCCCCATACCCCCTGTTATCTTTATAATCAAACGACCCGTCCCCGGCCATGAGCACATATCGCGGCGGAATCATCCAGTTGCGATAGGCATGGGCAAGAAATGTCCGAATCGCCTCCACATTTTTGATGCCGTACGAGAATTCGTCGTAAATATCCTCGATATCCACAACCATGACCGTATGCCCCTGTGCAGCCCGGTAATCGGCCAGCCCCTGCGCCGCGTCCTTCATATATCCGGCAGTAATAACCACATAATCCGCCCGATTTGAATGGTCAGCCAGGGAAGAAGGCTGATCAGCCAGCATCGTCCAGGAGGGAATTGCATCTGATGCCACGGCAAGGTATTTTTCATCTGATTTCCTGGTTTTAAAGCTTACCTGATAGTGACCGGCGGCAGCTTTGTCCGTCTTGATTGACAGGTTTGATAAAACAACGGGACTGAGGGGATCGGTTATATCAAACACATTGATATCCGAAGAAGTGAACCCGTTTATGGTAATCACCTTGTATCCGTTATTTTTAGCTATCAATTGGTTGTCAACCGCCGTATACTGCCTTGAATAATCGATCCGGACATGATTTAAATAAAAGATGGTATAGGAGACTCCGCTATCCTTAATGCCTGTAATTTCAACCGCATTATCACCATCATTCAACAAGCCGAAAATACCATCAGAGACAGATATCACATTTTCGTTGATCCCACCCCATTGAGATTCTTTCACCACTGTACCGTTAAGACGGATCACCACATGATGGTCCAGCAACGCTGAAGCGTCGGTAGCGCCTTGCAGTGTCACAGTGAGGGTGGCTTCATTATTGTCCACAATGCCGTGTGTGGGTATTGTAACGATTTTTGTATCCTGAATACCCGGATATATGTAATCCCAGAACCAGTAATCTTTGGTAAGATCCGTTAATATCGTGCTTAAATGATAATAGTCTACTTCAACAAGGATCGAATCGTTAAAATATTGATTTGCATTTGCCGGTTTTTTCGTTTTTCGTTTGGACGTGGACATCAGCCAGCCATTTTTTCGTTTGGACACGGACATCATGGTATCCAGCCAGTAGATGTTTTCATCCGTATATCGACTCTGAATCCCTTGGCCATAAAAATACAGCCCGCTGTTGTCTGATGCAGGCAGAACCGCCACGACCTGATCCTTGCAGCGCAATCGGACCTGATCCTTGCAGCGCAATCGGACCTGATCCTTGCAGCGCAATCGGACCTGATTGGAGCCAATCAGATTCATGGCCTCTTCCAACCCTAAGCCCAGCACCCGGACCATTTCATCGGTACTGATAAAATAAAGCCCGTTTTCAGATACGGCAATCTTGGCCTGGTTTCCGACAAGTTCAAGCCGGGCAGCCATGCCTTTTATCTTGGACTTCATTTTGGCTTCAAGCCGGGCCAATTTTTTAATCGAAATCGGCCGCACAGCGCTGCTGAACCCGTCCACTGATACGATAGAATCAAATGATACGATAGAATCAAATTTTACATCCGCATCCAGTGTCGGCAAGGGCATACTGGTATCAACAACCCAGGGGCCATATGTATTGATTTTGCCCCGGGCTTCCACTTCTTTGAGCTGATACGTATAAACCGTTCCGGTTTTTGCACTGGTATCCTTATAGCTATACCACCCGCCGGTAGGGGAATGCAGCAATCCGGGCAGCATCTTTGAATTTAATCGATGGAACCGGCCGCTGTTCTCATTTAAACGATACAGGTAAAATCCGATGGTGCCCTGCTCGGATACCGTCTGCCATCGGACAACCACCGTTCCGCCATCTTCATAGGCCCCAAATTCGCCAATGACTACACGGGTGGGTATGGGCTTAAAATATCCAAAATCAATGTTGTCAGTTACATCTGATGTAGTATTAACAACTTCTTCACCATTATATGGAGCATTATTCGTGCCCTCCGTCTTCTCATAAGTCGTCGTGTTGTAACCATCTAAAAAACTGCTTGTATCGGTTATTCGGACGGTATAGATGCTATTGCCCGGAACGGATCCAAACTCATAATCGCCGAACTCGTCGGTGGAAGTGGACGCAAAAACACTTCCGTTAAAAATCAAATCAACGGTCACGCCTTCAAATAAGGGCTCACCGGTTTCAGGCGCAACGCCGTCTTGATCCACGTCATGCCAGATGGTCCCTGAAATATCAACCGGGTTTGACGGCTGATACCCGAAATCCGCATCCAGGTTGCTCGTGCCGCCGGAAATGGTTTCCGCCTGTTGATCGCCCGCAGCAGAATCATCGTCATTCGTGGTTCGCGTAAAATTACTCAGCGCCGCCTGACCGCTGGGAATATGGACGATATAGTCGATATCGTTTCCGGCATCCAACCCCGTAAACAGGTACTTTCCGTTACCATTTGTTGTGGTTTCACCAATGAAGGTGTCTGAAGACGTATCCAGACCGGAGGTGCCGTCATCATCTAAATAAAGCTGAACCGTCACGCCGGCGATTCCCGGTTCCCCGGGATCCTGATCATCTTCTCCGCCGCCGTCAAGATCACTCCATACAAAATCCCCGATACTGCGGGTGATATTGTATCCGAAATTCGGGGCAAGGGGTGATGTAAAATCGACATTACTAGTCAACGTGCCGGGCATCTGATAATAACCGTCCTGGGCAGGCGTTGTGGTCCCGTAATAGTCGGTCAGCACGCCATGCTGGTCGGTTATTTTCCATGTGTACCGGACATTGGCAGGCACACCAGTCCATTCGAAATCACCGTTGCTATCTGTAGTGGTGGAGGCAACGATATTTAAGCTGTCATCTAACAGCACTACCGTAACCCCTGCAATTCCATCTTCCGTGCCATCTTGGATGCCGTTGTCCGCAGTCCCTATGCCAGCGCCGTTGTCAAGCCAAACGCGATCTTTTATGCTATAGGTGGTGCCGGAACCTTTCTGGACAAACCCGAAATCATTGTTCAGATAACTCTCTCCGGCAGTCGCGTTATAAACGCTGTATATGTCCGTGGTGGTAATGTCATAGTCAACCAAAGCCGCCTGCTCATCATCGACAAATGCAATATAGGTTGTCGATAATGCGACGCCGGTAAACAGATAACTGCCGTCCGGAGCGGTGGTGGTCTCCACATAGGTTTCCCCTGTGTCAATGACGCCGTTTCCATTTGTGTCAGTGTAAAGTCTGACCGTGACGCCGCCCAGTCCCGGTTCCCCGGGATCCTGGATCCCGTCGTCGCTAGCATCGCTCCAGACGCGATCGCCGATGATGGCGGTGCCGGCGTCCGGTTCATAGCCGATGTCGGCTTCGAGATACTCCGGGGTCGTCAAATACTCATAAGTGACATCAAAATCATCCACATAGAAATATTCATCTGATCCACTATAGTAATTATTAATTTTGAAACGAATGATTGTATCGGATGAAGCATAATCTTTGATATCGAGGGCCTCGCTACCGCTGATCTCTCCTGTGTATGTGGCCAGGGTCGTAAAAGAGGAGCCCCCGTTTGTACTGATTTCAAGAACGATTTCATCTGTGTCATCAACCCCGGTTGATGTATCATAATCAAAGCTCAAAATAGCCGAGGTAATATTATCAGGAAGGTTGACAGACCGTTGGATATAGTTATCGGTACTGCCGGTCTCACCATTGATGCGCAGTTCACCGCCCGTAATTCGAATCTCTCCTTCTGAAGCACTCTGGTCCTCTCCTGTCGGGTCATTCTCCTCCCAGTCGTCATCGGACCAGTCCGCACTCCCGTCATCACGGCTGTATGAGGATGTTGCAAACGTATCCCGATAATTGTCATCATCCAAAAGATCAAAAACATCGGTGCGGTCATCAGTCCGTGAATCCGTCGTCTGGGTCAATCCCTCGGGAAGCGTGCTCTCGTTTACTTCCACATAATACCCGTTACCCGGCTCAACGTCTGTAAACAGATAATAACCATTGCTGTCGGTTGTGGTTGTCAGCAGTGGCGTGCCGAATTCATCCTTTAATGTGACCTCTACTCCTGAAATTCCGGATTCACCCACACCCTCCTCTCCATCGCCGTCAAGATCAAACCATATCCGGTCACCCACGCTGGCACTGATTGTGCTGGGATTTACAACAATGTTTTCAGCATCAGCACACAAGGGTATCAATAATCCGCTTGCAGTCACGCATGTTTCGTTTACAACCTGATCAATACCGGTAGCCAACGGGTCATCCACAGTGGCATATAAAGTAATTGTAATCGTTTCACCCGGAGCGAGCTCTGCCCCGCTGATGATCCCCGGTGGATCGCTGATGGATTCTGTAACGGTGCCACCCGATGTTGTATAGGCAATCTGCACATAATTAGGTTCAAAATATTCACTTCTTCCAGAAAAGTTGGTCACCGTGAACCGGATTTTGGTATTGGAATTGGCATATTCCAAAATAGATTGGGAAAAAGTCGGTGTACCGGAAATATTACCCGTAATCGTTGAACCCACCTGTGTCCACGAACTTCCGTCCCAAACATCAACAACCACCGTATCGCCTGATTCGGTGGTGATGCCGTTGTCATCATATGAAAATGATAGTGTTGCGGCAGTGGCATTGGCCAAATTCACATCCCGCTGCAATGAAAATGTATCCGTGCTGCTAGTACCTCTGAACCTCAATTCACTACCACCAGCATTTATATCAATTTTGCCGGCAGCAGGATCACTGGTTCCATCCACCGTTCCGTCTCCATCTTCATCTTCCTCCCATGAAGAGGACCAGGTAAGCGTACCGTCAGAATTACTGTAGCTCTGGGTGCCAAAATCGTCCCTGTAAGTATATGAACCGGCCGCAACGCCAGGATAATAGGTAGCAGTGCCTGAGACAAAACTCAAGCCGTCAGACAGGAAATCATTGACCGATATTCTGGTAAATGTCTCGGTATTTGTATCGGGATTGGTCACGGTCATTGTATAGGTAATCGTATCTCCCGGGGAGACAACTCCCGTAGGACTGGATATTTTTGTTATCGTCGGCGCATCCCCATATGTAACAAACGCAAAGTCGGTTGCCGTAAACGTCTGTGTCACATCATTGGGCGGGGTTCCCACGGTCCGGGTGCCGGTAACCGAAGTGTTATTAATGCTCAAATTCCCTGCGAGATGGGTGTCCACGCTGGTATCCGCTTGAAAGGTTATGATCAACGTCTGGTTGGGCTGCATGGTGGTATATGATGAAAACACATCACTCCCGCTCCAGGTAAGGCTGGTGGCGTTGTCACTGTTTCCGTCGTCGGCCGTGGCACCGGAAACCGTGGAGCCGTCCGGCAGCGTAATAACCGTATTACCGGCAACATACGTCCATCCTGTTGGAAGATCATCGGCCACAATGATGCCGTCCACCTCGAACTCGCCGGTGATCACGATCAACGTCCAGGTAGCCACTTCACCGGTGCTTTCAGCCACCACCATTGGCGGGTCAACGGTTTTTTCGATATCGAGCACCAGCTCAAACCATTTATCCGTGGTCGGCAGGGCTGTATAGCCAAGGTCCAGAGCCACGCTATCCACTCCCACATTGTCTGGTTCCTGGCCATATGCGATGGCATAGGGCCCGGTGGCGTAAATTCGGGCTTCAGACAAGTCATCGTCCGTAAATGAAGAATGGAAATATCGTGTTTCCAATCGGTTAAGGGTTGCCTCCTGATCCGCTGTACCGTCATTATCCTCGTCAATAAAAACCCTGATGTTATCCTGGGCCGGGGTGATAAACACGCCCGAATAATCCCGGCGGCCAGCATCAGGGGGTTCCTGTTGATCAAAGTCATACGACGGTGCCCAGCCGAGATAATGTTCACTGTCTAAAAGAAATGCCGGAACCAGGCTGTACGCCCAGTCACTGATCCGACCCTCGGCGTCGATGGATGAAATCCCCCAGAAGGCGTCACTGCCTTTCATGTATACGGCCCCGTCCTGTGGAACAGCGCTGCCGGTGGTGTCCACATAGGATACCGTGCTATTGGCCGGGATGGAAAATGACCCCGAAGTAGAAGACGTTTCCCAATTGATGGTGATGGCATAGGCATAGGGGTTGTAGAGGTAGATATCGGTTGGGGTACCGGATTCGCCTGATTCATCCACCGGCGCGTAATATTCGTCGTCCCAGAAACCGCTTGGGAAAGCGCTCAATCCCCTGACCTCCCAGTCAACCCCCACGTCACCTATCATATACTGGACCTGAAGGGTTTCGGAACCCAATATGGTTGTGCCGGTATTAAGGCCGCCGAAGGGATTGGCCGATCCGTCGCTCCGCTGGTCCAGCAGGTATACGACTCCTTTGTTCAGCGTCATCTGGGTACCGTCAACGGTACCGTCATAGTCATGGTCAAAGGTATCGAAAGTCCCGTTGCCATCAAAATCGATTTGAAGCTTGGTGTTGTCCTCGGTGGCCTGTACAAAGGCATACACCCGTTCAAAGTCCGTCATTCCAAGTGAATTAAGATCCTCTCCAAAGGGGAGAACGTATTTAATCAACTGGGGCCTGACAGGATATACTTCCCAGGCCACCGCCTGGTAGGTTGTGTTGTCTTCCAGCCAGCCAGCCCGGGTCATGGTCACAGCCCCGCCGGCGACATAAATGATATCTCTGCCGTCATATTCAGTTCCTGACCGGGGTTGAACCATTTCCAGACTTTCAAGTTTGATAGCATCCCCAGCGTTTGGCAGTGAAAAAGTCTCATCCGCATTAAGGCCGGGTTCGTCCGGATCAAACTCATACCCGTCTTCCCAATGATCATAATAGATGGTGGTGTTTCCGGTCCAGGTGGTCAGTGCAATAACAGAATGCGTATTGGTATTTAGCGAGCCATTACCGCTCCGGTCGCTATCAACAGGATCCAGATTATTCAAAACATAGGCAAGCAATTCTTCATTAACCGGCACAAAAAACTTGCTGTACCCCGCGCCAGCGCCAAATGCCAACCCTGGCATTAAAACAATAAAGGCCAAAATAAGAACAGCAAAATTCATCCAAAGATTTCGATTACTCTTACCGTTTACCAAAAAAGATATTTTGTGTGAAAATGTTTGATTCATAATATTCGTCCGGCACTTATTGTTAAGTATATGCATGAAAAACCCCCCTCTGCCTCCATGAATAATCAGAAATGACCATTTTTTCTTAGATGAACTGTTTGTTCCTTTTTTTATAAACCCGCATGCCCCATTAAAGCTAAACGTATTTTGTTTAAATGGGATGAGCGCTATAACACATAACTAATTTTATTCATATTGCTATTCTATCTGATACAAAAAACAAACACAAGCCCTATGCATTCTTTGAACAATTGCATTTATTGGATCTGATCCTGATTCAAATTTTTTCAAAAACCATTTTATTCCTATCGAATACGCAATCCCGGGTCCCCCAAAAGATTATAAATATCTATAATGAATACCTGGTCATACTGCTGGCGGTAATCAGATAAAGCATCCATTATTGCGTCGCCCAAGGTGTCCCTGCCTGAGATAAACACAGATTCAAAAAACGCCGCATCCAGAACACGGCCTTTTGAGTTGTAAGACAACCCTGTGGACGTCCATACGGCGGCCGCCCCACCGGTATGCATCAACAATGCCTCACTCAGCGTGATGGCATTGGGTTTTCCAAAATCACCCATCAGGCACGTCATGGCGGTTACAATGGGAAGCCTGTCATCATTTGTCAGCAGGTTAACACCTGATGCCGTCAGCAGCGCTTCAGCTGCAAACTTATCACGATAGCTGTGTCCGATATAATTGATCAGAAAAGCGCCCTGGTTGAAGGCGTTTCTTATTAACGCCCGGGCTGCGATCGTTGAATAATAAGGATAAGGACCCAGATAAATCTTGTCCACCTGATATGGTTGCGGAACAATCTGAGCAATATTGTCACTGTCCACTGGGAAATTACCCGCACCGTCCGGGTTGTCTGTTACCATAAAAACCGAACTGTTCCAGGGAGAGGCACTTTCTATTCCCTGCTCAAATACGGCAATCTTATCAAGCATGGTGTCAAGCTCAGCCTCGGTCAAAGCAGGTAAACGGCCGATGGCCATATCCGGCAGACCGTCATCGCCGTCAACATCAACAAACCGGTTGTCAGCCGGAAACAGGCCATCAGGCGTGTTCACCATAAAAGGGGGCATCAGGCATTCATCATATCCCAGGTTGTTCTTGTAATCGTAGGTGCCATTACCCACCAACACCACATAGCGCGGTGATCTGGACCATCTGTGATAGGCTTGAGCCAGAAAATCACGAATGGCAAACGGACTGGACAGACCGTTGTTAAATTCATCATAAATATCTTCAAGCAATACCACCTTTGTTTTATATTCACTCCGGTAGTCCGCCAGACGCAGGGCGCCGTTTAAAAATGCTTCAGGCGTTATGATAACATAATCAGCGCGGTTGGAAGGGCTGGTCAGTTTTGACGGCTGATCGGCGATCAGTTGCAGGGGCGCCTGAACCCTGTCTCGGGCTAGTGCCAGAAAGCGGCCGGATGGGTTGTCGGTGACAAAACTCACCTGATAACCGGTCGGGTCAACATTGATAGCTGTATTGATGACATGCACCGGAACATTGGAATTTGTGATATCAAAAACCATAATATCCGGTGATGTAAACCCGGATATGGTTACCGATTCTTCCCCGGCACCGTTAAAAAAAAGCTGATTGTTTTCCGCCGTATATAAGCGTTGGTAACTGACTTCAAAAGCATCTAAATAAAAATAGCCATACGGAACGCCTCCATCCTTTACAGCGACCAGTTTCAGCGTATTGGCACCATCATTTAACAGGATTTGACTAAAATCCAACGATAGGGTCAAAGGATCAAAGTTATTCCAGCTGCCTTCACCAACGTATGTATCGTTTACATATACTTCTACATGATGATCCAGCCCGGATGATGCACTGGAAGCACCTTTAAGATAAACCTTTACCTTTGCATCGGACAGAACATTGGCAGGGCCGGGTGTTTCAAAAGTATACGTTCGTATACCCAACGCCGAGCTTCCGGCAACCAGATATTCCCACATCCAGTAATCATCCAAAGGATCATCAAATAAAGTGATCAGCGCATAATTGTCTTCTTCCATTTGGATGGTGTCGGTAAAACTGGTTGCCGTATTTTCACCAATAATAAATTCACAGCCCATGAATTTCGGCATATGCGATCCCTTGTGCCGGGAAACCCAGTACACATTTAAATTTGTAAACAAGTCATCAATGCCCTGGCCGTAAAAATAAATTCCCTCATTGTTCGCCGACGGCATCCAGGCGATTTCTTCTCCCTGGTTGGCCAGATAAAGATTCCCTGTTTTGATCATTTTCGTGATGGCCGTCTCATTAAATGTCATATATTCTGCCAACTGGGCTGCAGACAAAAAATATAAGCCGTTTTTTTCTATAGAGGCTTTGGCCACATGGCCTTTGGGCCGACCTTTTTTATTAGAGGCTTTGGCCACATGGCCTTTGGGCCGACCTTTTTTATTAGAGGCTTTGGCCACATGGCCTTTGGGCCGACCTTTTTTATTAGCGCTTAACTCTTTGTTATCAAGGACTATACGAATTTTCGGCTTAGAATTTCGAGCTTTGCGCGTAAAATTAGAGCTTGCCGAAACCCATTCAAGATTTTTGTCTTCCAAGCCCACCGTAACGGTAAATGTGCCAAGATCGTGAACAGCACCCTGATTTTTTAATTCTTCAAGCTGATACCTATATGTAAGGCCCGGCTGCGCCGTGTCGTCAATAAAATGATAGATTCCGGCATTTGAACCGGTTAATACACCGGGAAGCGGGTCATCATTGAGCTTTTCGAATTGATCAGTTCTGGGATCAAACCGGTACAGGTTAAACCCAAAGGTATTATATTCATTTTCAGTTTCCCAGTGGAGAACTGACTGCCCATTGCTTATGTAAGCTTCAAAACTAATAATAGCGACAACTGGTGGTTTTTCTTTCTCAAATGCAAATACATCAGGCAAAAAAAGAAAAAATACCATCACCCAAAAAAGAAAGATTGGAAAAATGCGGTTGTCTTTTTTTTTCATATATATCGAAAACATAAAAATTTCCTTAAAAATTAAATAATTATTTTAAATATCCGTTAATTTAAATATCCGGGTCATGAAACACCCAATGAGATCACAGATAATCTAACACGATTCGGTTATATGTGAGGCTCATAACTGTATCAAATTATGTTAAAAATGAAACATA
>Ga0307991_1001224_pt1 | contig 18182 bp, 18 predicted proteins | sample EllFjometagen131_FD_203146 | JGI IMG/M metagenome (GOLD analysis project Ga0307991, IMG submission 203146) | Marine microbial communities from Ellis Fjord, Antarctic Ocean - #131 | ecosystem: Environmental > Aquatic > Marine > Unclassified | place: Southern Ocean | collected 2014-10-08 | reverse complement strand
AAGAATATAACAAGGGCAGGCGTAGGAAAGGGAATATCAAGCGCCATGAAGGATCTACAAAAATTCTATCTCCAGCTTGCAGAACAGACTTTGCCTGTTATCGAAGTCGGAGCGACTAAAACGGTAACTGTAGTTATAAGTGAAGGTTTAATGTTGCAGATCAAAGATTATAATTCAAAATCAGGGGTTTAAGGTTATGAGAAAAATAACAATAAGCAATATTTTATTTTTATCCCTTGTATGGTGTTTTACCGGCTGTGCCATATTTAATCCGTACGAAAGTGAATTTCAGTGTCCCAACATAGATAAGGGAGAGTGTACCAGTATTCACGACGCATACGAAAAAAGTCTTGTTTCCGGACAGGATAAGGTTAAAGGCGAATCAGGTTTGGAAAGAAAAGATGGTTGCAGTGATTGTGTAAAAGACAAGGAAACTGTAGCTGCCACAGGAGAAAAAGCAAAAAAAACAACAGGCGATATCAGCTACGACTACCAAAAAAGTCTTTATAATAAGATGACCTCGTTAATACAGGATTCTCGATCTCCTATGGTTGCCGCACCTGATGTAATGAGGATTTTGATAATGTCCTATACGGGATCTGAAAATATTCTTTACAGCTATCGGTACCTTTATATCTTCGTCACAGAACCCAAATGGATATATAGCACAACCCAAATTGAGAGGGAGGATTGATCTTGAATCTCAAAGAGCTTATATTTGGAAAACACGCAGGAATGACAAAGGCTGAACTGAGAAAGATGACATTCAGGAATTCATTTTCAGATTACCTTCCTTATATTGCGTACAATCCTGAGAGGGAGCAGTATAGCTGCACCGATGATTCTATTGGATATCTGTGGGAATGTACTCCTCTTTTGTATGGGAATGATACTATCTTTAACAAGCTCGGTGGACTATTTACGGCGGGATTACCTGAAGGTAGCGTCATGCAGTTCATTTTATATGCAGACCCGCATATAGACCATATTCTCGATTCGTATCAGAACACAAAAATAAGGAAGTCAGATATTATCCAAGGAAGTGTGGAGAATGTAGTAAATTTCTATCGAAAGGGTAGGAAGGGATTTGATAAGCTACAGGGTATTCCTGTACGCAATTACAGATTATTCGTGACGTTGAAGATATATAAAAGTAAGAATGTTCTTGACGAGATTCTTTCTGACATCAAGGAAAATATTTTTGAGACATTAAAAGGTGTTTACCTGAATCCAGTGCCTGTATCTCCCCACAATTTGATAAATGTACTATCAAAATTATTTAATACCACCCCGCCAGATGATATGCCTTATGAAGAGCGCACACCAATTAATCAACAGATTATCCTTTCGGATACCGTTATTGAAACTAAATGGGACAAGATCATAACAGGCGGTAAAATCCTGAGATGCCAGACGGTCAAAAAAATGGCACCTGAAGTAGGCCCTCTTACTTTTAATTATTTGAGTGGAGGGATAGAGGGTGGCCGCGATGATGGCAGTCAGATTAATGATCCTTTTATTATTACCGTTAATCTCATTTTTGAAAACCAAAAAACAAATCTTCACGGTAAGTGTAATTTTGTTCTTCAACAGCAAGCTGTTGGTAGCTTTGCTCCCTCTCTCAGGAGGAAACAAGATGAATATATGTGGGCAACAGGAGAGCTTGAAAAGGGTGTCCCTTTTATCAGGATCATGCCTATCGTGTGGCACATATCTGATAACGAAACAAGATCCCAAGAAACCGGCGCACGAATAAAGCGTATATGGGAAGCTCAGGGCCTGGTTATTCAGAAGGACAAGGGAATACTTAATGCTCTTTTTCTGTCTGCACTTCCTCTCGGCCTCTTTAATGTGGGGAAAAACTTAGATTTTATAAAGAGAGACTGTATTTGTCAACCCGAGGTTGCTGTGAGATGTCTGCCTATACAGGCAGACTTTTCGGGATCGGGAGCACCCGTGAACTTGTTTGTTGGACGAAAAGGACAGGCAGTCGGAACTGATATTTTTAATAAGCGGGCGAGTAATAACAATGCTCTGATCTCCGCGGCTTCCGGTAGTGGAAAATCGTTTCTTATGAATTCACTTGTCTTTAATTATTTTTCCTCTGGCGCCATTATCCGCATTATTGACATCGGACGGTCATATAAAAAACTGTGTTCTATTCTTGATGGTAACTTCATAAACTTTGCCAAAGATTCAGATATAGTGCTTAACCCGTTTAGTAATGTGATCGATATAGATGATGACATAAGCTCCCTCAGCGCAATCGTGGCACAAATGATCTATTCGACCACACAGGAAGTGCCAGATGAAACGGAAATGACGTTGATAAAGGGTGCCATATATTGGGCATATCGAGAATACTCAAGCGAAGCTGACATAGACAAAATATATGAGTACCTAAAAGAGTATCCGAAATATGCAGGGGATTCAATCAATTTTGATTCCAAAAAAAAGAATGATAACTTACCTTTTACTGACAGCCTTAAAAACACGTCAACCAAGCTGGCATTTAACCTGCAGAACTTCACATCAAAAGGCACTTACGGAAAATGGTTTAATGGAGTTTCCACTCTGGATATAGCAAAAGACGATTTTGTTATTCTTGAGCTTGAGGAACTGGCTGCACAGCCTGAGCTTTTCGGTGTTATTACCCTTCAGTTGATCAATTATGTTACCTCAAATTTGTACCTGTCTGACAGATCACAGAAAAGGTTAATCATTTTTGATGAGGCATGGCGGTTTTTTAAGGAAGGGTCCATGCTGAAAAATGTAATTGAAGATGGTTACAGGCGGGCGCGAAAATACGGTGGTAGTTTTACAACAATTACACAGAGTCTACTTGATCTGAAGATGGCCGGGGATGTGGGAAATGTTATCCAGGCAAACTCAGCATACAAGTTTTATCTTGAATCATCCGATTTTGAAAGGGCAAGACAGGAAAAGATTATAGATTATGATCCTTTTATAATGGGCATGTTAAAGGATATTCAAAACCGGAGACCGAATTATTCAGAGGTATTTGTGGATGGTCCAGAAGGACAAGGGGTGATGAGACTGGTTGTTGATCCATATTCCTATTATATATACACATCTGATGCCGATGATAACGCGAAGATCGATTCTTACGTTCAAGGCGGAGCTACCTATGCCGAGGCGATAAGTAAGATGGTTAAGGGAGAAACAATATAGTTTATGGGCGGAATACCATCAGTTTTTAAAAGATTGTTTCCTCTGGTAAGTTTTGCCGGCCTAATACTTGTGTCTGTCGAACTCATCATGCAGTTGAATCTCTCTTCCATATGTGGAACCGAAGGATGTCGGGTAGTTGCTGATCATGCCAGGTATGGTGATATAACGATGTTGCTGCCGGGTATTGTGGTATTCTCGATCCTTACTTTTTTATCGGGAATTGACCTTTTCCTGCATGAAAAGCGGTTCGATTCCATTATTAACGTTGTATTAATAGTTTCCATAATTGCCGAAGGTTTTCTTGTCGGTTATCAGGCATTCAGAGTTTATACTCCCTGTATGTTTTGCCTCTCCGTGTTTGCTGTTTTTATTATTCTTGGCATTGTGCGTATTACAGAGGGACACAAAGAAGTTGTTTCAGGCTTTGCCGGTTTTGTCGTAATCTTCAGCCTGTTTTACCTTGTTCTCCCCGCCGTGAATAGCTGTAATGGTATAGGTGGTAATCGTCTTGTCCTGTTTTACGGTAAAAACTGTCCGCATTGTGAAACCATTAAAGGACTATGCAAAGATTATGATCAGCAGGTTAGTGAACTCCCGGCGGAAGAACACAGTGGTTTTCTCAGAAACATGAACATAGATGAAGTTCCCGTACTGCTGGTAAATGGCAAAACTGAAAAAAGAATTCTAATAGGTGAAGTCGCAATAAGCAAATATCTTCTGGACACCAAATACAATAAAGAAAGCGGTGTCTGGGTGTCCGAATTGTTTTCATCTTCGGCACATGCAGGTACATGCGAGGCAGGTAAACTGTGCGGAGATTAATCAAATTATGTTTAGTGGCTTTTTCTTCTTTTTTTTGTCTGACAGTGCCATTCACGGTATGGGCCTCCTCACCTGTTGTATGCCAGAGCAGCGCAGAGTACCGCGTATCAATATATAGAAGCGCGCTCCCTTCGAGTTTTACAAATCACACTATTACCTTTGTGTCGCCGGTTGATGGCAACGGAGACATTATTCCCATTACGAGCAGTCAAGTTACATTGAAATATGACGGGGTTGCTACCCAGATTGTATGCAACGGTTCAGCACAGGATTTTATCCCCGCCACATCCTACACTGAAATACAAAACAAGGTAACATGCACGATAGAAGACGGAGGAGAGGCCGTCAAAGCTTCCTTTGTCTTATACGATCTGGATGTGTACTCATCCCCCTATTCAACCCGCCCTTCTGATAGTTCCTTCCCGGAGCTATCAGGCACAAGCGAAGCAGTTCCCTACTGCCATGCAGAGGGCGACGATTTAGCGTGTGAATGGCAAGAGCAGAATGTAGGCAACAACATTCTAAACCAAAGAAATATACCTCTGAACAATTGGGTTGTTTACGGAAAGACCACCGCAAATAATCTTACCTTTGTTAATAATGTTGAAGGCACAGCCCCATACAGTGAATCAGATTATATATGTGCCTATGATATAAATGGGAATGGAAATGTAGATACGGGGGAGATGGATGCCTGCATTCAGATAGGACAGGCGTATTTATGCCCCGTTGACATGGTTGAATGTATTGCTACATATGGTGTTGCGATCTGCCCCACAGGCAGTACGCTTAATATTGATACCGATAAATGCGAGGCAGCGCCGGATATAATAACTTGCCCTGCCGGATACACCTATAATCCCGAAATCGACACATGCGTCATGGATGTATCCTGCCCTGATGGGGGAGGGTTAAATCCGAACTCCGATCTGTGCGAAATTGTTGTTACAAGCGATTTGTGTCCGTCAGGATATACCTATAACAGCGCTATTGATGCCTGCACAAAAACGGTGGTTTGTCCAGGCAATGGAATATATAGTAGTTTGGCTGATCAATGCGAGTTGCCTCCGGACCATTCGTGTCCTGATGGTTACTCTTACAATTCAAGCAGAAATATTTGCGAGGTCAGCCCTGTTTGTTCTCAGGGAACGTATAATATCTCAACCAACCGTTGTGAGCTGGGAGCGGATGAAGTTTGTCCGACTGGTTACACTTACAACAGTTCGGCGGGTGAGTGTGTGATTACTTCCTCATGCCCCGGAAGCGGATCATTGAATACGTCAAGGGACAAATGTGAGACCGTATACGGGCATGACTGCCCAACCGGGTACACATACAGCTCAAGCCTTAACCTCTGTCAGAAGATGCCTGTATGTTCTCAGGGAACGTATAATACTTCCACCAACCGTTGTGAGCTGGGAGCGGATGAAGTTTGTCCGACTGGTTACACTTACAACAGTTCGGCGGGTAAATGCGTGATTACTTCCTCATGCCCAAACGGAGGGAGTCTGAACACCACGAGAGACAAATGCGAAATTGCATATACTCCTGGCTGTGTGAGCGGATATACCTATAATTCTTCAAGCGGGAAGTGCGAGGCAAGTCCTGTGTGCCCAAGCGGGTCCAGTTATAATACAACTTACAACGTCTGCCTAGAAGCGGTAAGCTCGACTACCTGCCCGACTGGATACATATACAATTCATCAAGTAAAAAATGCGAAAAAGCCCCTACCTGCCCGAGCGAAAGTTTGTACAATACGACCAATAACAGATGTGAAATGGCAGAGCAATGGTACTGTTCGGAAAATGGTGGTACGTATTCAAGTCAGTCAACGTGTAATTCTAACTGTATACAGACAGGAACGTGTACCGAAGGTCAAAACTGCGTAACAAAAGTTTGTTGGACTGGAGGTATGAATGGCCCCGTTTGCTCAGTAGGTGGATCATGTCTTGCTGGCGCAGACGAATCTACCTGGAATTGGGAGTGGTTTTATGATCATGTCCCACCATGTCCCGGCGGTAATACCCCACCCCCAGGCTCAACTGTAACTGGCGTGATATATAGTTATCATGGTATGTATCTTTGGATACCAACCTTACACTGTCATGATTATCAATCCTGCACCGCTGCATACACCTGTTCTCTCACCAGTTCGTCTTATTCTACTCTTTCAACCTGTAACAGCAACTGTTCGCAAGGTACGTCCTGCTCAAGTACCTGCCCTACAGGATATACAAAATCCGGCAGCCTGTGTATAGCCAATTCAACCTGTTCGAGTAGCGGCACTCTTAACACTTCGACTGATAAGTGTGAATATGCGCCAACATATAACTGTGATTCAGGGTATACCTACGATGCGGCAATAGAATACTGTAAGATAAATGCAACATGTAATAGTTCGGGCACGCTGGATACATCTGTGGATAAATGCCAGTTGTCTTATTCGTATTCATGCCCGTCCGGTTATTCATATAATTCTACTTATGGTGTCTGTCAGGTAGCTCCTGTGTGTCCAACCGGAAGTGCCTATGACGCCTCTCTTAACCAGTGTGCCAGAGCAAATACATGGAGCTGCCCGTCAGGAGCAGCCCTAACCGGTTCGACCTGTTACCTCAGTGCAACTTGTACGGATGGAAGTCTCAATACCACAAGGGATAAGTGCGAGGTGGCATACACTCCCGACTGTGAGAGCGGGTACACGTACAACTCAAGCCTCGGCGTCTGCCAGGTAGCTCCTGTATGCCCGTCCGGAAGTTCATACGACACCTCCCTTAACCAGTGCGCCAGAGCAAATACATGGAGCTGCCCGTCCGGAACAACATTGACGGGTTCAATCTGCTACATGAGTGTTTACTGTCCTACCGACGGTGGCCTGAATACAGATACTGAACTGTGCGAGGCGACAAGTACGTTAACCTGTTTTACTGAAGGATATAGTTACAGCAGTACGTCTAACAAATGCGTTACGGCTCCGATATGCAACTACGGCTATTTTGATTCTTCAATAGACTTATGCAGATTATCGGCTTCCGGGATATGTCCTGGTACATACACCTACAACCCTGATCAGAATAAATGTTTTTCTGATCCATCATGTCTGTCAGGAGCTTTATACTCAACTACTCTCAACCAATGCACAATTGGCGCCATTCACGATTGTCCGGATACCACGGGATATTCCTCTCTCACACGCTTGTGCGAAGCATATCCAATGTGTGAGGTCGGAGCCTATGATGCCAACAATACAAATAGCTGCTACGAGGGTGACAATACATGTCCCTACGGGCCTCAGTATGCCTGTCTGGACTATCAAGGGAGAAGTCAGTGTAGTGCCCAAGAGTGTGTACAATATGGCAGTGCTGGCGAGGATCAGGGCACACCACAGGGTACTAATGACAAGGATGATGACGGCGAGACTGATGAAGATGGGAACTGTCTCGGCACGGTATACATATTCAACGGCCACGACAGACGATGTAGAAGTGGTGGCGTTACTATCGGCTTCCAGGACTGTTGCGTTGATGAAGATTATTTCTTTGGATTAGGGCAGTGTAAGGAGGAAGAAAAACAGCTTGCACACCTGAAAGCAAACGGAATGTGTCATGAGATAGGCGAATATTGTTCCAGGGAGATATCCGTAGGCTTTGCTGACATTTGTATAGAGCATTCAAAATCATACTGTTGTTTTAACTCTAAATTAGGAAGAGTCATTCAGGAACAGGGCCGGCCACAGTTAAAAACCTTTAGCGGTTGGGGGCAGGCCGAGGGGCCGTATTGCAGAGGAATGACACCGAACGAATTTCAGATGGTTGACTTCTCAAGAGTCGATCTGTCGGAGTGGTACGGGAATATAGTTACAAAATCCAATGCAGAAATTGGGAATACTATGCAAGATAAGGTACAGAATTTCTATGACAATCTTGAATAAGAAGAACATTGTTTTATTGCTCACTGTTATAATCATTGGTTTGACTGGACAGTCTGTATCTGCTTCCGTTCATAATCTTGGTGTTTTGGGGGCTACGTATTCCATTGCAGAAAGAGATGCCTTAGAAGAGATCCAAGAGAGAGCAAAGGCCGTTGATTGGGATAAGGCCTTTAACCGCAAAAAGGCACAAGAAAAGTTAAAAAATTATAAACCGAAAAACTTGGCAAAGCTACCAAGAGCTTTGGACGATAAAACCTTTCTGGTTGATATGACCTATACACTTGATATTGATATACCGGATGGTAAAGGCAACATTTTGTATCCTAAAGGCTATACTTTTAACCCGCTGGAGTATGTTCAGTTTCCTAATACTATTGTAGTCATAAATGGATCTGACAAAGAACAGGTCGAATGGTTTTCAAATTCAGACTACATACATGATTACAATGTTACGTTCATGATTTCCGATGGTTCTTATTATGATTTGATGAAGAAGCTTAAAAGACCCGTATATTTTGCGGATGATCGTATTATTAACAGATTTAATTTGAGGGCTGTACCGTCTGTTATACGGCAAAAAGAGAAATACATGGAGGTACATGAGGTTGACATTAAGAAAAAGATTATTGATAAGTAGCCTTGCTGTTATTGTCCTGATGACCACTTTAATTATGCCGGAGAAAGGTCACACTCTCTGCAAGGGTACTTTCATTAATCCCGTTACGGACGTATGCTGGCATTGTATGTTTCCAATGAAAATAGCGGGCATGGAGATCATGTCAGGCCCTTCAGGCCCTCCAGATATGGCAAATTCACCAATATGCGTCTGCCCTTTCCCCCCGCCTATCTTTATTAGAATTGGAATTCCGGTAAGTTTTTGGGAACCCGCAAGATATATCGAAACGGTAAAAGATCCGTTTTGCTTTCCCGGTTTGGGATTTGGCTTTTCCACTAACACCATTAAGGGCGCCGGCAGTAGTTCTACACCGAAATCAAACACAGAAGGAACATCTTCATTCCAACAGGCTCACTATGCGATATTTCCCATTTATGCAATGATGGAACTTTTTACTGATTTTATTTGTGTGGAGCATTCAGGATTTGACATGGCTTACATAACCGAGGTTGATCCATTATGGAATGATGACATATTATCCTTTATCATTCAGCCTGAATCTCTTCTCTTTGCCAATCCCATTGCCCAACTTGCATGTGTTGCGGATTCTATTGCTGCCAATGTACTCTATCCCATTCCCTTTCTTTTCTGGTGTATGGGTTCGTCCGGCAGCGCTTATCCCCTTACCGGCCATATTGATAGCCCTGATTATGTCCAGGTAAATCACGGTATAGCCGCACGGATGATTTATAAATTGGGAAGAGAAGGCCTTCTGTGGGACCCAGGAATATCACTCTGTGCTGCTATCCCAAGCTTTATATGGACGAAATGGAATTATCGTCTTCAAATAGTAAGACCAATCAGAGGTTTTCAATGTCCGCCAATTGGTAGATCTTCGCTTGTGTGGGGGATAGCTAAGAATCCGCCGATAGGAATTGCGGATAACTTCTTATTTATGGTTTTCAGAAAGAGGGTGTGCTGTGCGTTTTAGAATACTTTTGACACTATGTTTTTTGCTTTTTTCATTGCCGGTTCCTGCTTTTTGCGGACAGGATAACGTAATGGACAGCATCAACTCAGTGCAGGGCGAAGTAGAGAAATATCAGAAGTCTATTGTAATTCCCAAAGCTGGTAACAATGCCAAAGCAGAAGCAGCGGCGAGTGCGGCGGCAAAAATGTTTTACTCTCCTGAATATCAAAAGAAGATAACTTCCGAGCAGACCAGGATTGAGGAAGAACTATTCACAGATTTACAAGACAAACCAAAGGATTTTAGTCCCGTCAAAATGGGCTTGGGTAATTTATTGCTTCCCAATGAAAGAATTTATGTTTTCATATCATCCTCCGTTCCGATGTCGACACTGCACAACTACGCCAAGGACATAGATGCGATAAGAGATCCAAATATAGTCATGATCATGAGGGGATTTATAGGTGGCATGAAGCTTGTGACTCCCACCCTTAAATTTATTCAGAAGGTTATTACTAAAGATAGAGAGTGTGGGTTTAGTCAAAAGTGCGGAGGATTAGGTGTGAACATCTATATTGACCCACTTTTGTTCAGCAAATACAATATTAACTCTGTTCCGGCAATTGTGTATGTAAAGGGCATCAGTATACAAGATCCGGGCGCAAGTGAGGGGCTTGAGAATAATGTAAGTGTAGCAGAAGAATATATTGTTTACGGTGATGTTTCTATTGAACATGCGCTCGAAAAGGTTAATTTAGAAAACAGAGGACAGGGGCTTAAAAAAGTGCTGAAGAAACTTAAAGGAGGATATTACAATTAAAAAATTAAAATCAATAGTTACCGTCGTTCTGATTAGTTTTGCCGTATCAGCCAGCTCTTTATATTTTTATCATGCACACCTTGCTTCCAGGGTTGTTGTGTTTGACTCATCAAAATATATTAATTCTCTTAGACAACAATACATCGAGAAAAAAATAGATAAAAAGGAACTTGATAGAAGAGTAGATAAGTTGGGAGCGTTTCTAAAATCACAACCCCGTAATGTGGTGATGCTCCCTAAAGATATTGTGATTGGAAATAATGTTAAAACAATCGAACTTGAATAAACTGAAAAACCCGAAGTACCTGGTATGTTTCCTGACAATGTTTTTCGCATTAGTCTACGCCGGTATTTCGATCCCGGAGAAGCTGGCATTTTCTCCGACCAATTCAGTTGGCCACAGATTCTTTTTCATATTGGGGAAAGCCACAGATAATCTGGAAAAGGGCGACTATGTACTTTTTCCTCTTTACACAAAGATAAGACCGAACTGCTGGCCCTGTACCGTTGTTAAAAAGATTGGTTGTGTTGGAGGTGATCTTCTGGCCGTCAACCAACGTAATTTTTTTTGTAACGGGGAATATATAGGAACAGCAAAAGCATATTCAAAGAAGGGATCTCCCGTCATGGCCTTTAACTATAATGGTATTGTACCTGCGGGTAAATTATTTATGATGGGGACATGTAAGGATAGTTATGATTCGAGATATATTGGTTTCATTGATAAGAAGATCATTGAAAGGCTTGTTGCTCCTATCATTTAGCGTTTTGGTAGGACACGCATTAGCAATGGCACAGACGGGGGGGTGCGCTTCAGGAAACTGTCCCACAGGTGCAATCCTTAACTCCCCTGATTCTGTACAACAAATGCAGAATTTTCTTCCCCCGGGACAGAAGCAGAAGAAGGAGGAGGAAAAGGATTTCTTTTCCGATCAGAAGCGCGGATGGTGGTGGTACGAAAAGGAGCCTGTAAAGCCGGAAAAAGCTGAAGAAAAAGAAGAGTCACGCATAAGAATTGGTATAGATCTTGATAACTATACAGATCAAGATCTATGGAATATGTACCCTGATGATTTTCAGAAACTTTTAAAGATAGTCCTCAAACAAGCTGTTCAGGAGCCTTCAGTCAAGAATGTTAAGGATTACCTCACAATGCAGGATATTTCAAAGCGGAAATCTATGGTTTTTGCAAATGTGGTTGGTTATGTGGGACAAATGAATCCGGATTTTTCAGTTAACGAAGTATATCCAGCAACGGCACCCGGGAAGCGAGCGCTTACAGCAATGCAGTTAGACGAAAAAAACAATATTATTCGAGAATCAAGAAGTCGATACGCTCTTATTATGTTTAGCCAGGCAGAGTGTCGTTTCTGTCAATCCCAAAGCGAAATATTGGCCTATTTCGAGGATTATTTTGACTGGCCTGTTAGGAATATAGACACTAACCGTCAGCCTAATATAGCGACCAGGTTTAATGTCGAGAAAGTACCACAAATTATAATTGTTTCTAAAGAAACAGGTGATTATATGCCTGTCAGTGTAGGTGTAATATCAATGAACGAATTAAAAGACAGAATATACAGATCGATAAGAATGATGGAAGGGAAGATAAATCCGGAACAGTGGTACATTCATGACTTTGAGAAAAACACAAGCATGGACCCATTGAAAGTTGTCGATAGAAATATAAAAAATCCCGATAGTCGGAGTTTGGACCAGTGAAACAGCCTAAAATTATAATTACATTTGTCGAAATAATCTGTTGCCTGCTTATAGCAACACACTTGCATGCCGATAGTGAATACAGTCAGGGAGGTAATGCAGGTGGTGTAGCGGGAAGTAGTATTTTGTCTGAAATAGGTTCAGGCGACCAGATAAACCAGAGGATGGCTGTTCCTATGACATCTTCCGGAACTGAAATGAAGACCTTTGGCCCAGAGGATGAAAAGGAAACATTTGGAGTGCAACTGTCTGCCCCCTCTTCTGAAGCTTTTCTTGTCCTGTTTGTCCAACCCTCAGCAACCGGAGATCTTTCTACAGTAGAGGCCAGACAAGATTTGAATTATGATGGTGAGCCTGATTATGTCTATGCACTTCCCTTTCCCGTTTCGGGCGTGTGTGCTAATGGTGTTATCGGTTGCACACCCGGCACATGGAATGATTGCCGTTATTTCAGTTGGGCTACCGATAATGATGGCAAAGTTGCTTTAAATGAGGAGGCAGGGATAGGAAAACTCGCGGGTTGTTATTGCATCAATAGCAGTTGCGGTAGTGATCTTGTCTGGAATAACCTTGTTGTTATTCTGAAGGACATGGGCGGTGCGGTAGCGGGAAGCATTCAGAACAATGACCCCCACCTTACAATTACCTCCGTTAATACTTCTGAAAACGCAGTTTATTACTACGGGCAAAAAACATCCGAATTGGCAATTGCTTCGCAGGGGGATCAAGTTTATCTTTCAGGAAGCACCACTCCTGAAAATTATTACGGCGGTAACATTCCAACAGACGATGAGGTTTTTAAACAGAGTCCTGACCCCGACAGTTATTACTCCCAACTTCTAAACTCATCTGCGGCACAGGATTCGGATATCAGCATGTATAGCTGTACCACAACCCACAATATTAGTGTAAATCACTCAACACAGGAAGTGGGCAATAACGGGCACCAAACTGTTTGTCTGGACCATTATCTTTATATCAGAATACATGAGAGTGAGGGTACAATACATTTTCAATGGGAGGGTACATCACCCGGAGGGTCTCCCGGCTGGAATTGTGGAGGGGCTGGCTGGCAAGACGTTGCTTCTGTAAATACTTCCGCAACATTCTCGCCGGGTAGCGAGATTACGATTATCACATTTAATGCGGGAATATATGCCGGAGGCGGATGCCCTGCCGGATCAATCACGCTCGTAAATGGCGGTACTTCAGGAATTGTTGCCACTTGTGGGGCGGGGGGTGCACAAGCTCCAACCTTGTACTGGAGCTATTCCATCGAAGCCATACTTGATATTCCCGAACTTACCGTCCAGAACAATTGTAATCCTGCCCCTGGTTGTCGACTTAAAGAGGAAACGGTATGTGATGAAAGCGGGGAAAACTGCGTACAGACACGAATGAATTTCAGTCCTACAGGGCTTGCTCCCATGCCGTACTGCAAAACCATTGATGCCATTGGGCACACCTATACGGCGTGTATGGACGGCGGATCAGCCACTATTTTTAAGGACGCGGACATTGGCCAGGTACTCGGTTCCGGCGAGAATATATGGTGGAACATAGAACGTACTTATCAGTGCGAAACCGACAATGAATATGATTTTGAGAATCTGAAGCAGAGGACACAGCATATTAGCGATACAATAGAGGATAATACAACTTCGATGTATTATGAAGACTATAATCCTGATACCGGTACAGTGGAGGGACACACGGTAGAACTTCAATCCCTTGACAATTTTGACACATGTGAAAAGGGATGTAAGGTTAGGCGGATTGTTCAAGACACGCAAGCAACTACATCCGGTACAACCGCTGATTACAGAAATTCTGTAAGCAGCTACGAAGATGTGTATAGGGCGTGTGTCAACGGCTCGTGTCCTGTATCTTCCGGTGAAACAATATTGACGGATTGCACATGTATTAGCGAATTCAGCAAGGCCATTTCTCTTATGCAAGTTATGGATAATGCAAGCCATGATATAATCTGCAGTGGTGACTAAGGAGATTGACGAGAATGTCTGCAAAAAAAATAACAGATATAATTGATCCTGAGATGGAAGATCATCAAGATGGTGAACGGCTGTGTTTCCCTCCTATCGAGTATAATCAGCGATCGGAGAAGGAACGGCAGCAATTTGATGATGAGATAATAGATACATTATATCCTTTTCTCAAGGAGTTTATAACATTCCACTGAAGTAGAGGGGAGTGAAATGATGCGCAGAGTCATGACCTCCGGCAAAGCCGGAGGCTTGAATTTGTGAACCGCTCAAAGCGGATTAATCATCTTGAACCACCTAAAGGTGGTTATTCCTCGAACATACTGAGCTGATCGAGACGGCGGTCTTCCTGCTCCTGTTTCTTGATATATTCCCGTACGGTCGCCTCATCTCTGCCGACAGTGGAAACATCATAGCCCCTGGCCCAGAAATGCTGTCCAGTAAAATTCTTACGACGACCTATAAAATTTCTCGCTATATGAATCGCACTCTTCCCTTTGATAAAACCAACCACCTGAGATACTGCATATTTCGGTGGTATGGAGATTAGCATATGCACATGATCAAAACGAAGATGACCTTCCAAAACCTGACTCTCTTTTTGAACCGCAAGGTCTCTGAATATTGACCCCAAATACCTCCGCAGCTGATCGTAAATCGATTTCTTCCGATACTTCGGTATCCATACCACGTGATACTTGCATTCCCATGAAGTATGACTTAAACTCTGCCTGTCGTTCAATTGAAACCTCCTTCCCCGTTAACTTTAAGCGGTTCACGGATAGGAGGTTCTCTTGATATTCCCGGAAATGTCAAACTCTGGGAGTCCCCCGGCAGAGCCGGGGGTTTACCCTAGATTAATTAATAGTAGGGGATCAATCCATATAATTTCAACAGTTATCCTCTTTCTAATTATGATGGGTGCCTGGTCGGCTTATCATAGCTGGCAAAGGGGTGATCTGGAGCATGATGTCAAACAGGTTATTACAGAGTGTAGGGATGTAGGAAGTCAGATAATTGAAAGTATTAAAAACTACAGATAGGGAGGAAATTTTATGACGAAGACAGAATTAATTGGGAATGTAGCACAAATTGCGGACATAACGAAAATAGAAGCATCACTGGCCGTAAATGCTGTTCTGGACACAATCGGAAACACGTTGAAAGACGGAGGGAACATTGCATTGCCCGGCTTTGGGACTTTCAGTGTAAGGGATAGGGCAGAGAGAAAGGGTAGAAATCCGCAAACGGGGGAGGAAATAACCATTCCTGCAGGGAAGGTTGTAAAATTTAAGGCAGGAAAAAATCTAAGGAACATATAATAGGCTGGTCAGAAAAAAGTTGAGCTATCCACGGATATAATCTTGACTTTTTTTCTGCAAATGGGATTATCTTTCCAGCGGGGGTATTCCCCCTGCTGGTTCTTGCGCCCCGGTCGTGCTTGCCGGCTTGCACCGGGGCGCCTTTCTTTCTTTTGTTATTCATTCCCATTATTTTTTTCTTGACCAATTAACATTAGTGTAGTATTGGTAACATTAAAAGATACATATATTTCGGAGGGGGTGTAGCTTGAAAAATCTCGTGTGGTTAATTAAATCACTTTTGATAATAATTGTGATCAGGGCTTGGTTTTTTTGCATTTTACCCTTGACACTTTAATGAAAGTGCAGTATAGGAGATCATAAATAAGAACATGTAAGTACTTTCTTTTTTTCCTCCTTTCTTTCATAGTGTGCCGGGGATCTGGTCAATTCCCGGTACACGCCTCTCTACAGGAGAAATGCCATGAGAAAACTTCCACAGTTTAAGGTATATAAGAAGTCAGGTGCGATGCAATTCAGCTTTATCCCCGCTCACGATGATCAAGGCGACGAGTTTAGGCAGGCAAGGGGGTTCGTTATGTTGGAGATGGCAAATGCAAATGGGCAGCAGCAAAGCGGACTACCAGGTTGTAAATGGGAAGACAAAATAACAATGAAGTTAAGCGACAAAGATCTGGCTGATTTTTTGACTGCCTTGAGAAGTGGTAAGGGAGAGATTGTTCACGATCCCAATGCCGGGAAGAAAGAAGGAAACGGGAACGGATATAAGATTCTTTCTATACAAAAAGGGTCTGCCAGTGGTTTTTTTGTAAACATGTCATATCAGGGTAAAACGGCCAAGAGTTCTCTGGATGATAACGAGTCGGGTAGATTGCAGACCTTGTTCATGGCCGCAATCCCAAGGATTTACGGGTGGTAACGGGAATGATAGGGGAAGAAGGGGTAGAATAGGAATGATGGAAGATATACAAATTCTGGATACGTCAAATGAAGCCGCAGAGTTCAGGACTGGTATTGAAGGATGGGTGGATCGCCATGGTAGATTTTGGGGTAAGGATGAACATATGGCACGTTGGTCTGGCTGTACACATATCATGTGTCCAGACTGCAATAGGGTGATGACAAAAAACTATACATTATGCAGTAAGTGCCACGAGGAAAAAGCTGTCGAGCGATATAAAACAAGAGAGACTAAACCTTGGGATGGTACTACCCCGCTTTATTCCGAGGCATACAACCGATATTTTTTTGATCGGGATGAAGTCCTGGAATATCTCGATGAAATTGATCAAAAGGCAGAGTCCTTCGGGGTTCTGAGATTGTTGAAATGCACACCGATCGGGCTACGTCAGATCGATGATGATTATTTTTGCGATGATCTTCCTGAAGAGGGAGAACTTCCTTCTGATGTTGCAGATGCGTTGGCAGCCCTAAACGATGTTATTCGTGAGCAAGCCCCAGTTTCATGGACTCCTGGAGAATATGCAGCCATAATCGAGGAATGAGTGGTAAATTTGAACAGATGGCAGTAAATAATTCAATATTGATGGACAACATCATGGCCCTCCAAAATGGTTTCCTCGATTCCAGGTCGACAAAAACTCGGAAATCACTGGGGCAATTTTTCACCGGACTCAATGTTTCAAATTACATGGCTTCATGATTCACTTCAACGGTAACCGTTTTTTAGGTCCACATGACAAGGATCACAAAAATAAATGATGCAAAATAAAATATTAAAAGACCGCAATGGTAGAGAGATCAAATATCTCGGTCAAGACGAAGCACATAAGATTCTATCATTATTAAAGGGCCAGTACCATTTGTATGCTGAAGTGCTGTGGAATACTGGTATGAGAAGCGGGGAAGCGTTGGAGCTTACACCGCAGGCGATGAACTATGATGACAACACAATAACAGTAAGAAGTCTGATGAAAAAGGACAAATTGCCGAAGAAAGGAAAGGATCTAAAAAACGAGATAATGGGATTGTCCTTGGCTGTAAAAAAAGCGCCCGGATCGGAAGTGCTAATAGGGAAATTAGAACAGGCAAAAAAAGACTTGTCAGAAATTGAAAGGGAACCTGCCATAACTCAATATAGAGTAATTCCTATATTGGCAGAGTTGAAGGATAAAATAGTGTCTCATTGCGCGGGAGCAAGGATAAAAAGAAATGACAGGATTTTCCCTTTCACCCACACAAACGCATATCTGGTTATTAGAAAAGCGGCCGAGGAAGCAGGAATAGAAAAAGGCAGGGGAATTCCTTCTGCCTTTCGTCACGGGTATGCTGTTAACGCAACCCGCGCCGGTATGCCGCCTGCCGTGTTGCGTGGTCTAATGGGACACACTAACATAGTCAGCACATTGGTTTACACCAATGTGCTTGAGCAGGATGCCAGGGAATATTTGGAAAGGATGAAATTCTGATTTTGAAAACCGTGGGGTAAATTGTGAAAAACATCAAAGGAAATAGCGAAAATCTTTTAAGGACCAGTCTCCAGGGGGAAATCAAGTCAATCACATATTCTGATACCACATCAGGTTGGACGGTAGCAAAGGCCGATGTACAGGGGGGAAAACATCTTGTCAACATTGTCGGCGCTATTCTCCAGCCGAATGTTGGAGACATCCTTGACCTGGAGGGCGAATGGGTCAATCACCCAAAATACGGCAGGCAGTTTAAATTTGGTTCCTCGCTGTTTCATGTGGGTAGCCTGAATTCGAGTTTACCACCGATGAGGTAAATCATCGTTATCAGGTTTTTCGTTGTACGATATCCCCTGG